>WNFQ01004460.1_pt1 | contig 16348 bp, 15 predicted proteins | sample 5400171 | NCBI WGS metagenome assembly WNFQ01 (sample SAMN13153356, study PRJNA577476) | soil metagenome | isolation source: 20 cm soil under Madrone tree | place: USA:California | collected 2016-06-14 | reverse complement strand
GATGCTAAACTTTCGTTTAAGCGCTTTGCGAAAAGCGGAGCAACATTGCTATCGGAAATTATCGCGCAGGTCTTACACTTGAGATGCCGGCGCACATGCGCGCCGACTTGCTTCAGGAGCGTGTCGGCGATAAGCACGCAATAATGCTGCTTACCAGCAGATATGGTGATTGTGGAAACCCGTTTTTCTATTGCGTCGGATCCCAATGTTTCACACCGAGCGGGACGGACTGCCAGTCTTGAAAAGTCCCGGGCGTCGTGCCTGGTCCGAATGTCAGGGTTTCCGTGTGCCAGTCGCAGAACAAGACATTAATCTGCCTGCCTTTGGAGTGAGTTCCCGTTGTCTCGGCCGGTGCGCCCACAGGTAAATCGGGTGCGCTGGTAGTTGTGCCTGTCCATGATGCAGAGGATCCGGGATTTCCGGTGTATTTCGGCGCCATCAGAAACGTCGAAGAAGGAGAGACAACTTTTAGGATATTGGGATTCGTCCCCAATTTGACATACATGTTCGTATTTATGCTGTAGCTAACCGGAGCAGTGTCGGTTTCGGCAGGAGTTCGCTTATCGAAGGGCGACTGGAAAACCCTTCTGGTTGCAATGTATTTTTGGTAAAGCACAGGCGTCGTGCTTGTGCTTATGCCCGGCCATGTCGTGGTAACGGGAAGAAGCTGGTCATTGTCGTTAAGAAGAGTCTGCATCGCTATGCCGATCTGGCGCAGATTGCTCAGGTCTTTTGCTGCCTTTGCGCGCTCCGTAGCACCTGTGTACATGGGATAAACGAAGGACATCATAACGGCGATGACCGCCAGCACGATGATCATTTCGATTATTGTAAACGCGGGGGAACGATTGTTGGTCATGTAATTATTGGAGTTAAGCGGCACGATATTCGCTTTGACTCCTGAGTGGAAGCGAAAAGAGTAGCATCGCGGCGCAAGATTGCTTGACAAGACATTGGCTCTTTCGTGTATGTAGGTCATGCCAGACCAAGAGCCAACTGCGCCGACGCCTCCGCCAAGTCCAGGACCTGAGCCCGCGCCAAAATCTGACTCAACCGGTTTGCCTTCCAACGTAGCTGCGGCGATCGCCTGCATTCCGCTGATCGGCGGCATCATCTTCTATATTCTCGAAAAGCACGACAATTTTGTGCGTTTTTATGCGATGCAATCGATTATCTTTGGTGGCGCGTGGGTTCTATGCTGGATCGTCTATGTAGTTGCGCACACGATTCTGGGTTCTATCCCGGTGATCGGCCTTTTCTTTTCGATCATTTTAGGGATCGCTTGGGCATTAATTAGCGTGGCGGGTCTTGTCATTTGGATTGTCACCATGGTGAAAGCATTCACGAACGTGCGCTGGGAGATTCCATACATCGGGCCCATGGCGCGCAAGCAGATGGAAGGCCGCGCCGCGTAATCGCAGGCCGGCTTTGGCATTTGTAGGGTGTTTCTTGAAATGCCAGGCGTCTGCCACAGACGCCCAACAATTTCCCTAACGCCCCAACAATTTTACGACTACTTCGGTCAAAATCAGTTCGTGATCGAGTTGGGTAGTAACCAATTGAACATTGGCGGTCAGACACGCCCGCATGGCATTAATTAGTTGGTTGGTCTCGAATTGATGCGCGTGCTGCGCTGCGATTCCCAGCGCGTAGGCGTTGATCGACCCATCTTTCTTGCGCGGCAAATGTTCTGTCGCTTTCGCCGGCAAACGGTTGATTGCAGAAATGAACTGAAACGGCGAATGCGCACGCGGGAGGCCATGTCGTTCCATCAAATCTTTTGCAAGCAGCAAATTGCGGATTGTCGGGACAACCGCTGCTAACAAGATACCGATGGCGCTTTCGCCCTGATCCAATAAGCGCCGAACAAGCGTAAGCGCGAGCTCTAGATCACGCAGCGCCAGCGCGTTGCTCAATTCGAAAATGATGCCTGCGCGCGACAGCGGTACCAACTCGCGAACGAGATCGACAGTGACTCGTGGCACAACCATCTTGGCTGTGGCGCCGGCGGACGTCCTGCGCGCTGGTTTGGGTTCAGCAGGCGACACGCCCGCTCGCTCCACAGGCCCAACGCCTGCACTACAATAAGTGTCGATCTTCTCCAGCTCGTTCTCGATCTGGCGCGTATCGCCGCCCGTTAGCAAAACGAAAAGATCCAGCGCGTCATCATCAAATTCGAGTTTTTGTTTCTTCGCGCGCAGTCGAACGATTTCAGTTGCTTCTTCTTCCCAACCGGCGCGGCCCGAATCGAGCCGATCAAAAACTTGCAGCTCTGCGCGTTTCACCAGCATTTTGTAAAATCCACGCCGCTTATCCACTTCGGTGGCGCTGATTAAGAATGTAACTCCGGAATCGAAACCGCCGTCGAGCAGTTCCGATAATTCTTCGAGCGCAGACTGAACTGCCGCTGAGCGCGCCTTTGGATCGTCGCCGAGAAAATTCGCGTTCTTCAACCAAACTACTTTTGTGCTGCCGAAAAACGGCAACGTTTGCAGCGCCTCGATTGCTGATCGAATTCGCGCGGCGGCCTGCTCGGCGTTATCTGCGGCGCCATCGATCACTTCCAATCCGAAGTCGCCCGCGCCCGGCGGCGTCAAGTTAGTCGCCAGCTCAGTGGCCACGCGTTTTACTTCCGCTTCATCCGAGCCGACGACCGCGTAGATGTTTGCGGTTGCCGCTTTTGTTTTTGGTTTCGGCATCGCTGGTTTCATCGCACCCCGAACAGGGGATTACAAGTTGTGTTGCGCGAGCGTGGGCTGGGGAGCACAGGCTGCTAGCGTGTCCTTTTCGGCAGCCTGCCGAAAAAGCTCATTGAACGTTCTTTGCGTGACGATTCTGCAACCCGCGGGAGTCGTCGGCAAGCTGCCGACGACAACAGGCTGGCAGCCTGTGCTCCCCAGAGTTCGTCTCTACACCCGCGAGCGACGACGACCGGTCCCGCGGCTGCGGGACGTGTATCTCACCGGCCTTCGCTTCGGCTCGATCTTCGAAATCCCGGCGCCGCTTTTCACTTCCATAATCTGGTCGCGTAAAAGCGCGGCGCGCTCGAACTCCAGATTCGCCGATGCGTGTTGCATTTCCTCCTCAAGCTCACGAAGCAGCTCAGTCAGATTGAAATCGCCGCCAGCTTCGCGAATCACGGACGATTCGATTTCGCGGCCACGCAAGATTGTGTGCAGACTCTCCTGCACAGCTCGCCGGACCGTTTGCGGCGTGATTCCGTGTTTTTCGTTGTAATCCATCTGCTTTGCGCGCCGGTATTCAGAAATGGATATGAGCGCCTCCATGCTTTGCGTGACGACATCCGCAAAGAGCACCACTTCTCCGTTCACATGACGCGCTGCGCGGCCCGCCGTCTGGATCAGTGAAGTCTGGCTTCGCAAAAATCCCTCCTTGTCCGCGTCCAGAATGCAGACGAGCGAAACCTCGGGAAGATCGAGGCCTTCGCGGAGCAAATTGATTCCGACGAGGATATCGAAATCCGCCGCGCGTAATCCGCGCAAAATTTCGACCCGCTCGATCGCATCGATGTCGCTATGCAAGTAGCGCACTTTCAATCCGACGTCGCGCAAATAATCGGCAAGATCTTCCGCTGTTCGCTTGGTCAGCGTTGTCACAAGAACTCGCTCGCCTTTTTCCACGCGTTGACGGCAGAACTCAATCGTTTCGTCGATCTGATTCTTGAGTGGCTTCAACGTAATTTTTGGATCGAGAAGCCCGGTAGGACGAATGATCTGCTCAACAATCAGCGGCGCACCCGGCGTGTGGGCATCGAATTGCTCCGGCGGCTCATCCGTGCGCGAAACGTGGGTTTCTGAATTGGACGTCCGACGTTGGACGCCTGCTCGCGACTTATCGGAGTTGGGCGTTGGACGTTTGCCGCCAGGCAATACGAACGGCACAAGCTCCACTTCGCCAATCCGCTGTCGTCGATGCGGAATGTAACCTTTGTTGCCAACGACGCTGTTTTGAATTTCAAATTCCGCCGGCGTCGCGCTCACGTAGATCATCTGGTTCGTCATCTTCATGAACTCATCGAAATTAAGCGGGCGATTATCGAGCGCGCTCGGGAGACGAAACCCATAATTTACGAGCACGGTCTTGCGTGAACGATCGCCTTCGTACATCCCGCCGATTTGCGGAATCGTGGCGTGCGATTCATCGATGACCACGAGAAGATCTTTTGGGAAAAAATCGATGATCGTGTACGGCTTGGACCCTGGTGGCCGACCCGATAAATGGCGCGAATAGTTTTCGATGCCGTTGCAGAACCCCATTTCCTGCAACATTTCCAAGTCGTATTCAGTCCGCATCCGCAGGCGTTGTGCTTCCAGGAGTTTGTTTTGCGATTCCAGCTCGACGATCCGTTGCTCCAGTTCATCTCGGATGGTGCGCAGCGCGCGATTGAGTTTGTCCGCCGGAGTCACGAACTGTTTTGCCGGAAAAAATGTGATGACATTCAGCGATTCATGCGCGTGACCGGTCAACGGGTCGAACCGCCTGATCGCATCGATTTCGTCGCCGAAGAACTCGAGGCGAATCCCTTCTTCATCGGCGCTCCCTGGATAAACTTCGACCACGTCCCCGCGCACACGAAACCGTCCGCGCGCGAAACTAACGTCGTTGCGCTCATATAGCATGTCGATCAAACGACCGAGCACGGCCTCGCGCGAGATGTGCTGGCCGCGTTTCACGGTGAGCAGCATGTTCAGATAATCTTCCGGAGAAGTGATCCCGTAGATGCAGGAGACGCTCGCAACCACGATCGTGTCGCGGCGCGAAAGCAATGCGCTTGTCGCCGCAAGCCGCAACCGCTCAATCTCCTCGTTAATGGACGAGTCCTTCTCGATGTAAGTATCGGAACGCGGAATGTAAGCTTCCGGCTGATAGTAATCGAAGTAGCTGACGAAATATTCGACCGCGTTACGTGGAAAGAATTGTTTGAACTCTGAGTAAAGTTGCGCGGCGAGCGTTTTATTGTGCGAAATTACGAGCGTCGGCCGGTCGAGCTTCTGGATCACATTCGCAATGCTGAAAGTTTTACCTGAACCCGTGACGCCGAGCAGTGTCTGATGACGATTGCAGGCCTCGACGGACTTGATCAGCTTGGCAATTGCCTGTCCCTGATCTCCACGCGGTCTGTAATTAGATTCGAGCTGAAACGGCATCCGACAATCTAGCACAAGATCGGCACCGCAATCTCGACGTACACGAGGAAACCCTCGTCCGTTTTCCCGCTGTTAGGCAAGATCGGCAATAGCCGGTCGTTGTTGCTGTCAACCGCCAAATGTGTTGGTTGCCAATCGTGCACGAAATACGAATTTCGAGTGGCTGACCAAGCAGTGAATCTCAAGAAATTTTTTGCGGAACTAAAGCGGAGAAAAGTTTACACCGTCGCGGTGACGTACGCGGTCGTGGGCTGGCTGCTGATCCAGGTCGTGACTCAGGTTTTTCCGCCTTTTGAAATTTCAAACTGGGCCGAGCGCCTTGTAATACTTGCAATTATCATCGGTTTTCCGGTCGCGCTTATTCTGGGATGGCTGTTTGATTTCACGCGACACGGGATTGTTCGAACAGAGGATTTATCTCCCGAGGGCCGAATCGAAACCTCACTGTCGGCGAACTCGACCGAGAAATCGATTGCCGTTTTGCCTTTTAACGATTTGAGCCCGGCAAAGGACCATGCCTACTTCGGTGAAGGTATTGCGGAAGAGCTCCTCGGAGCGCTGGCTAAGGTGGATGGCTTGCGGGTCGCAGCGCGGCGTTCCTCGTTTTGGTTCAAGGACAAGGAAGCCGAGCTCAGCGAAATTGCCACGAAGTTAAATGTCGAGTCGAGCATGTGCTCGAGGGTAGTGTTCGGCGTGATGGCAATCGGGTGCGCATTACGGCGGAACTGATCGATGCGTGCGATGGATTTACTATCTGGTCGGAAACGTATGAGCGCGAAATGCATGGAATTTTCGCGTTACAGGATGAGATCACGCGGTCCATCGTCGATACTCTGAGTCTTGAATTTTTTGAGCGCGCGCTGGAGAAAGATCCGCAGTTTAGTCGCAGCTGGACGGGTATTGCAAAATCATGGCTGTGGCTGGCAGATGCTTACGTAGCGCCGCTCGAAGCCTACGCAAAAGTTCGAGATGCTGCTCTCTGTGCGGTGGTGCGGCTGAGATCGAGCCAAACTCGACGCCATCCAATTATTTCATTGCTGCGCTTTATGCGGCGCGCGGGGACCGGGAGAAAGCGTTGATCTACTTGCGGCGCACCGCGAAAATCGATCCCGCGTCACTTTGGGTAAGTAATTTTGCGTGCGAGATCTACCGTTACTTTGGTTTGCACGATGAAGCGATCGCGGCCGGTGAACTAGGATTACAACTCGACCCGGCGTTTGCCTACGGAGAACCGTTGCTCGCCGCGCTATATCGCGAAATGGGACGCTTCGATGACGCGATCGACCTATACAAGAAGTCTCAAGACCTCAGTGGTCGAGTGCCCATTGGTCTTGCGATCACTTACGCGAAGATGAATCGCCGGGAGGAAGCGAAGGAGATTCTCAAGGCTGTTTGCACGACGCGCGGGAGCTACACGCCGGGGGATGCGATTGCGCATGTGCACGTCGTGCTGCAAGAACACGACGACGCGATCCGAGAACTACAGCGCGCGTACGAGGAACATTCGTCGTCGTTGCATTTTATAGGTATCGCTCCCGAATTCGCTTCTCTGCGCGAGGACAAACGCTTCGTCTCGATTGTCGAGAGAATTGGGCTGGAACCGAAGAAAGTCTTTGCGGTGAATCAAGCGGCGCGCACGGAGTGACGCGCCCTACCGTTTTTCGGAAGACGTCCGGTAGGGGGGGCAGTCCTCTGCACGCCGGGGCTGACGGCGGGGAAGCCGTTGCTTCTTGAATGCGTTATTGCACTATGATGTCCCGTCCGTGGCCGTGGGAACGCACTCCATATTTCGCCAAATCCTGTTGCGCGACGTGCATTCCGAAAAGCAGAACCGCAATTAAACCGAAATACAATATCGACATTATCCACCGCTGGGACGGCGTAACTTCGAAGTAACGCTGTTCTTCCTCTGTTCGCTTGCGGAATAGCGAATAAATCCGCGGCAGCGACAAGAGCACAATCAACCAGATAATAAAATTCGGATACTTCCATCCGAACCAAAGAAGCAGGGCAAACCCGGGCAACCAAAGCCAGCGAGACAACGCGGTCACAATCCGTCCGCCATCGAGCATTCCTACCGGCGTCAAGTTAAACAGATTTAGAAAGTATCCGAACCACGCGAGGGCGATGAATATCGGCGCGGCGAACATTTCTCCCAGGACGTTGCAGACCAATGCGCCAAGGCTCCCCAACATTGGCCCGCCGATACCAACGCAAGCTTCCATCCAGGCATTGCGCGGCGCGTCCTTTAGCGCGATGAACGCGCCCATGAATGGAATGAATACTGGCGCGCCGACCTTTAGCCCAAACTTTTTAGCGACAAGCAAATGGCCGCTTTCATGTACGAGCAAAAGGAGGACAAAACCGAGCGCGAATTGCCATCCCCATATCTGGGTGTAGACCCAGATCATCAGCAGCATTGTGCCGCCAGACTTCAGCAGGATCGGAAGAAATTTCAGGAGTGGCAAAAGAACGAACTTGAGCTTCGCGAAAAACTTTGCAATCACGACGCCCACCACCGCAACTGGGCCAAGCGCCTTCTTCACCCGACTCCAGCCTGTTTCTTCGGATGGCGCTTTATAGTCCTCGGTTCGTTCGGTTTGCAGATTCACTGTGTCTAATTCGGCAACCTGCTGGCGGCGTCTGTATCAAATGCCAGCTTTAGGCGTCGCACGTTTCTGTTTAGCGCTAAAGGCGCTATCTTAAACCAGCCTGGGGCATCGCCCCAGGAATTCAAGTCGTCATGTAAGCAAGCGCTGAAAGCGCGATTCAATTGGCCGCTGCGCGAAGTGAATCGCGCTTTCAGCGCTGGTGTTTTCGGATTTCCATGATCCTGGGGCGCTGCTCCAGGCTTTGACGTGAATGCCGCGCCTTTGGCGCTGAACACATGCCGCTTCACACAGACGCCCTACAATTCTTTAAACGCATCGCCCAGATGATCGAGAACATCACGAGGCAATAATGATTCCTCGCTTCGGCCATCATTGAAAATCGCGATTTCTGCTGCGCGCCCGCATAGCCACGCACCGACTCTCGCCGCATCGTAAAGGGACAGGCCCTGTCCAATTAAACCGGCGCAGACACCGGTGAGGATATCGCCCATTCCGCCGGTGGCCATTCCCGGATTGCCGGTTGTGTTATAGCTCAATGGGAGATCACGTGCAGCCACGATGGTGCGACTGCCTTTGAACAAAAGTGTCACTGGGAAACGATTGCAAAACTTCGTCGCCGTTTCGGCGCGCGCCTCTTTGTGGTCTGGGAAAAGGCGTTTCATCTCGCCCGGATGCGGCGTGAGCAGTCGTTTGCCTTTGCAACGCCTGAGCACTGAGGTTTTTTCCGACAGAATGTTGAGCCCGTCGGCATCGGTCACCATCGGTTGCTTTGCTTTTTCAATCAGTTCCAGAACCTCATTTGCGTGTGATTTTCCAAGACCGGGTCCCAATGCCCACACATCAGGTTTTTGCTTAAGCAGGTCGCGATAAGACTGGATAGGCTTCACCATCGCTTCCATCGGTGCGGCGCTGGCGACAATCTCGTAGATTTCCTCGGGAACAAAAACCTCCACCAGACCTGCGCCTGCTCGCAATGCGCCTTCTGACGTCATCAAAGCAGCCCCAATAAATCCCTTGGAGCCGGCAACGACGCCGATGCGACCAAATTGATTTTTGTACGCGCTGTATTCGCGTCTCGAGAGCAACCCGTGAAAAGCCGGCGGGCTGGCAATCGTCTCCTTGGCCATCTTGTCCGGGGGGCGCAGATCACGCAGCGTTACAACTTCGAGTCTGCCAACGTAGTTCAGCGCGCCATCGGTGACGAGACCGGACTTGGCAAATCCAATCGTGACTGTGAAATCCGCTAATACACAGTGGCGATCTATTTTACCTGAGTCGCTATCGAGCCCCGTTGGCAGATCAACGGCGAACACGTAGGCGCCCTTTTTTCTCCGCAACTGATTGATGGAACGGCAGGCGGCGCGTATCGGTTCGCGCAGCGGTGGTCTCGCACCCACTCCAAGCAGGCCATCGAGAATAATCAGGGGAGCTGCGGTGCCCAGGTACGTCTCAGCTGCGATTTTTTCCTGCACAAAAGACAACTCATCAGCTGCATAAGCGAAAAGTTCCAGGATTGTAACGCCGATGTCATGACCCGGTTCATCCGTCCAATCCGGCACTCTGGGGGTACTGGTCTGGAGCACACCAAGCTTCTTGCGCATGAGTTCGCTGCAATCATCTTCTTTGAAAGCAAGTCGGACTTCGATTTTCCAGCCGAGGCATCGCAAGCGATCTGCTGCAACCAAAGCGTCACCCGCGTTATTGCCTTTTCCGGCAAACACAATGCACTTGCCCGGCCTCGGGAAAAACTTCATGACTGTCTGTGCAACACCGGCGCCAGCGTCGTCCATAAGTGCTTCAACTTGCACTCCCCTGGCGAAAGCGGCCTCTTCTGCTGCTCGCATCTGCGCCGAAGACAAAACCGGCAAGTCCAAATCAGGCCTCCGGATCTGTTGAGGCGTAGCGTGCTTCTGAGCCGGTCGATTTCGATGAGGTTTTCTTTTTACGCGTGCTTTTCTTGTGTGAATGCTTCGACTTGCGGCGTTCAGAGCTAGATACCTTCGTTTGATCGATGTACGGTTGCAGCGGGACTGTTTCGCTCGTCGCCACTCGCGTCGTCGACAGCGCACCGGTAACAGAATTGCGTCCGCGGACTCCTGCTGCAATCTCTTCTGCCAATTTTTGGCGGTAAGAAGCAGTTTGCGCGTACGCACCTTCGGTTGGATTCGTGAGGAAGCCGCATTCCACGAGCACTGCCGGAATACTGGTTTTCCGCAACACGTAGTAGCCCCGGCGGCGCACTCCGCGATTAGCCGAAGGCGCACCGCGAGCGACGTAGTAATGGACGGCTGAAGCCAGAGGCAAGCTGTCGCGACTGTAAAAGTAAGTTTCTATTCCACCCGCGCCCATCCGATTTGTCGCGTTGAAATGAACACATACGAAAATGGCATTGCGGTAGGAATTAGCGATTGCAACGCGCGTCGCCAACGGAATGAACACGTCGCTGTCTCGGGTCATTACCACGCGATAGCCGCTGGCCGCCAGAACATTTCTAAGGCGCTGCGCCACGTCGAGCGTCATATCTTTTTCCGAGATCCTCTGCCCGGGAATCCCGCCGCGGTCATGACCGCCATGCCCCGCATCGATAACGACAGTCACATTTTCAGACGTGCGGCCGGTCTGCGCTGCGGAGGAATTAAAGCATATAAAAAACGTCGCCAGCAAACTTGCGGCGGACCAACGGGGTCGGCAAAAATTTGTTGGCATTTACTAATCCTCTTTGGGCAAACCGGGTGGCCGAGCGGAAAGTTTCGGTGCGGTGCTACGCGAGGTCTGCGCTGGGGTATCGATCAGCCCGCCGCGGACCGCTACTTCACCATTTCCGGAATGGACGAGCCGAGGTCTCGTTTTGGTTTCCATAAACGACGAGTGCTCCAGCAGTTGGCCATTCAAGCCGATTCGCGAATAGGACCACGCATGTGGCGCCGCGCAATGTAAGACATGCAATTGATTAGCACGGTCGATCTCCGCTTGCGGTTGCTCAAAAGCGATGGCTCGGCCTAACGAATATGTCGCGTACACGACTCCTGTGTCCTTGTCCTGCACGCGTACGTATAAGGACGTGTGGTCTGGGAATCGGTTCGTGAGTAGCGAGTACGTGCGCACCTCCCCGGCTGCGGCAACCCCGGTTGGAATTCCCACTGTTTGTTGCCAGATTGGCCGCGCGTCAGTCACCTCGAACACTCCCGTTCCAGAGTAAAAAAATTTCCCCAAGTCCGCGAAATAGACATGCGTGCGCACATGGTAAGCGCCGAAATCGTGCACGGGATAGAGCGGAGCAAGATCAATCTGCCGTGTGAGTCTCTGACCGGCTTCGATTTTCAAAGGCGGCTGGGCATTGTCTCCGTTTAGCGGCGCTATCGGCTGACCCTCGTTTCCAGTTACCTCAAATCCAAGCCATGATTGCCCATTTGCGTCTTGAAGCTCAATATCGCGTCCCGCCAGATTGGTAATCGCGAGGGTCGCTACTACCGGCTCGTAAGCGATGTACTGCAATCGCTTGAATTTCAGGTCCACTTGAATTTGCCCCTTCGCGGCCGTGGCAAAAAGCAGAATACAGGCGCACGGCAGAATGCGCTTTAACTTTGGCCAGCCCATGCAGATCGCGGCGAGACTCATGCGTTTCCGGGCTCGATAATGACCAATGGTATCATTGTGTACTCGTATTTTTCGAAGGAGGAAAATGCTGTAAAAGCCGCGACGGCTCCGCTTGCACCGCTTGCAAATCATCGTCGTAATAGATCTGAATAATGTACCCGAGGTATTTCCGCTGTCCGCTATTTGCGGCAGAACCTTTGCCTCGGCCCTTTTGACCTGGCCGCACTGATGCAGCGGCCTCGGAAAGTGATGACTCAGACGAGGCACCAGCCGTTTTTGCGCGGAGGTACCGTACTGCCAGCACCTCTGGATTGGTCTCCGTCCAATCGTGTTTGGGTGTCAGCCATTCGTAATTTACGTCCGCGTCCGTCAGTTTGATATCCTTGTCACCAACCGTGTCGTAGAATTTTACAAAGATCTTCACTTTGTTGTGATCGATAGTCGCGCCGGGCTGTTTTTTTATACCGATCTGCAGCGCCAGGTTCTTCTCTGCGTCCGGGTCGGGCGTCTCCGTCGTTTTGACTTCACTGATTCCCATTATTGGACCTTCCGGGCTGCCGCCGACGTCCTTGGGTGGCGCGGCATCAACTGCTGCGCTCGTGCTTCCCGCCTCCGCCGGGGGCGAACTCGAGACACCCACCTTCAAGCGGCGATCGGCCAAATCGTAGGTCGGGCTATCCGGCGGACTGACTTCCTTAATTTTGCGCCACACTTCGTTCGAGCGGTCGTACAACTGCATGGAATCGTAAGTTTTCGCCTTTTCCATCAGCACGGCTGTGTTATCGGGTTCGCTGTCCAATGCTTCGTCGAAACGTTTGAGCGCCGTCGTAGTATCGCCCCGGTCGCGCAACTCCACGCCTTCTTGCACCAGTTGATCAACAAGCGACTCCGAAGGGTTTGGGATCGCCGGCGCTTGCGGAACTGCCGGCTGCACCGCCACTGGTGCAGGACTTCGAGCGGAAACAGATGGAGCGGGAGGGCGTGCTACAGCCGCAGCGACTGACTGTGTCGAGACTCGGGCAGCGCGACCGCGGCCGACATAATACAAGGTCGCGGCGAAAATCTCCGCTAGGGCTAGAATCACAATCAGGCTAAGCCCGACGTGGAAGCTTGGATCGACTTGGATCGCGCGTGAGAGAAGAGTCCGCATAGCCCAATAAACCCATTTCTGTACGCGCGCTCTTGCCAGCCTGTCAACTCGGCTTCGCCGTGCTAAATCGTTTGAAGCGTTGGAGAATCAAACTGAAAGCCGGAGCGACGGCTTGGTAGCCGTCATTTTTTAAATGGAAAGCGCGCTCAATACTTCAACGGTTTGGCAAATCACGCAGGGCTATGGCTTTTTATCGTGTAATATCGTCCTGGCTCAGTAATTTAAATCCTTCACCCATCAGCACCGAGGACGCGCATTCGGTGTCGTCCACGTGCAGCGCGATTGCCGCGAAGCCGCGTGGCCGGATTAGCAGCGGATAGGCGAAATGGACGTTGACCTCCGCCATCACCAATGCTGCGAGTAGTTTCACGAGTTGCGTGGCGACTTCCCGCAGCTCTACCACCACGACTTGGCTAACGCCGAAAGGAACATTTTTTTCACGGAACAATTTCTCCACTCGCTCAGGATCGCTCGCGATGATCCGTGCAATGGCCGAGTCGGTCGATTCCGATACGCTCAGCGCGACAACATGGGTGTTTTGCACACTCAGCAGTTTCACAACTTCTAACATCGCCCCGACCTTGTTCGGCAGGAACACGGAGAACTGCTTCACCAGCGGTCCTTCCAATCTTGAAGTCGTTTCCGGCAGATTCGAAGTCATTTAAATTGCAGCGCTACGACGCGACTTCCGTACGCGCCAGTAGAACTATCTCATCCTCGGTGTTTCGTTGGCAAACCCAATGTGAATGGGGCCCGTGAAAAGTACATTGTTTGTCATCTGACGGTCCAACGCTTCAACGCTTGGACGCGCGTCTTTCCTTCAGGCTGTTCATTTTTCGGCGGCGCTTTACATTCGCTTCGAAAGATGGACGAAGAAAATGAGTTGATCGCGCTCCGGCGCAAAAAACTAGACATGCTCCGGACGAAAGGCGTGGAACCCTTCGGTTCTGGCTTCGAGGTAAATGGATCAATTGCAGACGTGCGCGAGCAATTTAAGGAAGGCGAGATGCTTCGAGCGGCGGGTCGTATTACCGCGCATCGCGATATGGGCAAAAGCCACTTCCTCGACCTGCGCGACGCCACAGGGCGAATTCAGATCTATATTCATGCAAATGAGGTTGGGCCGGAGCTCGTCGATCTTTTCCGCCTGCTGGATATTGGCGACTTCATCGGGGTTGAAGGCGCATGCTTTGTCACCAAAAGCGGAGAACTGACACTGAAGGTCCACACGTTCCAGCTGCTTGCGAAGGCGTTGCGGCCGCTCCCGGAAAAATGGCACGGATTACAGGACGTCGAAGCGCGGTACCGGCAACGCTATCTCGATCTTCTCACGAACGAGCATTCCCGCGCGGTGTTCGAAAAACGCATCGCTATTATCCGTGAAACAAGGCGCTTCCTGGAGGAGCGCGGCTTCGTCGAAGTCGAGACACCAATCTTGCAAACGATCGCTGGAGGCGCAGCGGCCGAACCATTCAGAACGCATCACAAGGCTCTCGGTCTCGATCTTTACCTGCGCATTGCGCTGGAGCTTTATCTGAAACGTTTGCTCGTAGGCGGGTTCAACAAGGTATTCGAAATCAACCGTAACTTTCGAAACGAAGGCATTTCCAGAAAACACAATCCCGAATTCACGATGCTCGAAGCGTATTGGGCCTATGCCGATTTCGAGAAGATGGCAAACCTCGCGGAGGAACTGATTTGTCATCTTGCTGAGAAAATCTGCAGCTCACTAACGATCGAGCATCGGGACACTGATGAAAAAGTTGTTCGCACGATTAATTTGCAACGGCCGTGGCGCCGGGCGCGTTACCACGATGTGGTGCGGGAAGTTGCCGGGAAAGATTGGTTCGAGCTCTCCAGCGAACAGCGCCGCGATCGCGCTACGAATGAATTCAAACTGGAGATCTTACCGCAGCTGGCAGATTTCGAGGTGACGCAGCATGTGTTCGAAAAACTCGTCGAGGAGAAGACGATCAATCCTCTGTTTGTGACGCACTGCCCCAAAGAGCTGGTGCCGCTAGCAAGACAAAACGAAGCGGACAATTCACTCGTCGACGTTTTTGAACTCATAATTAACGGGGCGGAGATCGCGCCTGGTTACAGCGAGTTAAATGACCCGCTGGTGCAACGGCAGCGTCTGCTTGAACAGGCGGGCGAAGAGAAGCAAAAAATCGACGAGGAATTTCTTCTCGCGCTCGAGCATGGCATGCCGCCCGCCGGCGGCATCGGCATCGGGATGGATCGACTCACAATGTTGCTCACTGGTGCAGAGTCCATCCGCGACGTAATCCTGTTTCCACTGCTGAGACCAAAGAAAAATAATGTGGGAGGGACCTTAGCGTCCCGATGATCGCCGCGGCACTGAGGCCGCTCCCACATTTCTGTTAACCTCAGCGCTCTGTCTCTAAATCAAAGGTGACTTTTGCGTTGATGCGATAGTTGGTGATCTTTCCGCCATCCACTTCAGCAGTAAATTCTTTGACGTAAATCGAGCGGATGTTTCGCAGGTTTTTCGTCGCTTCGTTTACCGCCGCCCTGTGCGGCATCCTCCCAGCTCTTCGGCGACTGTGACATCAGTTCAATGACTTTAACGACTTTGGCCCTGGCATTATTCTCCTTTCTATAGGTATCGCAGACTCCTGGCGCGTTGCGCGTGCGCACCTTGCAACGTTGCACAGCGAAGCAATCCGTTTTACCGCTTAAAGGTGCAAGAAAACGTAATAAAAACTTTCGATATCGCCGGCCTACCGCGTGATGAGGTGAGCCGCTTCGTTGCCGGTACTCATGCTGATCCGTTCCGCGTGTTAGGTCCACACAAGGTCGGTGACGACGTGGAGATCCGAGTCTTTCGGCCGGACGCGCGCGCGGTAGACATCGTGCTCGATCGAGAACCGGAGAAACCCATCGCTGCGGAACGCATTCACGAGGAAGGTTTCTTTTGCGCCACGGTTCCCGGTGCGGCGCGAGACGTTCCATACCACCTCCGCATCACAAAAATGGACGGATCCGCACAGCTCACGCGCGATGCATATCAGTACGGGCCAATCATGGGCGAGGTCGATCTGCATCTGTTCGCCGAAGGCCAACACTGGAAGATATACGACAAATTTGGCGCCCATTTGCGCACAGTCGGCGATGCAGCAGGCGTTTATTTCGCCGTATGGGCGCCTAATGCGCAACGGGTCAGTGTGGTCGGAGATTTCAACAATTGGGATGGCCGGGTCAACCCGATGCGCAAGCTCATCGGGAGCGGCGTATGGGAATTATTTGTGCCTGGAATCAAGCAAGGTGCGCACTACAAGTTCGAAATCCGCAGTCAGACCGGCGCGGTGCTGCTCAAGAGCGATCCATTCGCCTTCTTCAATCAGCACGGCAAATCAACCGCATCGCTGGTTTACGATCTGGAGCGTTACACATGGAACGATGGCGAGTGGATGGAAGCACGCCGGAAAAAAAACTGGCCGCAGAGTCCGATCAGTATCTACGAAGTACACCTCGGCTCATGGCGTCGCAAAACCGAAGAAGTCACGCCCGCATCGCTGCGCGAAGCTGCTGCAGTCAGGGGAAATCGGCAGCTCAGTTATCTCGAACTTGCCGAGGAGTTGCTGCCGTACGTGCTCGAAATGGGTTACACACACATCGAGTTGTTACCGATTGCCGAGCATCCCTTCGAAGGTTCCTGGGGTTATCAGGTCACAAATTATTATGCGCCCACCAGCCGGTTCGGTCCGCCTGACGACTTCCGCCACTTCATCGACAAATGTCATCAGGCCGGCATCGGCGTGATCATGGATTGGGTGCCTGCACATTTTCCCAAGGAC
>WNFQ01002740.1_pt1 | contig 16350 bp, 12 predicted proteins | sample 5400171 | NCBI WGS metagenome assembly WNFQ01 (sample SAMN13153356, study PRJNA577476) | soil metagenome | isolation source: 20 cm soil under Madrone tree | place: USA:California | collected 2016-06-14 | reverse complement strand
TATAAGTAAAAGATTCCTATTGACAACCGCCCCGATCTGTAGTATGATTGCGCGTGTTATCTCGAACAAACCCGCCCCGATCCAGGACCCCTAACTCCTTTAGACTCCGCACTTCCGTGAAGCCTCGCACTTTGCACCATTTTAGTGCAAATAAGTCCTTTACAATCCGCACTTACAGACACCCCTCCTGCAACTCCTTTAGAATCCGCACTTACAAAAATACCGGGGGAGGGGGGTGTCTCCGCTTGTTCAGGGCCTTTGTGTCTCCGTGTCTCTGTGGCAAATCCCATGTTCTCAGCAGCTTGCAGCCTCTTGTACCTCTCTTTTCTTTGCGCTCTTTTCCGCGATCCCTTCCTTTGTTTTCAATCGTTTGCAGCCTCTTTTCACGAAACACCCGGGGTGGGGGTACCCCAACACTTCCGCTCCCGCCTTCCCTCTGCTTGTGCACAGACCGTGCGCAGCCCTAGAATGATCGCCCTATGAATCTCGCTAACTTCATCGAAGATCACCACGAGCAGCACCTTGCCGAACTCTGCGAATTCCTGCGCATCCCCAGCGTCAGCGCCAAGAGCGAGCATAAGCCCGACATCGAACGCGCCGCACGCTGGGTAGCCGATAAGCTGCGCGCCGCCGGATTCAAAAAAGTCGAGATCGTTCCCACCAACATGCATCCGCTGGTCTACGCCGAATCCCTCGAAGCGCCCGGCAAACCCACCATTCTTTTCTACGGACACTATGACGTGCAGCCTGCCGAGCCGCTCGATCTCTGGACCTCGCCGGCCTTTGAGCCCACCGTGCGCGAAGGCAATCTCTTCGGCCGCGGCACCGCCGACGACAAGGGCCAGGTCCACATTCATTTGAAAGCGCTGGAATCCCTGCAAAATGTAAACGGCAAATTTCCCATCAACGTCAAAGTCTTGATCGAGGGCGAAGAAGAAGTGGGCAGCGTCAGCCTCTGGGACTACGTCCAGAAAAACAAAGAAAAACTCAAAGCCGACGCGCTGGTCGTCTCCGACACTTCCATGCTCGCCAAAGGCGTGCCCTCCATCACCTACGGTTTGCGCGGACTCAACTACTATCAGATTGAATTGACCGGCCCCGCTCGCGATTTGCACTCCGGCGTCTACGGCGGCGCTGTGCCCAATCCGCTCACCATCCTGACCGAACTCTTCGCCAAACTGCACGACAAGAATTTCCGCGTCGCCGTCCCCGGCTTTTACGATGCTGTGGCCAAACTCGGCAGCGCCGAGCGCAAAGCTCTCAACTCACTGCCCTGGAAGAAAAAAGATTTTGAGAAAGCGGTCGGTGCTCCCGCTTACGTGGGCGAAAGAGGATTCACCATCGTGGAGCAGCTTTGGACGCGCCCCACGCTCGAGCTCAACGGCATTTGGGGCGGCTACACCGGCGAAGGCGCCAAGACCGTGATTCCCTCCAAGGCCTACGCCAAATTTTCCACCCGGCTGGTGCCCAACCAAGATCCGCGAAAAATCGCCAAGCTTGTCGAGAAGCACGTCCGCAAGCTGTTGCCCAAGACGGTCATTTGCAAATTCCAGGTTCTCAGCACCGGCAAACCCTGGGCCGCGCCCTTTCACGCTCCCATCTTCGCTAAGGCACAAACCGCGCTGCAGAAAGGCTTCGGCAAGAAAGCCGTGTTCATTCGCGAGGGCGGCTCCATTCCTTTTGTCACCCAGATGTACGACACTTTCAAGGTTCCCTGCGTTCTCCTCGGCTTCGGCCTCCCCGACGAGAATGCCCACGCGCCCGACGAGCACATCGCGCTCGAAAATTATTTTGGCGGCATCAAAGCCATCGCCAACTTCTACTCCGATCTGGCCACCTTGTGAGGGGCCCAAATCGGGCCTCCTGCAAGGGCGCAGGACGTGCAGCGAGAGCATCTTGAGGTGAAAACAGCGCTCCAAGCTGAAGAAAACCTTGATTTTAGCGGGTTTTTCACGCTCAGTCGCGAAAAAGCCCCGTTTTTCGCGGTTTTTCGCTTGCGTTCTCAGAAAGCCTTGGCTATAGTGCCCAACGGCTCGGATTTTTCGGTGCAAGCAAGGAGAGAGTCCGCGGCTGGCCTCGCGCAACGCGAGGCTCACGAAAAAAATCAGGAGGATAAGAATACTAGATGGCAGCCAAGCCAATGAGCAAGACGAAAGTCGTGTCGCATATCGCGGAGAAGTGCGGCACTCCGAAGAAAACCGCAGCGCTCTTTTTTGAAGAGCTTTTTAAGCTGGCGGTGAGAGAGTGCAAGGGCGCCGCCGGCAAGTTCGTGATCCCGAACATCGGCCGCGCCGTGAAAGCGCACCGCAAGGCGCGCATGGGCCGCAACCCGCAAACCGGCGAGGCCATCAAGATCAAGGCCAAGACGGTGGTGCGTTTGCGCGCATCGAAGGCGTTCAAAGACGCCATTCTGAAGTAGTTTTCGCGGCAGGGAGTTTAGGGCCCGAAAACAGCGCCGCAATCGAATCGCGCCGCAAGCGTCCGGCCCAGACAGGTTACGCAGCGGAGGTTCGAGCGCGCCAGGTCACGGGTAGGTGTCTCAGTTGAGTTTATATCTTGGTTGCGCCGCATACGCTGCGCAACCAAGTTTTTTTGGAGAGGGAGGAAGCGCGATCGTTCCTTGAAATACAGAACGCGATGCCCGCGAGACTAGTGAGTGGCTAGAGAGTTTTCACGTAGGCGATGACGTCTTTAATTTGCGCGGGCTCCAGCACGTCTTTAAAGGGCGGCATCAGCGTGTCGCCATTTTCGATCCAGGTTTTTAGCGTCTCGTCGGTGACTTTATTGTTGTTCACCGTAAATGTTCCGCGCTTGGAAAGGCCCTTCAGTCCCGGCCCGATCTTTTTTTGGTCGTTGTCGGCGTAGTGGCAGATGCCGCATTTTTTATCAAAGATTTCCTTGCCGCGCGCGGCCGCGGCGGCGTTGCCGTTGCCCGATTTTTTTGCGGGCGTTTTCGCGGGCGGCGGATCCTGCGCGAAAACCGCTCCGGCAACGGCCAGCGCTGCTGTCCCAATAATTAGAAAATTCCGATTCACGGTTCCCCCTGGCTTTTCGTAGATAAAGTTGATCGCTTGAATGATCCCTGTTCCATTTTCCATGTTTAGCGGCAGGAATTCCACTGCGAACCCGGCACAAAGGACAGGTGCCGTCCTGGCACGGATGAGACCTTCGTACTTTTGACGCGCACCAGGGCGTGTGCTAAAAATCGCCGCATGAGCCGGGAAACCCTGACGCGCGCGTGGGAAGTTCTGCAGGACGCATATCAAGCCCAAATGGAAGGCGACTACGACCGCGCGGTGGAGCTTTACCAATCTTCGCTGGAACTGTACCCGACCGCGGAGGCGCACACATTCCTGGGCTGGACGTATCATTTTCAAGGCAAACTCGATGAAGCCATCGCGGAATGCAAGCGCGCGATCGAGATCGATCCGGAATTTGGGAATCCGTACAACGACATTGGCGCTTACCTGATTGAGCTGGGGCGCTTCGAAGAGGCGATTCCCTGGCTGGAGCGGGCCACCGAAGCGCGGCGCTACGAGCCGCGGCATTTTCCTCACTACAATCTGGGGCGTGCGTATCTGGAGAGAAATGTATGGGCAGGCAATGCGCTGCTTCCAGGAAGCGTTGGAGGTCGAGCCGCGCTATTCAGCAGCGCGTCAGGCGCTGGAATCGCTGCGGCGCATGGTGAATTAACGACGAGGGTTTGCTGCGCTCGCGGCGAAGGACACTATCATTAATTTTGGTTCTAATTTCTAAGTCAAAACGGAAAACAGCAGAAAAATCAGTTCGAAACCAGGTTCGGTTTTGCGTGCGCGCTGGCCCTTCGATGCGCCGGCCGTTCGAGGCTCCCTTCGCTTTGGCTCCCTTCGAGGCTCAGGGCAAGCAGGACAGGCAGGGTAGACAAGATGGCGGCGCTACCGGGCTTCGGGTTTTAGCACGCGGTCGTAAATCCATAGCAAAACTACGGTGAGGGTGCCGACGGCGGTGATGGCGTACCAGGCGCGCTCGGGGTGGTGTTGCAGCTCGCCGAAGTGATGCATCAATTTTCCGCCGAGCCATCCGCCGATTAGAGAGCCGATGCCGATTGGCAAAAATGCGAATCCCATGTAGGTGCCTTGTTGCTCGGCGGGCGCGAGCTTGGCGATGTACTCGTAGTAGCGAGGCGCTTGCGTGATTTCACCGAGCGCCAGCACGATGATGGACAACACCGCTCCCCACACCGTGGGCCAGAAAGCGACGATCAGCCAGGACAGCGAGGAAATCAGCGTGCCGAGGATTACCGCATGGAACGGCGGAATCTTTCGAATGACGTAGTTCCAGGCGAGCGTAAAGCAGATGACGACCGCGCCGTCGGTAATTAAGATGCGCTCGACGCGAGCGTTCGGATCGATGTAGCTGTGAATGTAGCCGGGTAACGACGTGTACTGCTGCCAGAAAACAATCCAGTAGCCGGTAAAGATGAGCAGAAAGAGAATGAATTTTGGATTGGAAAGCACGATGAGAAAGTTTTTCGCTGTGCTAGCGAGACTCGGCGGCGGGGCATCATCGATGTGTTTGGGTTCGCGGAAGAAGAGCAGGACGAGGAAGAACATCAGGAAAACGCTGAGGGCTGCCGTGCGAAAGACATTCTCCAAACCCAAGTGTGTGTGGGCCCAATCGGCAACGAAGGGCCCGGCAGCGCCGCCGATGTTGACCATGGTGTAGTAAATGGAATAGCCGATGGAGCGGACATTTTCCTTGGAAGCGCGGGCGGTGGTGCCCACGACGCTAGGCTTAACCAGCGAGATGCCCAGTGCCGGGAGAATCAGGATGCAAGCCACAAACAAGCCGAGTGGGAGGGCGTCGCGCAGCGGCGCGAGCCACCCTGCTCCGATCGAACCGATTAGGAAGTAGGCGGCGGCAAGAATCAAGTAGGCGAGGGACAGAGCGCGGCGAAAACCTAGCTTGTCCGCCAGCGCACCTCCAAAGATCGCGAGGAACCAAACCATTCCGCCGAAAATGCCGGTGAGCGTGCCGGTCTGCTCGGTGGAAAAGCTGAGCTTTTCCTGGAGATAGAGGGCGAGAGAGGAAAAGGCGCCGTAATAGGAGAGGCGCTCAAAGATTTCGCTGATGTTGGCGACCCAGAAGGGGCGCTCGAAGCCATCGCGGATTTCTTGGATGCGCTGGGGGAGAGCCATGCGCGGGGATGATAGCAGAGGCAAAAGAACAAAACTGGAATTTCACCACAGAGTTCACAGAGAGCACAGAGAACGGAGACAGATGGGCTGTGATAGTGTTGCGCGGGATTGAGAGGTGTGGGCTGCTCGGTGAAAGCGGCGGCAAGATCACCGCACTCCATATCGGAGGGTTTATGAAGCTTGCCACGACGATTCTGATTGCTGTGACTTTGGCCGGGGCGGCAGGACCGGCTGTGGGGCAGCAGCGGACACCGTTGCTGCCGGAAAAAGATGTCGCGTGGCTGGCGGAGGAGCTTAGCGGGGAGACGGCGAAGCGGAATCTGGAGGGGCTGGCGCGGCTGCACCGGCAGCGCGGGTCGGCGGGATTTCATGCGGCGGCGGAATTGGTGGCGGAGCGGGCGCGGGCGTATGGGTTGAGCGACGTGGCGATTTTGCAGCTTCCGGCGGATGGGAAGATTTTTTACGGGACGCAGAGGTCGCGGCCGGGTTGGGACGCGGAGGTGGGGCAGATGTGGGAAGTCGGCGCGGTTGCGGCGAGTTGCTACGAAGCTGCGCATACGAAACCGAAAGGAGATGAGGTAGCGCGGAAACAGATTGCCACCTTGCTGAGAGAAGATTGCGATCCGAAGCTCCTCAACGGAGCACTTTTGGCGAGCTATGCGGCGATGCCGATTGTCTTGTCGGAGGACAGCGAGTCGGCGGAAGTGGTTGCGGAATTGGTGGATGTCGGTGATGGGACGAAGGAAAGCGACTACGCAGGGAAGGATGTGAAGGGAAAGATCGTTTTGGCGGGCGCGCAGCCGGGGGCGGTGCAGGATTTGGCGGTGGGGAAATTCGGTGCGGCGGGCATTGTCAGTTATGCGCAGAACCAGAAGACGGCTTGGTGGGGCGAGGATGAGAATTTAATTCGGTGGGGACACTTGGAGACGTTTTCGGCGAACAAGACGTTTGGGTTCATGGTGTCGCTGAAGACGGCGCGGGGATTGCGCGAGCGGCTGGGGCGCGGGGAAACGATTCGGCTGCATGCGGTGGTGAAGGCGGGGCAGCATGCGAGCAACTACGAGGTGGTAACGGCGACGATTCCGGGGGCGGACGCGAAATTGAAGGAGGAAGAGATTGCGTTTAGCTGCCACCTGGATCATCAACGGCCGGGGGCGAATGACAATGCCAGCGGGTGCGTGACGATTCTGGAAGTGGCGCGGACGCTGCAAAAGTTGATCAGCGAGGGGAAGCTGGTACGGCTGGCGCGGACGATTCGGTTCATCTGGCCGCCGGAGATCGAAGGCACGCTGGCGCTGCTGAACGGGAAGCCGGAGTTTGCGCGGCGGATCAAGGCGGCGGTGCATATGGACATGGTGGGCGGGGGGCCGGCGACGAAGGCAGTGTTCCACGTGACACGCGGGCCGATGAGCTTGCCGTCGTTTGTGCACGACGTGGCGTGGGCGTTTGCGGAGTTTGTGAACGAGCAGTCGTACAAGTTTGCGGCTACCGGGAATGCGGAGTATCCGCTAGTGGCGCCGGAGGGCGGGAAGGAGCCGCTGCGAGCGGAGTATTCGGCGTACACCATGGGGAGCGATCACGATGTGTACCAGGATTCGTCGTTCGGGATCCCGGCGATTTACTTGAATGACTGGCCGGACCGATACATTCATACGAATTTCGATACGGCGGCGAATATCGATCCGACGAAGCTGAAGAGGGCGGCATTTATCGGCGCGGCGAGCGGGTATTTTTTGGCGGACCTTACAAGCGCGGATCTTGCCAAGCTCTCAAAGGAGACCCGGGCTGGCGACACGAGGCTGATGTCTGAGTATGAAGCACGTGAAGCCGAATTGCCTGAAAAGGAAGCGCAGAGCCTTATCACAAGGATGGTTTTTCAAGTGGGACTCAGAGAACTTTCAGCAAAGGATTTTGTGGGAGCATCCAAGAAGGATGAGTTTCTGAGGGCTCAGGCCAGATTGTTGACACCCACGATGCCAGCAAAAGGTGATGGCTTGCTGCAGTTCCAGCGGCGCGCGGAGCCGAAAGGGCCGCTGGCGGTGTTTGGGTACGACTATTTCCAAGTGGAATGGGCGAAACAAGCGCACGCGGTGAAACCCGGATTGCTGAAGTATGAAGGATTGTGGGGCGGCGGCGAAGAGTATGCATATGAGGTGCTGAATTTTGCGGATGGAAAACGGAATGCACAAGAGATACGCGATGCTGTGTCGGCGGAGTATGGGCCGGTGCCGTTGGAGTTGGTGGTGGAGTATTTGAAGGCGCTCGAGAAGATTGGAGTTGTGGAGCAAGTGAAGTGAAATTGGAAAATCGAAATTAGATGCGTGGCGATCAGTTGCGGCAGGGTTTGCAGGGCACAGACTGAAGTCTGTGCCACTGGTGTGCTAGCATCGAGATTTGCGCAGCGAGCGGGGGTCCGAGTAGATGGCGGCGGCGATGAAAGCATTGCGGAAGATGCAGGCGGCGAAGGGCTTGCAGATGGATACGGTCGCCGTGCCTTTGATCGGGCCGGCCGACGCGTTGGTGCGGGTGAAGACGGCGTCGATTTGCGGGACGGACTTGCATATTTATGGATGGGACCGCTGGTCGCAGGGGCGCATTAAGCCGCCGGTGACGTTGGGGCACGAGTTTTGCGGCGTGGTGGAGCGGGTCGGGGAAGAAGTTACCGCGGTGAAGGCGGGGGATTTCGTCAGCGCGGAGATGCACGTCAATTGCGGCCATTGTCATCAGTGCCGGCTGGGCGAAGGGCACATTTGCCAGAATTTGCGAATTATCGGGATCGATCAGGATGGCGCGTTTGCGGAGTTTGTGAAGATTCCGGCTTCGAATATTTGGAAGCTGGATGCGGCGATTCCGGAACATTACGGGGCGATTCTCGATCCGCTGGGGAACGCGGTGCATACGGTGCTGGCGGGGGCGATTGCGGGGCAGACCGTGCTGGTGACGGGGTGCGGGCCGATTGGGTTGATGTCGATCGCAGTGGCGAAGGCTTGCGGCAGCTCGACAGTGTTTGCGACGGAGACGAATGAACAGCGGCGCGCGATGGCGAAGAAGATGGGCGCGGATGTGGTGGTGAATCCGGCGGAGATGGATTCCGTGGCGCGCATCAAGGCGGAGACTGGCGGCACCGGAGTGGATGTGCTGCTGGAAATGTCTGGGAATCCGGCAGCGATTCAGCAGGGATTTCGGGCGCTGCGGGCGGGCGGGCGCGCTTCTTTGCTGGGGATTCCGACGGAGTCGGTGCCGCTGGATTTGGTGAACGACGTGATTTTCAAGGGCGCGACGGTACAAGGGATTTATGGGCGGCGGATGTATGGGACTTGGGTGCAGATGACGGCGCTGCTGAAGGCGGGGCGGCTGAATCTGGAGCCGCTGTTTGGGGAGCGCACGCCGATGGAGAAGTTTGAGAATGCGTTTGCGCTGTTGCAGGGCGGGCTGGCGGGGAAGATTTTGATGTATCCGGATGGGATTAAGAGTTGAAGAGTGAAAACGTGAAAGAGTAAGAACATAAAAGCCAATTCAGTTTCCCCAGCCTTAGTTCACGTTGAGGTGCTTCGCTGCGCTCAGCATGACACGCGATGGCGACAGCGAAGGCTTGTCGGCGTTAACACAAGGAGGAAGAGAAATGTCAGAAACGGCGACGCAGAGGGTTGGGCAGAATCCGTTGCAGTACGTTAGCGATCAGCTTGTCGAGCTTCGAGCTAAGGGGATGGCGCCGAAGCTGCGCGTGCTGGAGGGGGAGCAAAAGCCGGTTTGCGTCATTGACGGACGCGAAGTAATCAACCTGGCTTCGAACAATTATCTGGGGCTGACCACGCACAAGGCGCTGCGCAAAGCGGCGATCGAGGCGGTGCGGAAGTACGGGGCGGGCGCGGGCGCCGTTCGCACGATCGCCGGCACGATGAAGATACACATGGAATTGGAAGAGCAGATTGCACGCTTCAAGAATGCGGAGGCGTGCGTGGTGTTCCAATCCGGATTTACGGCGAACGCGGGAACGGTTTCGGCCGTGCTGGGTAAGGAAGACCTGATCGTTTCGGATGAGTTGAATCATGCGTCGATCATCGATGGCGCTCGGCTTTCGAAAGCGACGATCAAGGTGTTCAAGCACAAGGACGTCGCCGATTGCGAGCGCATCCTGCAAGAGAGCGCGAACTGGAACGGGCACAAGCTGATCATCACGGACGGTGTTTTTTCGATGGACGGCGATATTGCGCCGCTGCCCGCACTGTGCGACCTCGCCGAGAAATACAATTGCATCATGATGGTGGACGATGCGCATGCGTCCGGAGTGCTGGGGCGCGGTGGGCGGGGGTCCATCGACCATCTGAATTGCCGCGGCCGGGTGCACATTCAGGTGGGCACGCTGAGCAAAGCGATTGGCGCGATGGGCGGGTACGTTTGCGGCTCGCGCGATTTGATTGACTTTTTGTATTTGCGGGCGCGGCCGTTTTTGTTTTCGACATCGCATCCGCCGGCCACCGCGGCGGCTTGCCAGGCGGCGTTTACGCTGTTGGATTCGGCGGAAGGCGAGCGGCTGGTGAAGAAACTGTGGGCGAATACGAAGTTCTTCAAGCGCGAGCTGAAGAAGCGGGGATTTCAGTTCAAGGTCAGCGAGACTCCGATCATTCCGATCCATGTTGGGGATGCGGCGAAAGCATTTGAATTTTCGACGAAGCTTTTTGATGCGGGTGTCTATGCACCAGCCGTTGGGTACCCTACGGTGGCGGAGGGCAAGGCACGGTTGCGCGCGATTGTCAGTGCAACGCACAAGCGCGAGCAGCTCCTGAAAGCAGCCGACACGCTAGCGGAAGTTGGGAAGACACTAGGCATCGTATGAGGGTCGGCGATTTTTTGTTGTTCGAGGGCGCTGGGCGACTCTCCTTTTGTCCGCACAGAGCGCGTTAAGGCGCTTTGCTATACTCGATAGGATGGCTTCCTCGCACGCGACTCCCAGGCTGCCTGGCACGGCGCCGCGCAAGAAACTGTTTCTTGTGGATGCCATGGCGCACGTGTACCGGGCGTTTTTCGCGCCGATGAACCGCATGAATGCGCCCTCCGGCGTGCCCACCAAGGTTCCATTTCTCTTCAACACTATCTTGAGGCGCCTGCTTAACGATTATCAGCCGGACTATGTCGGCATTGTGTTTGACCCTCCCGGAAGAACATTTCGCGACGAATTGTTCGACAAGTACAAGGCTCATCGACAGCCGATGCCCGACGAGATGATTGTCCAATTACCGCTTGTACGGAGGCTATGTGAAGCTCTCCGCCTTCCGATCCTCGAGTTCCAGGGTTATGAAGCCGACGACGTGATTGGCACCCTCGCGCACCAAGCTGGTGGCAAGGACTTCGACGTTTGGATAGTTAGCAACGACAAAGACATGATGCAGTTGGTGGGCTCAAATATCTATGTTCTTCGCCCCGGGACGGGAGGAGAAAAGAATGACGTTTTCGTCGACGCAGCGAAGGTGACGGAGCTGATGGGTGTCCCGCCGGAAAGAGTGATCGATGTCATGGCGCTTATGGGCGACAGTGTCGATAACATCCCTGGCGCCAGGGATCCAAACGAGCAGCCGGATCCCGTAACGAAGCGCCGAACCGCTTCAATCGGAGAAGTGGGCGCGAAAGAACTAATTCAACGCTTTGGGAGCGCCGAGGAGACCCTACGTCACGCAGATGAGGTTTCGCGTGCGACCTACAGGACAGCCCTTCAGAAACACGGCGAGTTTGTCCGAATGAGTAAGGAATTGGCTCGGATTAGTCAGGATGCGGCAGTGTCACTTGATCTCCCATCCCTTGCTCGGCGTGAACCGGACCTAGCTGCGCTCTCGGCGCTCTATCGTGAACTCGGATTTAACTCGCTATTGCGGGAATTAGGCTCGGAGGCGGTCGCAGCCTCGGTTCCGGCGAGCGCGCCTGTTGTTGAGGCAGATTATGCCCAGTTCCCTTCGGTGGCCGAATTTCGCGACTATTTAAAAAAGTTGCCGGCGGGGCAGGCGGTGTCCGTGTGGCTGAACCTGGAATCCGGAGAGCGTGAAGCGGAGGGCTTCGGCACGCGCATCGCCTCGATTGAAGTTTCGTCGAAAGCCGGCGAGGGACGCTCGGTGTGGATGGATGAAAAGGGCGAAGCGCTGGAAGTTTTGTCCGCATTCTTAGCGGATGCGAAGCGGCCGAAGGTCGTGCACGATCCGAAATTGCTGCAGATTCTGGGCGGCAAAGCGGCAAACATCCGGCACGCGACGCAGATTTATTCGTATTTGCTGCGGCCAACAACGGCGAATCACAATTTCGCCGACGTGGTGATGCGGCAGTTCAACGCCATGCTCGGCGGCGCTGCGGGAGAGCGGGCGGATTACTTGCACCGGCTGGCGCCCGCGCTGCGCGCGCAAATCGATGCGCAGGAGCTGCAAAGCGTCTATGAAAAGATCGATCTGCCGGTGGCCGCGGTGCTGGCGGACATCGAGCGGGTTGGCGTGCGCGTCGATCCCGAGGCTCTGGACGCGATGTCGTTGGCCATGGAAAAGGAGGTTCGCCGGCTGGAAAAGGAAATCTGGGAGATCGCGGGAACGGAATTCAACGTCAATTCACCGACGCAGCTTGCGGAAATTCTTTTTGACAAGTTGAACCTACTTCCGCCATCGCGGCGAGGCCGCGGACGCGTGCGCTCGACCGCCGCGGACATCCTGGAAGAGCTTTCGGCCCAGCACCCGCTGCCCGCGAGAATCATCGAGTATCGCGAGGTCGCCAAGCTGAAATCGACGTATGTGGATTCCCTGCCAAAATTGATCAATCGCGACACGGGCCGGCTGCACACCAGCTTTTCGCAGACGGGCACGGCGACGGGCCGGCTCAGCTCCTCCGATCCCAATTTGCAAAATATTCCGATTCGCACGGAGCTGGGGAGGCAGATTCGCGCGGCGTTTGTGGCCGAGCCCGGTAAAATTCTGCTGGCCGCCGATTACTCGCAAATCGAATTGCGTGTGATGGCGCATTTTTCGCAGGACCCGGTGCTGCTGGAGGGGTTTCGCACGGGGCAGGACATTCACGAGCGCACCGCCCAGGAAGTTTTTGGCGTGGGGCCGATGGCGCAGACCGCGGAGCATCGCCGCGCCTCGAAAGCGATCAACTACGGGATTATTTACGGGTTGTCGCCGTTTGGCTTGGCGCAGCAGATCGGCGTGCCGCAGAAGGAAGCGGCGCAATTCATCAGCGCCTATTTCGAGCGGTATCGCGGCGTCAAAAAATATCTCGACAATGTACTGATGGAAACGCGGCAAACGGGAGTGGCCAAAACGCTTTTTGGCCGCATTCGACCGATTCCAGACATCACTTCGCCGCAAGTGCAGATTCGCAATTTCGCGGAACGCACCGCGCTCAATTCTCCGCTGCAGGGAACGGCGGCGGACCTCATCAAGTTGGCGATGATCGCCATCGACCGGCGCCTGGGCGCTGAAAAGTTCGAAGCCAAGATGATTCTGCAGGTGCACGACGAACTCCTATTCGAAGCGCCTGCGAGCGAACGCAACGAACTCACCAAATTGGTGCGCGAAGAGATGGAAAACGTGCATAAACTGGCTGTTCCGTTGGAAGTGGAAATCTGCGTGGGAGCGAACTGGCGCGACATGGAGTGACCGCCGTAGAAGTCCCGCAATTGGCCGGACTCGTCACGTTTGCGCATACGCGGCAAGCATCTTTTTCGCCGCTTCAGTAGTCCAATTTCATGGGTATGCTCTCGGTGCTGTCGGTCTTTTGATTCCTGCTTTTAAATGGGGTCCCCTGCCCCTCCAGTTAGGATCTTCATGCGACGCCCTTTATTTCTGAGTCTAGGCTGTGCTGCTGTTTTGTTTTCAGGTTGCGCCGGCACATCGAGCAAAACGACCATTACGATTTCCGTCGCTCCCACGGCCGCGAGCGTCGCGGTGGGCAACACGCAGCAGTTCACGGCCACCGTGACAGGCACGTCGAATACTGCGGTGGCCTGGAGGGTTGACGGCGGAGCCTCGAACGGCACCATTTCCAGCAGCGGGCTGTACACCGCGCCGGCTACGGTGCCGAACCCGCCGCAGGCGACGGTGACCGCTACTTCGCAGGCGGATTCCACGAAGTCCGCGTCCGCAACCGTTACGGTGACGACTGCGACGCCCAGTTCCGTGAGCGTTTCGCCGAGTGCGGCTAGCGTCGCGAATTTCGGCACGCAGCAGTTCACGGCGTCGGTGAACGGAGCGCCGAGCACGGCGGTCAACTGGCAGGTCAACAGCATGGCCGGCGGCAACCAGACAATCGGATTCATATCGACGAGCGGGTTGTATGTTGCGCCCAGCGGCGTTCCGACGAAATCCAATGGCATGGGTGGGAGTGTCGCTACGACGGTGACAGTCAGTGCGGTTTCGCAGGCGAACAGCTCCGCGTCGGGCAGCGCAACGGTGACCATCCAGCCGGGAAACCAAAACGCGCAGTCCGGAGCAATCGAGCTGGGAACGTCCGGCGGAAATGCCAATGATTCGAGCACGAATACATCCACGCGCACAATCACGTGTTGCAGCGGAACGCTGGGTTCGCTGGTGACGCGCGGCGGGACGCAATACGTCCTCAGCAATACGCACATACTCGCGCGCAGCGATATAGCGCAGATTGGCGATCCTATTATTCAGCCCGGTTTGATTGATACCTCGACGTGCACGCCTTCCGGCGCGCGTACGGTGGCCAACCTAAGCGCCTTCTACAATCTGGAGACGGGAGCGGCGCCGAAGATCGACGCGGCGATCGCGCAAATCGTGTCCGGCAATGTTGATACCAGCGGGAACATTCTGTATTTGGGCGCGACGGCAGACGCTAACGGTGTGCCGGTGCCGGGAGCGCCGCATGCGGGCTCCGGAGTGGCGGCGACGCTGGCCATGCCGGTGGCGAAGAGCGGCCGCTCGACGGGATTGACGTGCTCGACGGTGGTGGCCGTGGCGGTGAACGTCAACGCCGTGCAGTATCAAAAGGGCTGCGGCACGGGCACCACCTTCACGGTGAACTACACCAATCAGGTGGATATTGGCGGGGGCGGCTTCAGTGCGGAGGGCGATTCCGGCTCGCTGATTGTTTCGCAAAATTCCACCGATCCAGTGGCTTTGCTGTTTGCCGGTTCGGATAACGATACGGTCGGCAATCCCGTTGGGACGGTACTGAACTTTTTTGCGAGCGGGGGGAACAGTGTGACATTTGTCGGCGGAGGAACCCACGCCGTAATTGGGTGCAGCTTGCCGAATAAACCTGCCGCCGCGATGAGCACGCAAGCCGCCGCGACGGTCACTCCGGAAGCCATGCAGAACGCTGTGGCCGTGCGCGATGCGCATGCGCCCGAGCTGCTGGCACCCGCGGAGGTGCAGGCGGTTGGCGTAGGAGCGAGCCGCGACAACCCAGGCGAGGCGGCGATTTTGTTCTTCGTGACGGCAGGCCAACCGCGAACCAACATGCCCGCACAGGTGGATAGCGTGCGCACCCGCATTGTGGAAGGGACGTTGTTCGCGAGGCGAGGGGCGCTTTCCGCGGAGGAGAGCGCACAGCTTGAGCAATCGGTTGCCGCAGCGCCGGAGGTGTATCCGATCTCCGAATCGGAACTGGCGCGAGCGAAACGGGTGCACGCGGCGCACGCGCAGGAGCAGATGAGCCAACCGGGCGTGCAGGGCGTAGGCATCGGCTCGAGCCTCGACGCTCCCGGGGAAGCCGCGCTGATGATTTTTCTAGTGCGCGGCGCACCGCACAATCCCATTCCGCCGGTCATCGATGGATTGCGCACGCGTGTGCGGGAGTCCAGCCGTTTCCGGGCCGGAGCAGGCGATGGCGGTTCGCGCGGCGCTTGCACAATGCCGGTGAGCAAGACGCTCCCGCACAAGCCGGCAGCCAAGAACTAATACTCTTTTCCGGCTGGCGCTGCACGACTTGCGGGCGTAGAATCCGCCACAAATGCAGCCGAACCTCTTCTTCGGCCGATTCCCCTGTGAGAAGGCGGTATGAAGCGTTTTCTCCTTCTAGCAGGCGCGGTTCTGCTGGTGGGCCTCGGCGCCGCCTGGGCGATGCAGAACGCGCAAGAAAATTCCGACAAATCCAAAGAGGCGGCGGGCGACTACAAGATTTCCGCGGGAGATGCGGCGCGTGTAAATCCCGTGAAATCCAGTGCGGAGGGCCTTGCAGAGGCACGCAAAGTGTTTGGGTATGACTGCGACATGTGTCACGGAGCCAAGGGCGACGGCAAAGGCGAAGTAGTGGAGTCGATGAAGCTGACCATGCACGACTGGCGCGACCCGGCGACGCTGGCCAATATGACCGACGGCGAAATTTTTTACATCATCACCAAAGGCAAAGGGAAAATGATGGCGGAAGGCGAGCGCGTGCCGGAAAAGCTGCGGTGGAATTTGGTGAACCTGGTGCGCGCTATGGCGGCAAAGGGCGAGGCAAAATCCGCGGCGGCGGCTGCGAATCCATAGCTTGCGTGCAGTCCGCGCCGGCGTGCTACGCTTTTCCTGAGCACGTTTTGGCAAGGGAGGCGCCGATGGCGCATGCACCACAATTTTTGAAGCTTGTGCAGGACGCAAAAAAGCGCGTCAAGGAAACGAACGTCCCCGACGTAAAGCGCCGCATGGATGCAGGCGAGAGATTTTTGCTGATTGACGTGCGCGAAGACAACGAGTGGGCCAAAGGGCATGTTCCCAATGCCGTGCACCTGGGCCGGGGCATCATCGAGCGGGATATCGAGCAGCGCATCCCGGATACGGGCGCGAAGTTGATCCTGTATTGTGGCGGCGGTTTTCGCTCAGCGCTGGTTGCCGACAATCTGCAAAAGATGGGTTACAACAATGTGGAATCGATGGACGGCGGCTGGAAGGGCTGGGTCGACGCCGGACTACCGACTGCCAAGGACTCCGGCTAGCAACAGAAATCTGCAACTCGCGGGCTAGCTCCCAAAGATGTTCTTGTTCAGGAATTCGTTGCGGAATTTTCCATGAGGGTCGTACTTCGTGCTCAATTGAATAAAGTCAGGCAATTTCTCGTAAATGGATCTAAGTGCGGCTGGAGATGTGTTAAACAGTTTGCCCCAGTGAGGGCGGGCGTTAAACGGGGCAAGTTCTTTTTCGATCACCGGCAGCAGCTTGCTGACGGCGGGCCAGTCCGGCTTCCAGGTAAAGTG
>WNFQ01001540.1_pt1 | contig 16357 bp, 12 predicted proteins | sample 5400171 | NCBI WGS metagenome assembly WNFQ01 (sample SAMN13153356, study PRJNA577476) | soil metagenome | isolation source: 20 cm soil under Madrone tree | place: USA:California | collected 2016-06-14 | reverse complement strand
GGGCGCGTGCAGAGCCCGGCGCTGCGCATGATCTGCGAGCGCGAGGAGGAGATCGGCGCGTTCGTGGCGCAGGAGTACTGGACCATCGAGGGTGAGGGGTCGCACAGCTCGCAGTCCTTTCCGCTGAAGCTGCTGGAGTATGGCGGCCAGAAGGTCGAGCAGTTCAGCTTCACCAACGAGACCCAGGCGCGCGAGGTCGAGCGCGCCATCCGGTCGGCGGCCGGCGCGCGCCCCGAGGGCGGCGGCGAGTTGCGCGTGCTCGCGATTGATCGCAAGCAGCGCCGCCGCAATCCGGCCCCGCCCTTCACCACCTCGACGCTGCAGCAGGAGGCGGCCCGCAAGCTCGGCTTCAACGCCCGGCGCACCATGCGTCTCGCGCAGCAGCTGTACGAGGGACAGGACATCGGCGAAGGCAGCGTCGGGCTGATCACCTACATGCGCACCGACTCGGTGTCACTCGCCGCGGAAGCGGTGCAGGAGATACGCGAGGTCGCAGCAAGGCTGTACGGCAAGGACGAGGTGGCGGACGAGCCGCGCATTTACAAGACCAAGTCGAAGAATGCGCAGGAGGCGCACGAGGCCATCCGCCCGACGGCTGCCAGCATCACGCCCGCCGACGTCGAGGGCAAGATCGAGGACGATCTGTACCGGCTGTACGCGCTCATCTGGAAACGCGCGGTCGCCTCGCAGATGAGTCACGCGCTGTTCGACACCGTCGCCGTGGACATGCTCGCCGGGCCCGACGGGGCGCAGCGTCACCTGCTGCGCGCCAACGGCTCGACGCTGGTGAAGCCCGGCTATATGTCGGTGTACCAGGAGGGCACTGATGACGCCAAGAGCGCCGACGATTCCGATCACGTGCTGCCGCCGATGAGCGAAGGCGATGCGGTGCAGCTGGCCGCGCTGCGCGCCGAGCAGCACTTCACCGAGCCGCCCCCGCGCTACAGCGAGGCCTCACTGGTGAAGGCGCTGGAGGAGCACGGGATCGGCCGGCCCTCGACCTATGCGAGCATCATCTCCACGCTGCAGGATCGCGAATACGTCGAGATGGACAGCCGGCGCTTCGTACCGACCGACATCGGCAAGATCGTCTGCCGCTTCCTCACCCATCACTTCCATCGCTACGTGGAGTACGGCTTCACCGCGGCGATGGAGGACGAGCTGGACGCGGTGTCGCGCGGCGAGGAAGGGTGGACCACGCCGCTCGACAAGTTCTGGAAGCCCTTCATCGACCAGGTCGAGAAGATCGAGCGCACGGTCACGCGCGAGCAGGTGGCGCAGGCGCGCGAGCTCGGCCGCGACCCCGCCAGCGGCAAGCCCGTCACCGTGCGCATGGGTCGCTACGGCCCGTTCGTGCAGAGCGGCACCAAGGACGATGAGGAGAAGCCGCGCTTCGCGGGCCTGCGCCCCGGCCAGAAGATGGATGCCATCACGCTCGCGGACGCGATGGAGCTGTTCAAGCTGCCGCGCACGCTCGGGGAGACGGCGCAGGGCGAGGCGATCGTCGCCAACGTCGGGCGTTTCGGTCCGTACGTGAAGTACGGCAGCAAGTACGCCTCGCTCAAGGAAGACGACCCGTACACCGTGACGCTCGAGCGGGCGCACGAGGTGATCCGCCTGAAGCAGGAAGCGGATGCCAATCGCATCATCCAGGACTTTGCGGCCGAGGGTATCCAGGTGCTCAACGGCCGCTACGGACCGTACATCACCGATCGCAAGAAGAACGCCAAGATCCCGAAGGACCGCGACCCGAAGACGCTCACGCTGGAGGAATGCCGCACGCTGCTCGCGGCCGCTCCCGAGCGCGGTGGACGCTTCGGACGCTGGGGCAAGGGCAAGGGCAAGCGTGCAGCCGTGCCCGCGCCCGCCGGCGAGGGCGCGCCGCAGGCACCCGGGACGGGGTCCGCGGCAGGCGCGCCACCTCCCGCCGCCAGGCAGAACCCGCGTCGGGGGCGCGCGCAGCCTGCCCCCGCACATGCGGCGGCGGCGCCGCCACCGGCAGGCAAGCCTAAGGCCGCGGCCCACGCCGCCCGCAAGCCGCGCTCGCGCGCCAGGAGCGCGGCCCGCAAGGCCCCAGCCGGCAAGTTGCGGCCCACGGCACCGGCGGCCAACGGCCGCGCGCGGCGCCTCAAGTAACGGCGCGTGTCACCCGGGAGCGGCCGCCAGAAAGCGCTCGATCGCTGCGACGCACCCGGGCTCATCGAGCAGCGGCGCATGCCCGCGATTGGCGACGGTGAGCACCTCGAGGCCCGGCTTTTCGCGCTGCATGCGCGCGAGCGTCGTCACGCTGAGAATGTCCGAGTGTGCGCCGCGGATGACGAGGATCGGCAGCCGCCCGAGCGCGCGCCACAACGGCCACAGATCCGGCGTGGCCGCGGAGCTGCTCTTCAACGGCTCGCGGATCAGCGGGTCGGCGTCCGCCTCCGGCACGCCCTGCGCGTTGGCGCGGTAACTCAGGCGCGCGATCTGCTCCCAGCGCGCGTCGCTCAAGTCCGGCCAGGCGGATGCATAGTCGGCGCGCAGCTGCGCGACCGCCTCGGGCCAGCTGCCCACTGGGGCGGCCTTGCCGGCGTAGCCGCGGATGCGCTCGAGCCCCGCGGGTTCGACTTGCGGTCCCACGTCGTTCAGCACGATGCGCGCGATCAGCTGCGGTTGCATCGCCCCCAGCACCATGGCCATGAGACCGCCCATGGAGGTGCCGATGATGCTCACGCGGGCCGCGCCCAGACCTGCCAGCAGCCTCAGCACGTCCTGCAGGTAGACCGGGATCTGATAGTTGTTGAAATTCGGGTCGCGCGCCGAGAAGCCGCGGCCGCGCATGTCGGGCACGATGACGCGGTAGCGCGCCGCAAGGTGCGCCGCCAGCTCGCCGAAATCGCGGCCGTTGCGCATCAGCCCGTGCAGGCACAGCACCACCGGTGAGTCGGCGGCGGCGGCGTACACACGGCTGTAGAGCCTCAGGCCATCGTGGCTGTCGAACCAGTACTCGGGCACTGCGCCGCCTCCTTCCCCAGGTGATACATTCCATCAGTGCGGACGACGGCAGGCAATGAAGTACCGCCACAGCTTCCACGCCGGCAACTTCGCGGATGTGCACAAGCACGTGACGCTGCTCGGGCTGCTGACGGCGCTGAAGAAGAAGGACAAGGGGTTCCTGTACCTCGACACGCACGCCGGCCGCGGCAGCTACGACCTGTCGAGCCCGTCGCTCGAGGCGGCCGCCGGCGTCGGGCGCTTCGCGAGCCTCGAGCACAGTGCGCCGGAGTTGCGCCAGTACGCGGCGCTGCTGGCGCAATTTCGCGCCCTCCCCGCGCAGCGGCATCTGTATCCCGGCTCGCCGCTGATCGCGGCGAGCGAGCTGCGGGCGCAGGATCGTGCGGTGCTCATCGAGTTCCTGGGCGCGGAAGCGCACGCGCTCGAGGCCTCACTCGGCAGCCTCGCGCAAGCGCGCGGCGATGCTGCGCTCAGCCTGCGGGTCGAGCGGGGCGACGGCTTCACGCGGCTGCGGGCCTGGCTGCCCCCGCCCGAACGGCGTGCGCTCACCTTCATCGACCCGCCGTACGAACAGACCGATCAGGACTTCGGGCACGTCACGGCCGCACTCGCGGAAGGGTTGCGCCGCTTTCCCACCGGAGTGTTCGCGGCCTGGTATCCGATCAAGGACCAGCGCCGCACCGCCTTCTGGCTGGCCGCGTGCGCGCGCACCCTGCCGGCGCCGCTGCTGGCGTGCGAGCTGTGGCTGTACCCGCCTGATTCGCAGGTCGGGCTCAACGGCTCGGGCCTGCTGATCGCGAACCCGCCCTACCTCACCCTCGAGCGCCTGCAGGTCTGGCTGCCGGAGCTCAAGTCAGCTCTCGCCGTGGGCGCCGGCGCGGGCGCGAGCGCACGGATGCTGTCACAATCACCCTGATGGGCACCGCGCTGGATCAGTACGGAGTCGCCGGCCATCCGGTCGGTCACAGCCTCTCGCCGTTCATTCACGGCATGTTTGCCCGCGAGACCGGGCAGAGGATCAGCTACCGCCTCTACGACGTGCCGCCCGCTGAGTTTCACGAGCGCGTGCGCGCGTTCTTCGCGCAGGGCGGCCGTGGCCTGAACGTCACCCTGCCTCACAAGATCGCGGCGGTGGAGGTGGCGCACGAGCTGACGCCCCGCGCCGCCTACGCCGCGGCGGTGAACACGCTCGCGGCGCGTCCCGACGGCATCCTCGGCGACAACACCGACGGCGCCGGCCTGGTGCGCGACCTGTGCGACAACCTCGGAGTGGCCATTACCCGCCGCCGGGTGCTCGTCATCGGCGCAGGCGGCGCGTCCCGCGGGATCCTCGGCCCGCTCCTGGGCCTCGCGCCGGAGGTGCTGGTGATCGCCAACCGCACACCGCAGCGCGCCCAGGCGCTCGCCGCGGAGTTCACCGAGCTGGGCGTCGTGCGCGGCGTCGGGTTCGCAGAGCTCGACCAGCCCTTCGACCTGATCGTCAACGCCACCTCCGCCAGCCTCGCCGGTGAGCTGCCGCCCTTTCCGCCGACGGTCATCGGCCCGCAGACGGTGTGTTACGACCTGGCCTACGGCAGGTCCGCGACCGCCTTCATCGAATGGGCCAACCGGCAAGGGTGCATGCGGGCGCTGCAGGGCTGGGGCATGCTGGTGGAGCAGGCCGCGGAGTCGTTTCGTCTGTGGCGCGGCATACGTCCGGACACCGCGCAAGTGCTCGCCGCGCTCAAGGAGCGTAGCGAGAGCGCCTGAGTGCTCAGGGATCATCGCATGGTGACCAGCTCCTCCGCAGAGGTCGGATGAATCGCCACCGTGTCGTCGAAGTCCTTCTTGGTCGCTCCCATGCGCACCGCCACCGCAAACCCCTGCAGCATCTCGTCCGCGCCCGCGCCCACGACGTGCAGGCCGACGATGCGCTGCTCGGGACCCGCGGTCACGAGCTTCATCTCGCAGCGCCTCTTCGCCGTGGTGAGCGCGTGATACAGCGGCACGAAGCTGGATCTGAACACCGTGATGTTGGCGGCACCGTAGCGCTCGCGGGCCGCCTTCTCGGTGAGCCCGACGGTGCCGAGCGGTGGTCGGCCGAAAATTACCGTCGGAATGTTCTCGTAATCCAGGTGCCGGTCGCTCTGCCCGCCAAACAGCCGGTCCGACAGCCGCCGGCCCGCCGCGATCGCGACCGGCGTGAGCTGCGCGCGCCCCGCCACGTCCCCGATGGCATAGATCCCGGGCGCGCTGCTCGCCTGGTACAGGTCGGTGGCGATGAAGCCCTGGATATCGAGCGCCACGCCGGCCTTGGCGAGCTCGAGGTTCTCCACCGCCGCCATGCGCCCGACCGCCCACAGCACGCAATCGAACGGGCCCAGGCGCCGGCCGTCGCGCGCGGCGAGCTCGAGCGCGCCGCCGGCGCCGCGTGCCAGCGCGGCAGGTGAGGCGTGCATGAGGATGTCCACGCCCTCCTCGCGCAGCATGTCGAGCGTCGCCTCGCCGAGCATGTCGTCGAAGCTCTTCAGCGCCGTGTCCCCGCGCAGCACCAGGGTGGTGTCGGCCCCGAGGCCGGCGAAAATGCCCGCGAGCTCGATGGCGATGTAACTGCTGCCCACCACCGCGACGCGCCGCGGGCGCTCGCTGAGCTCGAAGAAGCCGTCAGAGGTGATGCCGAGCTCGGCGCCGGGAATCAGCGGCCGGCGCGCCCGCCCGCCGGTGGCGATGATGACGTGTGGGGCTTGCAGGCGGCGCCCGCCGGCACTGACGCCACGCGCATCGATGAAGCTCGCCCGGGCGCGCACCAGCTCGACCTTGCGGCGCGCGAGATTCGCGGCGTACACCGCGTTCAGCTCGAGGATGTAGGCGTCGCGCCTGTGCTTGAGCAACGCCCAATCGTGCCCCTCGATCTCCAGCCGGAAAGCGTAGTCCGGGGCATCGCGCAGCGCGCCGCCGACATCGGCCGCGTTCCAGGAGATTTTCTTCGGTATGCAGCCGACGTTCACGCAGGTGCCCCCGAGGCGGCCGGACTCCACCAGCACCACCCGCGCGCCGTATTCGGCGGCGCGCTGCGCCGCGGCCAGCCCGCCGCTGCCGCCGCCGATCACGACCAGGTCGAATTTCTCGGTCATACGCCCTCGAGCGCTTAGCCGACGCCATGTTATATGAGGATGCGCGGCCGCGGTTCCACCCCCGCAGCGCCGGGCCTGCCGAAGGCCGCTACAATGGCCCGCACGCTCACGCCACGAGACCGCATGGAAAACCCTCTCCTCGGCCGGGAACCCCTGCCGCAGTTCCTGCAGATCCGTCCCGAGCACGTCGAACCGGCGGTGCGGGAATTGCTCACGCAGAACCGCGCGCGGATCGAGGAGCTCGCCTCACTGCCGCAACCCAGCTTCGCGACGCTCATCGAGCCGCTGCAGGAGCTGCAGCACCGCGTTTCGCGCACCTGGTCGCCCGTGAGCCACCTGAACGCGGTGCTCAATTCCGACTCCCTGCGCAGCGCTTACAACGCCTGCCTGCCGCTGCTGTCCGCCTACCAGACCGACCTCGCACAGAGCGAGCCGCTGTTCCGGGCCTATCGCACCATCGCCGACCAGGAAGGCGCCGCGCTCGCCCCGGTGCAGCGGCAGGTGATCGAGCATGCGATGCGGGACTTTCGCCTCGCCGGGGTGGGTCTGCCGGTGCAGCGCAAGGAGCGCTTCAAGTCCGTGATGCTCGAGCTCACCCAGCTGCAGGCAAAGTTCGAAGAGAACGTGCTGGATGCCACCAACGCCTGGACGCGCCACGTCGAGGATCCGCAGCAGCTGCGCGGACTGAACGACATGCTCATCGAGCAGGCGCGGCGCCGGGCGCACGAGCGCGGCGTGGCGGGCTGGATCCTCACCCTCGACCAGCCGACCTACGTCGCGGTGGTCACGGATGCGGAGTCCGAGAGCCTGCGGCGCGCCTTCTACGAGGCGTGGTCGACGCGTGCCTCGGATTGCGGCCCGGGCGCCGGGTGCTGGGACAACTCGGCGGTGATGGAAGAGATCCTGCGGCGGCGCCACGAGGCGGCGCGGCTGCTGGATTTTCGCAATTACTCGCAGTACGCGCTCGCGACCCGCATGGCGCACAGCGTCGATGAAGTGCTGCAGTTCCTGCACGATCTGTCGCGCGCGGCCCGCCCCGCGGCGCTCAGCGAATTCGCCGAGCTCGAAGCGTTCGCCGGCCGCAGGCTCGCCGCCTGGGACCTCGGCTTCTATGCCGAGCGGCTGCAGCGTGAGCGTTTCTCGGTGTCGCAGGAGGAATTGCGGCCGTACTTCCCGCTGCCGCGGGTGCTCACCGGGCTGTTCGAGGTCGCCGAGCGGCTGTTCGACGTGGCGGTGCGCGAGCGTGCCGGTGCGCCGGTGTGGCACCCGGACGTGCGCTTCTTCGAGATCGCAGGCAGCGCCGGTGAGGCGGTCGGCAGCTTCTACCTGGACGCGTACGCGCGCCCCAACAAGCGCAGCGGCGCCTGGATGGACGAGTGCGTCGGCCGCAAGCGCCTGCGCAGCGGTGCGGCGCTCCCGGTTGCCTACCTGGTGTGCAATTTCCTGCCCCCTGGCGCGACGCAACCGGCGCTGCTCACGCACGACGACGTGCTCACCCTGTTCCACGAGTTCGGCCACGGCCTGCACCATCTGCTGACGCGCGTCGACTATCCGAGCCTCGCCGGCATCAACGGCGTGGCCTGGGACGCGGTGGAGCTGCCGAGCCAGTTTCTGGAGAACTACGCCTGGCACCCGCAGGTTCTGCAGCGCATCTCCGGGCACTTCGAGGGCGGTGCGCCGCTGCCCGCGCAAACACAGGCGCGGCTGATCGCCACCCGCAGCTTCCACGCGGGGCTGCAGATGATGCGGCAGCTGGAATTCGCCCTGTTCGATTTCCGCATCCACACCGAGTATTCGCCCGAGCGCGGCGCGCGCGTGCAGCAGATCCTGCGTGAGGTCCGCGACGAGGTCGCGGTCGTGCCGGTGCCGGAATGGAACCGCTTTGCGAACAGCTTCGGCCATATCTTCGCCGGCGGGTACGCCGCCGGCTACTACAGTTACAAGTGGGCGGAGGTGCTGGCGGCGGATGCCTTTGCCGCGTTCGAGGAGAGCGGCGTGTTCGACCGCGCCACCGCCCAGCGCTTTCTGGACGCGATCCTCAGCCGCGGCGGCAGCCGTGACGCCCTCGAGGCCTTCATCGAGTTTCGCGGCCGCCGGCCGGACGTCGCGGCGCTGCTGAAGCAGCACGGCATCCTCGCCACGGGCGAGCTCGCCGCGTGAGCGCGAAGCTCACAGCGCGCCTGCTGCCGGCACCGTGGCTCCTGCTGTGCGCCGTGGCCTCCAATGCCGCGCGCGCGGAAAACCTGTACGTCATCGAGCAACTGGTGGTCAGTATCGGCAGCGCGCCCGACGGGAGCGGCGAGCGTGTTGCCTCGGTCAGGAGCGGCGATGCGCTGGAGGTCCTGGAGCGCTCGGGCGATTGGGTCCACGTGCGCACGGGCAGCGGCAGGGAGGGCTGGATCAGGGCGAGCTACCTGTCGGCCGAGGAGCCGCTGCGGCCGCGGCTCGCGCAACGCACCGCGGAAGTGGAGCGGCTCAAGGAGGATGTGAGCCGCCTGCAGGCACAGCTCGCGGCGGCGAGCAGCCCCGCGAGCGCGACGCCCGGCGGGGGCGCCGCCGCCCCAACCGCAGCGCTTACCGCCGCGGTCGCCGCGGAGGACGCCGCCGCAGCGCCGCCGGCGCTGTTTGCCGCGGCGGAGGAGGAAAATCCCCGGCGGGTGTGGCCGTGGGCGCTCGGTGCGGGGCTGCTCGCCCTGTGCGTCGGTTTTGCGCTCGGAGCCCTGGTGCTCGACCGGCACATCCGCCGCAAGTACGGCGGCCTGCGCATCTACTAGCTTGGCTTCGCTAAGCTAGTGGCGCGCGGGCACAGCAAGGCGCGGGCCACAGCCGCCTGCGCGCGGAGGTGAGGATGTCAAAGTGTGCGCCGCGTCGCGGTGCCGGGGTGCCGGAACTGCCTAGACTGGGTGTTAAGGCACCGGTCAGGCCAGTCAGGGGGACGGCCGCCGCGTCGCCTCCGTCCACCATGACCAGTATCCGGCGCAGCGATTTCGACGTTACCAACACCGTGCAGGTGAGCTCACCCGCCGCGGTGCTTGCCGCGGTCGAGGCGCTGTACCGGCCGACGTGGCCGGGGCTGTCCCTGGAGCCGCTGGCGCGCGCCTTCGAGCACTTCGAACGGCTGTTCGCCGGCAAGGTGCCCGGATTCCACGGCGTCGACACGGTGTACCACGACCGGCAGCACACGCTCGACATCACCCTGGCGCTCGCGCGCCTGATCGTGGGTTACGAGCGCCAGCAGGAAGAGTCTGCCCGCCTGGGCGGCGCGCGCGCCATGGTCGGCCTCGTGACCGGGCTGTTTCACGACGTGGGCTATCTGCGCCGCAGCGACGACAGGGACTCGCGCAACGGCGCGGAGTTCACCCGCACGCACGTGTCGCGCGGCGCGCGCTTCCTGCAGGAGTACCTGCCGGTGCTGGGCTTCCGCTCCTGGGTGCCGGTGGCCTCGGAGATCATTCACTTCACCGGCTACGAGGTGCCGTTCGCGCGCATCGAGGAGTCGGTTTCCGATGCACGCGACATAACGGTCGGCCACCTGCTCGGCACGGCGGACATGATCGCCCAGATGGCCGACCGCTGTTACCTGGAGAAATGCCGTGACCGGCTGTATGCCGAGTTCGTGCTCGGCGGTGTCGCCCTGCCCTTCAGCCAGGGCAATCCCCGGGTGAAGTACGCCTCGGGGCTGGATCTGCTGCGCCAGACGCCGGAGTTCGTGGCGGAGGTGCGCAGTAAACGGCTCGATGGGGATTTCCATGCAGGCTACCGCTACCTGGAAATCCTCTATGGCGGCGGCAATCCCTACATGGAAGCGATCGAGCGCAACATCGAGTACCTGCGCCAGGTGCTGCGCAGCGAGAGCTGGCAGCTGCTGCGGCGCCGGCCGCCCATCTTCGCGGCCAGCAACGATCCCATGGCCACGATGCGTGGGCTGATGCTCGGGCATATAAAGAGAGTCTGGTCCGGCAGCTGATAAGCGCCTAGCCTTGAGTCCCGAGCGGCGGTTAAGATGAATCTCCAGAATACAGGGGATCACCGCCCCGGGCCGTGCGCAGCCCGCGGCGGCCGCATACGTGACTGCCGCCAGCTTCAAGTTCAAGTACGCCGGCGCCGCCTTCGCAGTGGTGGTGCTGGTCGCGGCTGCCGTGGCGAGCGTGCTGCTCGTGCGGCACCAGGCAGACACGCGCACCCTGAGCGTGCTCGCCGAGCGCGCCACACTCGAACGCGTCGATCCGGAGCTGCAGGCCCGGGCGCAGAGCATCGCCGCGCACGCGGCGGATTCGATCGCCGGGGCGGTGCGCGCCGGGGACGGAAGCGGTGTGGCGCGCAGGCTCCAGCCCTTCATCGACGATCCCACGCTCGCCGCCATCAGCGTGACGACGCGCTCGGGAAAGCGGATTTTCAACTGGCGGCGCAGCGCCGGCGCGACCGCGGGCGCGCTCAGCTCCCAGGTCGTAGTTCCCGTACGCACCTTCGTCGAGAACATCCCCGGCGCGGCGACGCCCGAGACCCTCGCCACCCTCACCGTAGTGCTCGAGCAGGCCGCGCCCGTGTCGGCGGTGAGCCTGAGCGGACGGCTGGACGCGGCGAGCGCCGCTCGCTGGCGGCTCACCTGGCTCCTGGGCTTCGCGCTCACCGCTGCGGGCGGGCTCGCCGGCGCGGCGCTTGCCTGGCGCCTCACCCGCCAGCTGCAGCGGCCGGTCGACTCGCTGATCAAGAGTGCCGAGCGCATCGGCCAGGGCGATTACACCCGTCCGGTGGAGGTGCGCAGGCACGAGGCGCTGGCGGACCTGCAGCAGGCGCTGGAGCGCATGCGGGGGCGCCTGCGCCAGTCCACCATCAACAAGAACTACCTGCACAGCGTGCTCAACAGCATGACCGATGCGGTGTTCGTCACCTCCCCCGACGGGATCATCAAGATGGCCAACTCGGCGGCCTGCAAGCTGCTGAGTTTCGGCGAGGAGGAGCTGCTCGGCCGCAGCATCCTCACGGTGCTCGAGGAGCGCGAGCGCGCCGGCTTCGATCTGCTGCAGGCGGCGCAGGAGACGCGCGAGACGGTGGTGCGCACGCGCAGCGGTCAGACCATCCCGGTGTCGTTCACCGGCTCGCGCATCGACAGCGACGATCCGCAGTTCCAGGGCAACATCTTCGTGGCGCGCAACATCACCGACCGCAAGCGCGCCGAACGCCGCATACGCTATCTGGCGCGCTACGACGCGCTCACCAAGATCCCGAACCGCATGCAGTTTCACCACCTGCTGCAGCAGACCATCGCGCGCGCGCTGCGCGCAGGTCAGGTGGTGGCGGTGCTGTACCTGGACATGGACCGCTTCAAGGAGGTCAACGACACCTTCGGTCACGGCGCCGGCGATCGCACGCTGGAGGTGCTGGCCGAGCGCCTGGCACGCTCGCTGCCGAAGGAGACGGTGGTGGGTCGGCTCGCCGGGGATGAGTTCGCGCTGTTCGTCGACGGCCTGCCGGCCGATGCCGACAACCGCGGGCCGATTGCGCAGCTGGCACGCTCGCTGCTGACCGAGGTGTGCCGCCCGTTCCAGCTGAACCAACACGAGGTGTTCCTCACCGCGAGCGTCGGCATCGCCTTCTGCCCGCGCGATGCCGAGAACGTCATCGACCTGATCCGCAACGCCGATGCGGCGATGTACTACTCGAAGCAGAATGGCGGCAACACCTTCGCCTTCTACTCTCCGGAAATGAACGCCGCCGCGGTCGAGCGGCTGATGTTGAAGAGCAAACTGCGGCGCGCGCTGGAGCGCGACGAGCTGGAGATCAAATACCAGCCCAAGGTCGACCTGCGCAACGGCCGTATCATCGGCGCCGAGGCGCTGTTGCGCTGGCGCCTGCCTGGGCACGGCGACATTCCGCCCTCGCATTTCATCCCGCTGGCCGAGGAAACCAACCTCATCCTGGATATCGGCGAGTGGGTGCTGAACCGCGTGTGCCTCGATTACCGCCAGCTGCAGAGCAAGGGCGGCGATCCGGGACGCATCTCGCTGAACCTGTCGCTCAAGCAGCTGCGCCAGGCGAGCTTCATCCTGCGCTGCCGCTCGGTATTCCGCCGCCACCAGGTGTCCCCGACCGCCTTCGAGCTGGAGATCACCGAGACCACCCTGATGGCCGATCCGCAGCGCACCGTGCGCCTCCTCGATGAGCTGTACGCGATGGGCCTGCATCTGTCGATCGATGACTTCGGCACCGGCTACTCCTCGCTGTCGGCGCTGCAGCAGTTCCCGATCGGCACCCTGAAGATCGACCAGTCCTTCGTGCGCGACGCCGTCCAGGACGCAGGGGATGCGACCATCGTGCGCACCATCATCGAGATGGGCCGCAGCCTCGGCATGGAAGTGATCGCCGAAGGCGTCGAGTCGCGGGCACAGCTGGAGTTCCTGCGCGCCAGCTCCTGCCACTACGGCCAGGGGCGGCTGTTCGGCGAGCCGTGCACCGCGGATGAGCTGCTGGCGCTGCTCGCGCGCCAGGCCACCGGCGCCGCACCCTTTGCGCACCTGCTGCAGCGCGCCGACGCGGCGGCCTCCCGCTCGGCCTGAAGCCGGTCTACTGGCTCTGCCGGCTGATGGAGGGCGTCGGGCTGTCCTCCTTCTGAGGCGCACGCTCCACGGCTGCACGCTCCGCGGCCGCACGCTCCGCGACGGCGCGCACCGCCTGCTGGGCCTGCTGCGAGAGGGAGCCGAGGGCGGCGCCGGTGGCCTGCTCGAAGGCGGAGACCACCTCGCTCAGGCGGTTGGCGGTGGCGAGCGCCGCGCCCGAAGCCACGAACGTCGCCACCACGTCGCGCCCTTCACGCCGCCCGATGATGCAGTCGAGCGTCACGTGCACCTCCGGAACCGTGCCCCCGGCGGTGTAGTCGGCCTCGAAGCGGCGCACCGCGACCTGTAGCAGATAGTCGGACGGGAACGGGCTGGTGGAATCCTCCACCGACCGCCACGCGCCCGAGGCGCGCAGCGTTTCGACGGCGAGCGCTTCGATCACGTCCGCAGTCGGACCCGGCCAGCGGCTGCCGGCGTAGAAGTTCATGCGATGATCCGCCTGCACCAGCATGATGTGCGAGGAGTCGAGCCCGGGGCCGGCCTGCGGATGACCGACCCGCAGCGATGCCGCCAGCGCCGGGGGCGAGCCCGGGTCACCGCGGGCCGCGGTCGGGACCTCTTCGCGGGCCGCGGCGGGCGGCGCGCGCAGGTAGTACGTCTGCTCGGGGCGCGCGCTGCTGTGGAACAGTCCCGAACAGCCACCGTTCAGGATGCACAGCAGCGGCACGGCGCTCATCGCCTGGGGCGTAATTCTCACCGTGGGATCTCCACGCCGCGCTCCTGCGGCTGATAGATGAGCTGGGCGGGATTCTCCCGCAGGCTGGTCGAGAGTGCGCGGATGTCCTCGGCCGCCTCGCGCCCCTCACGCGCAAAGCGCTCGAGCTCCGGCAGCCCGTCGCGCGTGAACGAGCGCACGTCCTCGCGGTTGTCGGCGATCAGCTTGTCGAGCTGCTCGCTGGCGCTCGCCAGATGCTCGGCAATGGCGTGCATGCGCCGCGCCGCGGCCTCCACGTCCGGCCCGGCCGTATCGATCAGGCCGCGGACGCTGCGCGCGGATGCGGCCAGTTCGGCGCTGGCGCCGCGCAGCTCCGCGACCAGGGCTTTGAGGTCGCGCACGGTCTGCGGCAGCTCGCTGCTCGCCCGCTCCAGGCTCTGCAGCGTGCTGGCAACGGCGTGCAGATTGGCGTCACTCAGCAGCAGGCCGGCCCGCTGCACCACGGTGCCGGCCGCCGCCAGCACTTCCGGCAGACTCGCCAGGAACACATCGAAGCCCGAGGGCGCCGAACGGATCACCGGGTACTTGAGTCCCGCCACCGTCTGCGGCGGGCGCTTGTTGCCGCGATCCTCGCGCAGGTCGATGTACAGCAGCCCCGTGACCCCCTGCAGCTGCAGCTCCGCGACGGTATGCGCCGATATCGGCGTCGTGGCGTCGATGTCGACGATCACCTCGACGCGGCTGGAATCGCGCTGGTCGATGCGCATGTCGACCACGCGCCCCACACCGACACCGAGGTAGCGCACCGCCGCTCCCCGGTCGAGGCCGCTGACGCTGCCGGTGAAGTAGATCTCGTAGCGGTTGTAGTCGCGATGCTCGCGGGTGTCGGAATACCAGTAGACGAACAGCACTCCGAGCAGCGCCACCAGCAGCACGAACGCCCCGACCGCGGCATAGTTCGCCTCACGCTCCATGCGCGGCTCCCAGGCGTGCGCGCGCGCGCTCGCCGTGGAAATAGGCCCTGATCCAGGGGTGCGGGTGGTCGACGATGCGTTGCAGCGTGTCCGATTCCATGCGCCCGTCCACGATCACCCCGACACGATTGCAGGTACGGAAGATGCTGTCCAGATCATGGGTGATCATGACGATGGTGAGCCGCAGCTGTTTCTGCAGGTACAGCACCAACTCATCGAACGCGGCCGCACTCACCGGATCGAGGCCCGAGGTGGGCTCATCGAGAAACAACAGGCGCGGATCGAGCGCCAGGGCGCGGGCGAGAGCGGCGCGCTTCACCATGCCCCCGGAGAGCTCGGCCGGGTACTTGCGGGCCGCCTCGGCGGGCAGCCCGACGAGGCGGATCCTGAGCAGCGCCAGCTCCTGCAGCGCCGTGCGGTCGAGCTCGAGGTGCTCGATCATGGGCAGCTGCACGTTCTGCAGCACCGTGAGTCCGGTGTACAGCGCACCCTGCTGGAAGGTGACGCCGTAGTGCGCCTTGACGGAGCGCAACTGCGCCTCGCCCATGCGCGTGATGTCGCTGCCGTCGATACGCACCACCCCGGCGACCGGGCGCTGCAGTCCGAGGATGGTCCGCAGCAGCACCGACTTGCCGGCGCCGGAGCCGCCGACGATGCCGAACACCTCATCGGCGCGCACCTCCATGTCGAGCCCGTCGTGCACCACCTGGGACCCGAAGCGGTTCACCAGCCCCTGCACCTGCAGCACCGGGTACAGCTTCAAATGTCCATCTCCATGAACAGCACCGCGAACAGGGCGTCCGCGAGTATCACCCAGAAGATCGCCTGCACCACCGCGACGGTGACCAGGCGGCCGAGCTCGCGCGCCGACCCGCGCACCTGCATGCCGCGATAACAACCGGCGAGCGCGATGAGCACCGCGAACACCGGGGCCTTGACCAGGCCGACCCAGAAGGTGGTGGCGGAGATCGCCTCGTTGACGCGGCTCGCGTACTGGGTGAGGGGCATATCGAGCAGATAGCGGCACAGCAGCGCCCCGCCGGTGAGCCCGGTCAGATCCGCGATGATGGTGAGCAGCGGCAGCGCGATGGTGAGCCCCAACACCCGCGGCAGCACCAGCACCTCGAACGGATCGACGCCGGTCGCCACCAGCGCATCCACTTCCTCGTTGAGCCTCATGGAGCCGAGCTCGGCGGCAAAAGAGCTGCCGGAGCGCCCGGCGACGATAATGGAGGTCAGCAGCACCCCCAGCTCGCGCAGCACCCCGATGGCGACCAGGTCGACCACGTAGATGTCCGCGCCCAGCCCGCGCAGCTGCTTGGCGCTCATGTAGGCGATGATCACGCTGATGAGGAACGCAATGAGCGCCACGATGGGCACGGCGGTAATGCCCGTGTCATACACATGGCGGGCGATCGAGATCGGCCGCAGGCGCCGCGGACGCACCAGGCCGCCCAGCAACGTGGTGCTCGCATGCCCGACGAAGGCCAGTCCACGCAGCAGGTCGCGGCCGGCGAGCACCGCGTTGCGTCCGATCGCCGTGAGGGGCTGCCGGGCGTGCGCGCCGGAGCTGGCCGGCGCGCCCGCGGCGCCGGTGTCGGTGAGGATCTCGTCCAGCAGGCGCAGCTGATCCGGCGGCGTGCCCCGGAAGCTCACCGCGACGTCGGCGGCGTGGGCGCGCTTCAGCAGCTGGCGCAGCGCCCAGGCGCCGGAGAGATCCAGCGCGGTAAGCCGCTGCGTCGCGATCGACAGTTTGCGCGCCGCGGCAAGATCGAGCGCCGCCACCGCGCTCTCGATCGCGGCAACCCGCTGTGCCACCCATTCGCCCGTCAGCTCGAGCTCCAGGCCCTCGTCGGTGCGCCGAAGCTCGAGGCTCATGCTGGCGGGCGCGACGGATCAGCGCTTGGCGTGCAGGTGCGCCTCGAGGAACCAGAGATCCTTGTCGCTCCACTGCATGGCCGCATTTGAGCATCCCGCAACACGGGGAGCCAGTCGCCTGTCCGG
>WNFQ01006497.1_pt1 | contig 16371 bp, 19 predicted proteins | sample 5400171 | NCBI WGS metagenome assembly WNFQ01 (sample SAMN13153356, study PRJNA577476) | soil metagenome | isolation source: 20 cm soil under Madrone tree | place: USA:California | collected 2016-06-14 | reverse complement strand
TAAACCGGTTTGTTTGAAGCCAACTGATACGGCGCGGACAGCAGCAGTAGGAAGAGCGCCCTGTCTGCTCTGTATTTGGCAGCGGGCCGGCTGCTTTCCGAACCCTGCATCACGACATCTCCTTCGGTTGAGGAGATGCACCACCTCCATGTTCGGCCGCGCTTCGTCAACGCCATTTCAAAAACTGGAAATTGAACAGTCATTGCGATCCGTGATTTGCGAAGCGATTCCAAGCGGATTTCCTAACTACACAGTTTGGTCAGTGGGAATGCCACCACTTTTTGTGTCGTGAACCCGGGAATTTCCATATCACTTCGGGGTTACAAATCCATTTAGGCAGCGCGGAGCTTCTGGGCCGGCCTCTAGGTGCCCAAGGGGCGGGAGTCATCCGCTTGCCGCACTTGGACTGGGACCTGCGTCCAACCCCCGCCGGGACGGTCCAAAGCCCGGTTTTCTCCGGGGATAGCGCGTCCATCAGGTGATACATCACACTCCAACACCCTGGCATCCGCTCAACCGCCCCGGACGCGACAAACTCGGCCGAGCCATTTTTGACTATCTCGGTGTCCACAGAACATTTGATTTGCGCGATAGCATCGCGGCCCTCGCCAGCGCGGTTGCCTCCGAATCACCTTCCAGCACCTGGCGGACCAGATCGGGCGACAACCAGGCGAGATGAATCAGGTTACTGACATAGTTGTCGGTGATACCTTCACGAACCGCAATTTCCGCCATCGACTGCGATTTTCCTGTCGTGAGTTGTTCGAACCACATGGACGCGCGTGCGATCGCTTTTACGACAACTGGATCACGTGTTTTGGCGTCTTCACCCCCGAAAACGAGTTTGCTGGCTCCACCGCCCGGCGCAGCAGCAAAAGGCACCTCGAGCGAGATGAATTCATCTTTGCTGTTGTTCGCGGGCTGACGATTGGATTGGCTCGTCAATAGCGCTAACAGCTGCCTTCGTTTAACGGCGATTTGTAGTTCTGTGGAGCTCACGGTCACCCGCGCCAAGAGATCGGCAACGCTCTGCGCCCGAGCTGAGCCAGCCGTCACGGAATCCGCAAGCTCGCTTGCAATCCGAACACCGCTGGAGATCTCAGCCGGCCGACACCCCACTGTACGGAGTAGGTTCGATATTGCTGTTTGATCCGTCAGGAGGTTTTGCAGTTTTGTTCGCACCAACTCATCGATCAGGGCGGCGGGAAGCCAAAGCCTTGGTGTCTTAGCCGCGGCGACGGAGCGCCCAGTTCCCTCTGATGTGACGTAATACAGGTAGCGCTTGCCGTTTTTGGTCGCATGGCTGGAGACGAGCCTATTGCCGGCGTCGTCATAGATGAGCCCCGCGAGCAGGTTTTTGCTCTTTGCGTTGGTCCGGTTCCGATTTGCGTGATGGTTGCTCGCAAGCTGGGCCTGGACGGCGTCCCAGATCGCGCTCTCAATTAAAGGCGGATGCTGGCCAGGATACCGAACGCCCCTGTGCTCGATCTCCCCTATATAAAGGGGGTTCGACAGGATCTTGTAAAGGTGACCGCGCGCAAAGGACAAACCGCCGACCGCCCGACCGCGGGGCGTCGCATATGGCTTGGTCGTGAGATTAAGACGAATAAGTTCGGCCTGGACCAGCTGGACGTTTTTGAGTCTCAGAAACAGGTCAAAGATGGTCCGGACGGTCACGGCCTCGGTTTCATTGATGGTGAGGGTGCGGTCCTTTCGGTCGTAGCCGATGGGTACCCAGCCTCCCATCCACATTCCCTTCTGCTTGGATGCGGCGATCTTGTCGCGGATCCGCTCGCCCGTGACTTCGCGCTCGAACTGCGCAAAGGATAGTAGGACATTGAGGGTCAGACGCCCCATCGACGTCGTAGTGTTGAATTGCTGGGTGACCGAGACGAACGAGACCCCTGCCGCATCGAAGATTTCGACGATTTTCGCGAAATCCGCCAACGACCGGGTGAGCCGGTCCACCTTGTAGACCACGACCACGTCGATCAGGTGGGATTGGATATCGGCCAGCAGCCGCTTCAGAGCCGGCCGGTCCGTTGATCCCCCGGAATATCCGCCGTCGTCATAAAGAGCGGGAAGGGAGGTCCAGCCCTCGTGCCGCTGACTCTTTATATAGGCTTCACAGGACTCGCGTTGCGCATGCAGGGAATTGAAATCCTGCTCCAGCCCCTCTTCGGACGATTTCCGGGTGTAGATGGCGCAGCGAAAAACCTTGGTCCGGGGTGGGACCGGGTTACGCATTTCGTCCGCTCCCCGTAGCTTTCAGTTTTGAAACGGGCACAGTGCTGTCGTCCGGATTTGCCCGCGAGTTGCTTCGCCGCGGCCCCGAGGCGTTCTTGTTCCCAACCGGCGCCCGCTTGATGCCGAAGAAGGCAAACCCGTTCCAGTTAGAACCGGTGATGGCATTAGCAACGGCGGAAAGTGATTTGTAAGTCCGGCCGTTCCACTCGAATCCCTCAGCTAATGCCGTGACGGTGTGGGTAGTGTTCTGCCATTGCCGGATCATCTGGGTGCCCGGCTTGATTCGGTTGCCACCAACCACGGCATTCGCATCACCGTTTCGCACGGCGTTAGCGATTTCCCGCAGCCGCCGCTTGGTTGCGACCGATAGTCCGCCATAGGCCTCGACCTGCATTTGATAGGCCACCGCCCGTGCCAAGAAATTCCGGCGCAGTGATTTGGGCGCGCGATGGCCGAACAGCGTCTGCCAGCGATGCCGGAGTTCGAGAAGACTGAGATTGGGCAACCGCCCGATCTCAGTCTCTAGAGCGACATCTTTGGTCGTGCCACGCGGCATTCGATCAGGCCTTTCGCGCCGCCGAGGTCTTTTTGCTCTTGGCGGCTTTGCCCCCGCCGATTCGGTAAGTTCTGACCCCGTCGATCTTCTCGGACAGAAGGGGGAGTTTCAGCTTTTTGCGCACGGTGCCGGCGAGAAATCCGCGCACCGAGTGCCTCTGCCATTGCGTCTCCTTCACCAGGGCATCCAACGTCGCTCCTTTTGGGCGTTGAAGGAGGGCTAGGATCCTGTCCTGTTTGGAGTCTGGTTTGGCTCGGTCGGGCGACGCCTTTATTGCCTTCGTGGAAGCGGCAGGCGCCTTCTTTGCGACCGAGCGCTTGGCGGGGCTCGGTCGCTTGCTCGACTTTGCTTCCGTGGACACATTGGCGGTTGCTCCTTCCGCTGGAACCGCGGCGCCACTAATGTCCAGCGTCTCGTCAGCCTCCTCGACCTCGATCGCCCTAAGGCCGGCCTTGGTAATCCGCAGTGAATAAGGCCTGTTATCATCGCCGTGCCGCCATACCGGCATGTCATCCTTGGCGTGAAGCTCTTGCAGGAGCCTTTGGGTCAGCAGCCTGTCGACCACTTTCTTTGCGGCGCCGCCTTTGAGGTTTGCAGGCAGAAGCGCCGCACGGTCGGTTCGTTGCGAAGCCGAAGACAGAATCAATAGTTGAGTATCGGAGAGTTTCATAAATTCCTCCTCTAGGGACGTGCGGCATCATCGCCGCCACGACCCCAACCCCGCCGGAGGCGCTGGCGGGGAGGAGGCGTCTTTAGAATGACCCTCAACTCTGTTGACTGATCCGGTTGATCAAGCTCGCAGCATTCAGCAGCGTTGTGGCCTCGTACAGAATTTGCTCCATGTCGAGTGCGACTTCGAGGCCCTTCTCGTGAAACCCGGCGCTAGCGCAAGCGTCCGCGGCACGTCCTATCCCAGAGGCCTTGTCGAGCCGGCTGCGAATTTCCGTTAGATAGGCCTTGATCGTTGTTTCGACTAATTGCGCATCCATCGCCGCCAACTCCCTTGTTGGCACCACACATGCTTGCCGTGCCGACGAAGTCGAGCGAAAGGAGAGCAATCTTGTTGCTCATTTCAGGGCATACTGATCATCTCTTCGATCTTCGCTAAGAATGTCTTTGCTAAAGCGTAGAAATTCTCAAAAATGAACCTCTATGATCGGATTGTTGCGAAGCAAATCTCCTGTGCTAAAACCAGCCTTCAAAATCAGGAGTGGAAGTTGGCTAAGAAGTCTAAAAAGAAAATCACTCGCCGTGCGTATTCGAAAACCGATGTCAGAGAGCTTCGAGCTCATTCCAAAGCGAGAACGCCTGTTGCTAAGATTGCAAAGTTGACCAAGAGGACCGTGGGCTCATTACGCCAGAAGGCGCGTAAACTTGGCATTGGTCTCGGTCATCAGCGCTGACTGAGAGTAAGAGAGCTCAACCCTCTCAAGGGTAGGGCCGAGCGCAAATAGTTGTTGAACTTCAGCGCGAACCGCCGTTTAGAATTGTACCGGGGAGCCGAGGGGGAGCGGAGGTTAGTTTGCGCAAGGGCGAGTGCCGAGCATTGATGTCCTCGTCTGGACGCACCGAAACATAAGGCGTGGTCGCGCGTTTCGGTCAGCATGATCATGTGTGCGGGGGGCCTTTTACGCTTGTCCATCCTCGAGCCCGTATTCTCGATAAATGGCCGGTCGATCAAGATCGGGAAAGAGCCTGCACTTTGCTTGGGCGAGATGCAGGTTGACTGTCCCAGGTTGGCAACCGGCAGCTAAAAGCTTCCTGATATCGTCCATTTGGGTGTGCGGTTGGTGCTTCGTTGGAAGCTGCTCTAACGCGACTAATGCCGTTGCCAACGCTTCCGTGATTACCCATCCGTCGTGGCCGGTGATTCCTTTTTTTTGGCATCAGTCCATCTCCACGGCTTGTCAGTCCCGTGAACCGAGCAACTTTTGAGCAGAGATTGTTGAATCGTGGCGAATTTCCATGTGACATATGACGATCGGAGTAATCGATCCAACGGCCACTTTCATGCGCCTGGTCTAGACATCTTGAAGCGAGAGTTTACCGATCCTCATCCGGATGCACCCAAACGCAAGGCGCGATCTGTCAGTTAGCTTGGCCTCGCGCCATCAAAGCGCCACTCGCGGCCGTAGGCAAATCGTCCGATAGGTCCCGGTCGGTTTCAATTTCTATCTGGGTGCAAAAAAAGCGGCACGTCGTCGTCGGACTCCCCGTTGTCCGGAAAATCGATCGGTTCAGGAATACCATACGACTTGCATTCCAGGCGTGCCCATTTCAAGGCATGGGAGTATCTAGGACAGCGGATAACCATCTCCTGGCCGCGAACTACAACCACGACGTCGCAAACCCGCGAAGCCGCATAACGTCGGACGGTCACCCGCGGCGGAGGAAACTTCTCAGTCATGGCCGCGTCGCCAAGAGCTTTCCGGGTGGGTGGGTGGGGCCGTCGGAATCAGCGGAAACCGGCGGTCCCTGTCGCGCCCAGGAGCGGCCGGGAGCCGCCCAAGAGCACCCAGCTATTTCGCTATCCTGGCTATCCCGGGCCGTCCGCTCACACGCGGGCGGCCTAAGGGCCAACTCAACCCGGCGGGCTTCTCTTTTGCTTTCGCCGGGTGCGGTAAGCTGTTGACGCTGCTTTTCCCGATGCTCTTCCCGATGCCCTTGGAGCGCGCCCGAAAACCTGGCGGCCCACCGCTGTTCGAACCTTCTTTCAAGGTCCAGAGGGATAGTACACATAACCAAAGCTCCGGGTTCGCGGTCGCCTCGGGGTCAAGGCCTCAACGCGCGCGGTCCTTTAAAGGTCCATCCTAAAATGGCGTCTTCATCTCTTCGAAGGGTTGTGGTCCGATGAACTATCAAGCCTTCACGAACGACAGCCTCACCATGATGTACGAGGCAGTGCGTGCCGCGCTGGCATCTGATGATGCGACCAAGGCGCAGGGTGGGGAAACCAGATTCCGCGTCCGCGAGACACCTGACTGGAAAAAGCACGCGGCCGATCTCGAGGCCGAAATGATCAAGCGGGGAATGTTTTTCGCGGTCATCGACTGGTCTGACGATCAGGCGACGTTGCCGTTTGAGTAACTCGCCCCGTCTGCCCAACCCCAAGGATCTTCGCCAAGGCGGCATGCCGGTGCGGATCGCGATCGTGCCGACGCGCACGCCACCAAAGTAGAGGTTCCGGCATTCATCGGGAGCGTCGGGGGAACTTCGGCGGGTAACGGCGGCCATGCGCTATTGAAGCGCGGGCTGAACTGACAGGCAATTCGACAAACCCAGTAGAGAAACGGGCGCCAGCCGGGGAAAGCTGAGGGGGTCATCCACCCATCAGTTTTGGTGTAGGCCTCTTTCATTTCCTATTTACCCGCAGCCGCCAGCATCGCGGTGTGACCTTTACTTTGGGGAGGGGTCACGAGTGCAAGACGAAAGCCGTCACCTCGCCCCGGTGGCGGCTTTTTGCCAACCCAATGAACCCTGGCACCCTATGTCGATCTCGGCGGCTCCCGCATGCTGCACGAACTGCACGGCGAACTTGCCACCCGGGACGCCGTATTGCGCATCGTCGGGGCGCACGGATGGGTGCGGGATTTATTGCGAGCCGACGGCATAGCCGAAAAGGTCGGAGGGTTGGATAGGGGAGCGACGCTCGACGGTCTACTCGGTGTTGACGACCGCTAGGCAGCCGCAGCAGCAGGTTTCATCGATTGACCGAAATGGAACCGTTGATCTAACCTCGCAAACCCCACAGGGTACATGGAGTAAGTCATGGCACCGAAACCTGATGATCCGCTACCGCCGGCAACGGATTCATGATGAAGATCATTAGCGCCGGCAAAAGAAGCCGTAAGGGCGGCGCGTCAGCATGAACGAGCTGAAGCTGAAAAGCGAAGATTGCTGGAGCAGCTCGAGAGACCGTGTAGCCTATCCGACCAAGAGCGGACTAAGCGCGCGGTGGCGATTATTGAACGCGTCGTGCACAACGGGAAAACCGAAGTCCAATAATTCGTTTTCCAAACGATCTCTGCACCGATTATGGCTGCGCCATCAATCAGGGCTACGGCCTGAAGGCAATGATCGTGGATTGGCCGCAGGGCCTTCCGGGAGATATCGGCCTTTTCCTTACTTGGGGCGACGCGAAGCGCTGACAGCTGGTGGGGGAAACTGAAACATGAACCAGGTAGCTAACAAGAATCGCAAGAGCAAGGAGACCAACGTTCCGGGTCTCAAGCGCAAGGAATACGAACAGAAGTTGCGCAAGCTGCACGTTGAGCTCGTCAAGCTTCAGGAATGGGTGAAGCGCGAGGGCAAGAAGGTGTGCGTGGTCTTCGAGGGACGAGATGGCGCCGGCAAAGGTGGTGTCATCAAGGCCATGACCGAAAGAGTCAGCCCGCGCGTTTTCCGCGTCGTTGCGATGGCCGCCCCGACGGAACGCGAGAAGTCGCAAATGTATCTTCAGCGATACTTGCCGCATCTTCCTTCCGGGGGGGAGATCGTGATCTTCGACCGCAGTTGGTACAATCGCGCCGGGGTCGAACGGGTCATGGGCTTTTGCACGGAGGATCATGCCAAGCAGTTCCTGAGCGTGGTCCCTAACGTCGAAAAGGCCATAGTCGAATCGGGAATTGTACTTCTCAAGTACTGGCTCGAGGTGAGTCCAGAGGAGCAAACCAACCGGCTCACCACGCGGATCGACGACAAGCGAAAGATCTGGAAGCTGTCCCAGATGGACCTGGATTCCTATACGCGATGGGATGATTACACGCGAGCTCGTGACGACATGTTCCAGGCGACCGACACCGCGTGGGCGCCATGGTTTATCGCTCGATCCGACAACAAGAGGCAGGCGCGACTCAATATCATCGCGCACCTCCTCTCAAGTGTTCCCTACAAGAAAGTGCCCCGAGGGAATGTCAAGTTGCCGAAACGCAACGTTGCTCGCACCAAGCCGCTTAGCGCTTCTCTGAGAATCGTTCCGGAGGCAGACTGATGAAAGCGCGTCGGGCACGATAAAAAAGAGCTTGCGCTGCGGAGGGTTAGGACCGGCGCGTCTTGGACGGTATCTTTTGGGTTCATCAAGCTCGCATCAATCCGCATTTGGCTGCGTGCTAATGAGTCCGCGCCCTGGAAAACCGGCGGAATGCGCCTTAATGCATCGCCGTCGAAATGAGCTGGCTCTGGAGGCTCTTGAAATGATCGAGCCGCTCGATCGCGCGGTCGAGCTCCAAGCCTTCCTTGGCACAAAACGGACATGGCGCGATGCCCGACTCGAGTCCGCTATGCGACCAATAGCGGACATCGATTAACGCTACCTACTGAACTTGATTTATGGGTAAGCGGCCTCAGATAATTATCGCGGGACCCGCTTGAGCAGTCTTCCTAGCATGTTGATGTGCCGGAGCATGGCTAGCCCTGCTTTGGTGCTGCCGCCGTGGCGATAACGACTGTTAGATTTTCCGCAAGGAGCGCCACAGCGCTGTTGGTGTGCGGCAAAATCCAAGCGCTCACATGTCTGGCGAGCTGAGATCATCCTGTTGAGCGCGGACGGTTTTGAATTGCTGCAGATCATGGCGCGCAACGATGAAGTCGGTGGATATTATGTCTTCGATCCCGGCGTTTTCGCTGCCTTGATCTTTGCTTTTGCCGATGACCATTTTGCAACAGCTATCTTGTTTAAAACAGCGTTCGGTTTCGCCGGCTCGCGGTCATGCGCCGGTGCGAGTGTGGCCATCCCAATAGGGGTCGCGCAGTTTGCGCTTAAAGATCTTGCCGCTGGCCTCACGGGGCAGCGCGTCGAAGAACTGGATGTTCTTTGGAACCTTAAAATTTGCAAGGCGTCCGCGCAGGAAATCCTGCACGGCGGCAGGCGACAGCGCCGCGTCCGGTTCCGGCTCGATGCAGGCGCACAGCCGTTCGCCGAATTCGTCGTCGGGAATGCCGAACACCGCACAGTCGCGCACGCCGGCCATGCCGATCAGCGCGTTCTCGATTTCCGCCGGGTAGATGTTGACTCCGCCGGAGATCACCATGTCGCGCTTGCGGTCGCACAGGAACAGATAGCCGTCCTCATCGAGGTAGCCGACGTCGCCGACGCTGACCAGGCCATCGCGGCCGGCCTCTGCGCGCGCCTCGGCCTTGCCGTGGTAATCGAAATCCGGCACCGCGGTCTGCCGCATGAAGATTTCGCCGGGTTCGTTGACACCGCACGGCTCACCGTCGGGGCGGAAGATCTTCACGATGCCGCCTTCGATCGCCCGGCCGACGGTGCCGGGCTTCGCCAGCGCTTCCTGCGCCGAATGCCACACCGGAATCCCGGTTTCGGTCGAACCGAAATATTCGTGGATCACCGGGCCCCACCAGTCGATCATCGCGCGTTTGACATGCGGCGGGCAGGGCGCCGCGCCATGCACCACGAAGCGCAGGGAGGAGAGGTCGTAGCGGTTCTTCACCTCCTCCGGCAGCCGCAACAGGCGCACGAACATGGTCGGCACCATATGCATGTGGGTGACGTGGTGGCGCGCGATCAGTTGCAGCATATCCTCGGGATCGAATCGCGGCTCGAGCACGATCCTGCAGCCGTGACGGAACGCCAGCATGCCGTAGGAATTCGGCGCCGAATGATACATCGGGCCGTTCATCAGGATAACCTGATCTTCGTTTGGCTTGACGCCGTAGGTGAGGGCGCCGACCCGCTCGGCCGCGACGAGCTGTTCGGGCCGCATCGGGTTGCGGCGCACACCCTTCGGCATGCCGGTGGTGCCCGAGGTATAGAACATCGGCGAACTGCGCCCCGGCGGCTCGAGCGACGGCGCGTGGGTGTCGCGCCAGCTGTCCCAGTCCGTCATACCGCTGGGGATTTGAGCCGGCGCTTCCGCGATGCCGAACGCCGCGGCGATCTCCGGCGGCGTCGCCACTACAAACAGCCGCAGGTTCTTTGGCAGACCTTCGCGGATCTGCGGCAACAGGTCTGCGTGGCAGATCAGAATATCGGCGCCGCTGTCCGCCAGGATGTAGCCGACCTCTTCCGCCTTCAGATGCCAGTTAATCGGCACCACCGGACTGCCCAGTGCCGCCGCGCCGCCCGAAACCTCGAACAGCGCGAAATCATTGCGCAGCATCACGGCGACGGGCGCGCCGTCGCGCAGGCCGAGCGTCCGGAATCCAGTGGCCGCCCTGGCGATACGGGCGTGAATCTCGGGGTAGCTGATCCGGCGTTCGCCGCTGATGATCATTGTCACGTCGTTGTCTCTGGCCGCCTAGCGGTCGTCGAGCAGTTCGCCGAAGCCGACCCAGCTCTTGCCATTGAAGCGCCGCAGCCTCAATTGTTGGAACGGCAAATAGTCGTCAGGGCCAGTCGTCACCGTGATGCCCGGCAATAACATCGGAAGCGAGACCTCGCGCAGCGAAGCTGCCTGGCGCATGATGTTCTCGCGGCTGAAGTCGTCCTTGCATGCTTTCAGAACGCTCATTAGAAGGCTCGCGTAGTGGTAACCGGCGGCGTAGTTCGAATTGTTCAGATCGGCATTGGGCAAATACTGCTTCATAAACGCAAAGAATTCCTTCACGCCGGGGTCGTCGGCCCATTGCGGATCGATGGAATCCTTTTGCGTGCTGGACGAGATCAGGTCGACTGCGTTTTCCAGTCCTGCGGGCTCCAGGAATGAGATCGATGACGCCGACGTCGGTACAAAGAACAGATCAGGCTTCCAGTTGATTTCGGCGACGCCCTTAATCATCTGCGAGGTGAATTTTCCAAGCGTGACGCCGAACAGCACGTTCGCACCGGAGGCTTTCAACAGCGCGAGTTGCGAACTGATCGTTGGCGCGCTGGTTTCATAACTCGCCTCTGCAACGATCATGGTCGCCGCTTTGCTGCCCAGCGCGCGCTTGAAGCCGGCGACATAGTCCCGGCCGAAGTCGTCGTTTTGCGAGAGGATGGCGATCCTGGCGTCAGGCTTGGTTTGCAGGGTGTATTTGGCATAGACGACGCCTTCGGATTCGTAGGCTGCCATCCCCGGCATGGTCCACCGGAAATTCTTCGGATCGGCCCATTTGCTGGCGCCACTCAACACGAATAGCTGCGGAACCTTCTTGCTGTTGAGGTAGCGATGCACGGCGCCATTGGTGGCGGTTCCGAGCGAGCCGAACATTAGCAGCACTTCATCCTGTTCGACGAGCTTTCGGGTCTGTTCGACCGTCTTGGGAGGGGAGTAGGCATCATCAAGGCTGATGAACTTTATCTTTCGGCCGTTGATGCCGCCTTCGGCGTTGATCTTCTCGAAATAAGCCTCCTGTGCCCGACCGATGATGCCGAAGCCGGACGCCGGACCGCTGTATGGCAGAGTCTGGCCGATGCGGATTTCGTCCTTGCCGTTGTCGGCGGCGGCCGTCGCAATCCCCCAGAAAGCGAACACGACGGCTAATGCATGTCTCGGTACTCTCATCGTCCCACTCCCTCTGTTTGACCTATTGCTGAATCGGATCGCGCCTAAGCGCGCGCCCGCTTGAGAAAATCAGTGCTGGCTTCGGCAAACTCGGCTTTCAGGCGGTCCACCAGCTCCGCAACCGGTGGCGCGTCGGCGATCTGGCCGATACCCTGACCCGAGCCCCAGATATCGCGCCACGCCTTGACCTTCGTGTTGCCGCCGGAACCGAAATTCATCTTCGACTTGTCGGCGACCGGTAGATTGTGCGGATCGAGACCCGCGGCCACGATCGACGGCCCGAGATAGTTGCCGTGCACGCCGGTGAACAAATTCGAATAGACGATATCATGCGCGGCGTGCTCGGTCAGCGCGGCCTTATAGGCCGGATCGGCATTCGCCTCCTCGGTGGCAATGAAACGCGTGCCCATATACGCAAGGTCGGCGCCAAGCGCGATCGCCGACGCAATGCTCCAGCCGTCGGAGATCGCACCCGACAACAGGATGGTGCCCTTGAACCATTGCTTCACTTCGCGCAACAGCGCAAACGGCGACAGCGTGCCGGCGTGTCCGCCGGCGCCGGCGCAGACCAGAATCAGGCCGTCGACGCCCTGCTCGGCGGCCTTGCGCGCATGCTTGACGTTGATGACGTCGTGGAACACCACGCCGCCGTAGGAATGCGCGGCCTCGACGATTTCCGACGGTGGACGCAGCGAGGTGATGATGATCGGAACCTGATGCTTCACGCAGGTCCCCATGTCCCTCATCAACCTGTCGTTGGACGTGTGGCAGATCTGGTTGACGGCGTAGGGCGCGACCTTCTTGCCGGGATGCAATGCCCTGTACTCGCCGAGTTCGTTGTCGATGCGGGTGAGCCAATCGTCGAGCTTTTCAACGGGACGCGCATTCAACGCCGGGAACGAGCCGATGATGCCGGCCTTGCATTGGGCAATCACAAGCTCCGGCCCGGATACGATGAACAGCGGCGATCCGAGCACGGGCAGTTCGAGCGTACTCGCAAGCGAGGCGGGCAGCGGCATCTGAATGGTCCTCCCGGCGAGTGTCCGCCTATCGGCCGATGGCCGGTCGCGGAACGCGCTTGTCTTTGATTGCGGGCATGCTCCCTGCGAACCGGGGCTTGGCTTCGATGGGAGATGCCCTGCTCCCGCCATTATAGAGCTGGACAGATGGCCCGGCCGGTCCAATCTTGAACAGCTGGTTAGCCAGATTTGAACATCTGGGGATGGCGCCTCAAGGAGGACACTCCATGGATTGGGATTTGTGCAAGACATTCGTCGCGGTTGCCGATACCCGGAGCTTCACCGGGGCGGCGCGCCGTTTGCGCGCCAGTCATCCAACCGTGAGCCGCAAGATCGCGGCACTTGAGGCGCAGCTTGGCACTCGGCTGTTTGCGCGATCCGCCGACGGACTCTCGCTGACATCGCAGGGGCGGAAATTTCACGAGCACGCCGAGATAATGGCCGCCGCGGCGCTGCGCGCCGAGACCGCCGCATCGGCGGCCGGTCAGAATGCCCGCGGCGTGGTCAAATTGTCGATTGGCGCGACACTCGCCGCCCATTGGCTGATGCCTCGGCTCGGAGAATTTTTGCGCGGGCACGACCACATTCAGCTGGAGATCATCACCCATCCGTTTCCGGCCAGCGTGCGCCGCCGTGAGGCCGATGTCGTGCTGCGCCCGGTGGACAGCGGCGAAGAGAATCTGATTGGTCGCAAGATCGGTCGCCTCGGCACCGGCTTTTACGCCTCGCGAGGCTATGCCGCGCAGCGGCGGCTGCCTGAACGGCGCGACGAATGGAAGGGCCACAGCGTAATCGGCTTCGCCGACCAGGCATCGAATGTGCATCTCGCACGCTGGAACGACCTCATCACCCGGCAGGGATCAATCTCGATGCGTTGTTCGTCGCAGGGCGATATGCTTGCTGCGGCACGGGCTGGCCTCGGGATTTCCGCGCTGTCCTGCCTTGTCGCCGCCGCCTATCCTGATCTGGTGCGCGTCGCGCCTGAGAAGCTGGCGAGCGTGTCTGACCTCTGGTTGCTGGCGCATCCGGACCTTGTCGCCCTCCCGGCGGTGCGCGCGGTAGTCGACTTCGTGGCTGACTGCGCGCGAGCGGACCGGATAAGGCTGCGTGGCTGAACCGCTGTCGCGCTGGTGCGGCTTAGTGGACTCGCGCTAAGGAAAATCCTTGAATGGTTCGACGGGCAAACGCATGGGAGACATGCATGGACAGGGCGGCCACCGCTGAAGCTGGATAAAAGCGGCCGCCTCGCTGGCGGCCTCTTTTGTTTTAAGATCAAGTATTCGATGTCAGCTTTTGGCAGATATTGTTGCAAAAGTCTTTTCTGGCTGACGAACAAAGATTCCGCAGGTGACACGCCGGTGGAAACGAGCCAACTTTTAATTGCAGTTCTCGAAGCTTAAGAATGACTTCCTTCCGCGTGACTATCCCATTCCTGCGAGGACCCTAAACCTATACCCCTATCAGCCGCGTCGTCGGGATGTCCGGCCTCGCAATTCTCTTCGGGAACTACAGGGGTGCCAGGCCAAAGCAGGAGCTGCTTCCGCATCTCAGCGAGGCGCGCACGGCAAAATTCGCGGTAAAGCACGTCAAATATGTCAAATATATTGGGCATGATCGAACTCCATGTTTGATCATCGCCGTGAACACCCCTTCTACGGCATCTGTAGGCGTACAGGATGTGAACTAGATCACGCGGTCGCCAAAAGGTTTCGCGACGTTCGGCGACGCCGCCTTTTGACCCAGTCGGCCTCTGCGGTGCGTCTGATCGTGTCCACTTCGGGCCATCCACCGTTGCCAGATATCGGATGTTCATTCGGCGGATCGGATGCCTCGCGGGTCGATATCTCGGTTCGAGGCGACACAGTCGATCTCGCCGCGCGTAGTGCCGATATCCATTAGCTCCCTGTCACTTAGGTCGTACAAGGTGGCCCGTAACCCCTGGCGTTTGCGCCGTTCCTGAAACGCACCCCAATATCTCTTGAAAAAGCTGGAGACGCGCCGGGTCGATACGGCCGTCTGTCCCAACCCTGTTGCACCATAGGTCGTGCTCGTCGCGGCATCTCCCGGGTGTCGTTTCTAGCTGGGCGCTTGTGCTTCCAGGTCGAACTCCTTCGCTAGGTCCAAACCTTGTTTGCGACCCTCCGCGCGGATTTGGGCGATTGTCCTCGCGACAACCTCAGCGTCGTCGCTGGAAAGCCGTTTGAGGGGCGTCAACGAGCTCACGATCTGGCGACCGCGTACGAGGTCCATTTCTGTAACGAAGGGCGGCGGTTTGATTGGCATTTTTGCAACTCCACAACCGCAGAATGCATCGATACTACCATGGCCCCAAACGATTTCAGATATGTTTTTGAGAAGCCGAAGGCGACATTTTGGCGGAGCGAACTGCATTGCTCGCACTCGTCAAACGAACAGAATCCTGCACCCGTCGAAAATTGAGAGACTCCGTGGACTATGGCAGCAGACTTTGATGTCGGCTTTTGGCACGAAACGGACGTCGCAGTCGCGACTGTTGATGTCTGCTTTGTGGGGTAAAGCAGAAGTGACGTTGAAGCGCCGCCGCTTCCGTTTTTTGGACCCGGATCGGACATTGGGTCGCATCGCCGTGGGCCGATTGTTTAACCTTTCTCACCCGCCAGCCTGTCACAAAGTGCTAGGCTCCAGACATTGTGACGGGCGTTTCCTCCGAGGTCTCAATGAGGATGGCGCGAGTTCATCACGCTGCTTGGCGGCGCGGCGGCCGGTTGGCCGCTCGCGGCACGCGCGCAGCAGCCCAAGCGCATCGGTATGCTTGTGGCATATGCTGAGAGCGATCCAGAAGCTCAGGCTCGCGCCGCCGCTACTGGCGCCGCCGTTACTGTGGTGACGCAGGGCGCCACATCCCGGGAGTTGACCAGTTGTGGGAATTTGCCGGGCCGCCCCGGCACCAGTTGATTGGTCGGCCTCAGCTCGCCCCCGGGCTGGGGCCGTTTTCTTTGGGATTGCGAGGCCCGCAACCGAGGCGTTGAATGCGTCCGTACAACGCGAAAGAGAAAGCTAAAATAACCGCCGGAGCGGTGGCTTCTTTGGTGATCGTGGGATGGCTTGCCGTGCTGGCCATCGCATATTTGTCCGCACGATAAAAGAGGCCGCCAACTGAGGCGGCCTTTGTTTCACGGCCCGCTACTCCTGGCTTGGGCTCGAACTTGGTAACGAAACGCTCGCCGCACCAAAGCTCGATCGCGCGGCCATCACATGATCGATCATAGGCGCGGAGATACGCTCCAAATGCCGTTTAATGATCCAAACCTAGATAAAGAGGCCACCACAAATGGACCGGAAGCTCAAAATGAAGGTCAAGATATTCGAAAGGAGCGGTGAGCCGGGCAGGCTGGAAAGGGAGATCAATGATTTTCTTGCGACACTGGGGCCCGGCGCCGTCCTGAATACACAAACCGCGATTGCCGCGGTTCGTAATGAGAATGAGCAAATAGAGACTGAGTACGTTGTGACAATTTGGTACGAATGAAAGAGGCCGCCAACTGAGGCGGCCTTACTTGGATTTTTGCTCCTCATGATCGGCCCGGTTCCGATACTCGCGCGCCATCTCCTCTAGCGCTTTTCGCGCCTCCGGATCGCTTGTGATGAAGGCTTGTCTTTGGCAGCTATGCTCCAAGGAGCGATAAGAGATTTCCGGCATGGCCAGTGCTCCAACTGCCTGCCCAAATACATCACGCCGGAACCGGGGAATCGTTCCGACTCCATGAGAAGCGGGACCGTGTTTCGTTAACGGAACACCTCAATCTCGATTTGTTCGCGCGGGTATCCAAATAGAGGAAAGAAGGGGGATCTAAAATGGATTCCTTTACTGTTGCTCCCGAGCTGAAGGGTACGAAGGGCGACATCATTGCCGCCAGAATCGAGGTGCCTATTCTTGTTGTAATGATTTACGGGATTGTCGAATTCATCCGATTGGGGTGGTCCCAAGATTACTACTTGTACACTTACGCTCCGGTGTTAGGTGGCGTCTCTGCTTCAGTAGGTCTCTTTACTTATTTTTTTCTTGTGTCCGTGGAACGAAAAAGGAGGCAGAAAAATCTCCTAGCTCTGCTCGGATTTCTTCCAT
>WNFQ01001611.1_pt1 | contig 16375 bp, 15 predicted proteins | sample 5400171 | NCBI WGS metagenome assembly WNFQ01 (sample SAMN13153356, study PRJNA577476) | soil metagenome | isolation source: 20 cm soil under Madrone tree | place: USA:California | collected 2016-06-14 | reverse complement strand
CCGGTAGAATCACCAGTTGCGTTTGAATTTTCTCTCGATGGGGATCTCCGCTAAGCAACGCTTTGGTCTGTGCAAAAACGGCGATCAGATTATCTCGCAGGATTCTTTGCGGCAGAGCCGGCCAGATCAGTCGGCCGATGACGGTCGCAACTCCCATTCCGATGATGATGCCAAGAAAAGTGTCGATGACCGTCTGCGATGGCACTGGCTCTTGCGGATTGAGCCCGACAAAGGCGCTCATAGCGATCAACGCGACCTGCATCCAAAAGTTAACGCCAGGAATCCGGGCGGTGAGAAAACCGTACAAAAAAAGAATGAGAAACAACGCCAGATTCATGACCGCATAATTCGCGAGAAATGGGGTAGTCAGCAAAAGGAGGGCCGCGCATAACGCAAGACCGATAGCAGCGAGGAATGCATTCTGAAAAGCCCGTAGATCGCCGGTTCCGCCAGCGCGCAGGAATGGCCGTCCTAATATAGTGAGAGTCCAGGCCATGAGCGGAAGTGAAGCTGGCCCGGGAGGATTGATCCACTTCAGAAGAAGGATTGAAATCACTGCAGCCAAACCGCCCTTTACGCCAACCCTCACCCAGAACCAGTCGATCGTCGGAAGAAAGTCCCAGTGGGGTTTGGCCACGGGCGGTGGCTGGCCGAAGCGTGGTAGACCCTCAATCAGGCTGCGGATATTGTTCAGGTTGTCCCGAAGCGAGCGCAGAGCAGCGAAATGCCCGGCAAACTTCATCGCAATTCCGGTTGGCACAGCTACAAGGACACCCTGATCCCGGATCTCGTTCAGCTTCTTCTCAAAAGCAGCAAACGCCTCATTCAAGCCGCTTGAGCGCAATTTTTCGCCGGGACGATGCGGTGCAGTCAGGATGCCAAACTCTTCAGAAATCGCAGTTTCCAGCACCTCATGCTCGTGTTGCAGATGGTCTAGAACGGAACTCTCTCCTTCACGTCTCCTTAAATCGAGTGCGGCGTGAAACAGGTTCGTCAGAGCCACTAAAAAAGCGTTGTAATTTGAGAGGCGAGCGGAAAAGACGGTGCTTTCCCGGGATCCAGCTTGCAGCAGATTTCTGAGAACGGCTAACTGGTTACCGAAAGCTTGATGAATTTCTACCACATTGGCCTGAGCGTTCGTTTGGCGGGCGTAGACCTGCATTGCGAAGAGTTCCCTCACCGTCTTAAGAGCGTCGCGCCCAGCCGCCGCAAACTCTTCCCGCGCGTAGCGGGGCCACAGCAAGGTCGTTACTAGTAGCGCGCTTCCGGCCCCAACTAAAATCTCCAGCGCTCGATTGAGGCCGATTTGCCAGACCTGACTGGGATCGGCGACTCCGTAGGTTGCAACCGCAATGAGGGTGACACCGACCAGGAAATAGGCATAGGGGACCTGGCTGGCCGGGAATTGCCCAAATTTGTAGCCGGCAAAGGCAATAACAAAGAAGAGGACGGTTAAAAATATCGCTGGCGTGGATGCATAGTCGCCTACTAACCAGACCCCAAGCAGGGCGCCGCCGATTGTACCCAGCGCCCGCATGATTGCTTTGACCGCGATCGAACCGACATAATGCGAGCTCATCATCACCAGCACGGTGAGGATGGCCCAATTGGAATGCTCGAGGCGCAAGATTTGGGTGGAAAACAATGCGAGCATGGCCGCCAGGCCAAGCTTTATTCCGTATCGTACTCGCAAGTCAGCAAAGACACTCTGAAGCGGCCAGTGCCATCTCGGAGCGAGAGGAACAGCTTCGGTCCGTGCAACCATAGTCACGGCTGTACGGTACTGTTTCGGGGCGTTCCTTCCGCATGCTCGAATTCAGCCGTCATCGCCACGGAGACGGTTTGACCGATTCGTAACGGCACCGGACTGCGTCCCAAAACCTGGATGCGGACCGGGAAACGTTGCGGGAGGCGAACCCAATCTACGGTTTGATTGATCGAAGGCAACAATCCAGTGGAATCGCTGCCGGATCCATCCTGAACATAGATGCCCCAGCCAACGCTCCGAACAATACCCTGGAAGGGTTGGTTACCATAGCCCATGATGGTCATGTTGGCTTTCTGGCCAACCTGAATATGCGGCAACTGCGTTTCTTTGAAATACGCTGCAATCCAGAACGAACTCGTGTCGACCAAGGCAATCAGTTGCTTACCAGCGGTGACATAGGTGCCCTCGCTCGTGTTCATGTTGGTCACGTAGCCGTCCACCGGCGCAAAGACTTTCGTGTAGTCGAGGTTTAATTTCGCTAGTTCGAGATTTGCTTTCGCCGAGGTCAGCTGTGCCTGCGCGGCCGAAAAGGCGTCTTGTGCGTTTTGAAAATCCTGCTGGGCAGTCACGTGTTTTTTGAAGAGGTCGGTTTGTCGATCGAGATCTTGCTGGTGCTGTTTCAAGTTTGCTTCGTCATTCAGAAGCTGGCCGGTCGCCACATCGACCTCGGCCTGAAAGTTGGCTGGATCGATCTCAAAAAGCAGGTCTCCCTTTTTTACGTCTTGGTTATCATGGACTGCAACGTGAATGATCGGACCGGATACGCGGGGGGCGATCCCAACGATATTCGCGCGGACTTGGCAATCCCGGGTCCAGGGGTTTTGGATATATTGCTGGTAAAGAGCGACAGCGGCCCAGCCGGCCAGCGCAACAACGACTAGCGTGATAAGATAATTAAGCAGCCGTGCCTTCATGGTAAGAACACCATTCCGATGACGGAAGTGAATAGAACAACCAGGGCGAGGAAGAAAAGCGGAAGATGCCAAATATAGCGCGACCAGCCCGTGCGCTCTATGATTGCGACGACGAACCACGCTGCCAGAAAGCCGAGCAAAGCGATCACTACAATCCAGGGAATGAGAAGCTCGGTAAACTTGATCTCCGGCCGATTTAACGACACTGCAAAGAGGCTCATCTTGCTACTCTACGTTTTCTACCGCGGTCAGATCAATCGCGGAGAATATCGTTGATGATCCCTCGTGTACTTGTTGCTGGGGTTTGCAACAGATCCCTTGGTAGCGGTCACGCGATCGGTTACATGGGTGCGTGGGTCAATCTGGGGGCCCCATGACCTGCACTGCTCGTGATAACGCTTCGAAGCCAGAATCAAAGCGCAACTGACGCGCTCAGCGCTTCTTAACTAGTGTGCTTACTGGCTGCGATCAAGCCGTTTCATGGCGACTTTTAGCGCTTCAACGCTGTTTCCTATTCCTTCCCGCTCTTCCTTATTTACCTCAATCTCGAACTCATTCAGCACACCCTTGCGCCCTACTCGCCGCGGCAGTGAAAGGGTTACTTCATACTTCTTGCTGTAAGCAGAAACAGGAATCACCATGCACTCGTCGCGCAGGATGATCTCGACCACTCTGGCAATGACGGTCCCGATGGCAAACTCACTCGCCCCTTTGCCTTTAATCACATTGATATTGCCTTGCCTTACATATTCCTCCACGGACTTTCGGAAGGCCCGCTCCGCAAGCCCTCTCCCGGCGAGGTACGACTCGAGCGACACGCCGCCGATCGTCACTTTGGACCACAAAAGCACTGAGCTTAGTCCGTGCTCTCCGAGAACTAATGCCGACACGCATTCCGGCGCGACATTCAAATAGTCAGCTAACGCCGTCTTGAATCGAAGACTATCAAGAAACGTACCGGTACCAAGGACAGCTTTACCAATTGCCAGACGTTGGGTCAGCTCGGTTATAGGATCCAGCGGATTTGTTGCCACAAGCAGTACGGCATCGGGTGCCGCAACTATTACCTTGGGAACAACGTCACGAAAAATCGGATCATTGGTGTCCAGTAGCCGGAGACGTCCCGCTTTGTCCCCCGGCTTATCGGCGCCGCCGGCCTTCTCGTTGATGCCTGGTGCCAAGACCACCACCTCTGCCCCGACGAGATCATGGTAATCTCCCGCTCGGACCCGTGGCCCAGACACTAATGCGCTTGTCTGGCTGATATCCAATGCTTGGGACACGGCTAATTGATCGTCCGCATCAACGAGGACCAACTCTCTACACGAATCCCTTAATGCCATGTTTAACGCGGCTTCACCACCGACACGACCAACACCAACGATTCCTACTTTCATAAAATTAGCTGCGGCTGTCTCTCCGTTTTCACGGGCTACCTTTGACTATCCGCGATCAATCGAGCTTTTTGATAGCACCTCCTGCAATCGTAGACCCTCAAAAGTAGCTGAGATGATTGAGACCGTCCTGAAGCTCTACGTCGACCGGGGCAGATGGGTCACCGCCTAAGAGGAAAACCAACTGCATCGGGCTGGCCTCTGTGGGGACCCTTCGCGGATGTGGGATTTCGTTGTCTACGATCCATTCGCTATCGTCCGGTAAACGAAACATAACAAGAACATGGCTACCGGTAATTGGCGTATTGCGAATGTGCCACCGGTAGAAGATCAGGTGGCCATGGATCCCGTTAGCCGCTAGTTTCGTGGAAACCGCTATAGCGTAGTCCATGCATTCGCCGTCTTTTCCCTTCCCTTTGATAGTCGGGTCATCCGCGATCATGTATGATAACGCCTCACTGCGCGCAAAAGAGGTCGAGAGGAAGTAGCCAATTGCGGCGCCGAGTATAATTAAGATCGAACAATAACGCTTCTTCATGATCGCTTGGATCTATAAAGTTATCAGCGATCAAATGATCGCTCTATTGTTACAAAGAGCGTTTCTTGTTGACTCGATTGGGCAATTTTCGATCGCACTTCATATCATGTTCTCAGTTTGGTCGCGGTTTTCGGTGTTAACAACCGGCGGCTGTGGATCTACACCAACGTAGCGTGGTTAATACGCCCGTACAGCTTAGCCCGAAGCGCGAACCTCGGGAGTTAGTAGAAATGAGGCCACCGTGTGCTCAGCCCCCGACCAATCGACTTCAGGAGAGCCAATCGAACGGCCTTTCGCTGCCCCAGCACGGGGAGTCCAACGCCAATCCCTGTTTAAACAGTGTTTTCGGCCCTTGATCGACCTACGCGCCAAAAAATCTTCCGCCTTACTTTGCGGAGACCGCGTAACTCTGAACGGCGGAGGACCTCACCGATTAAAAGCGGATAGTCTGAAAGCGTCTTCGTTCTCATTTGGGTTGACTCGCTTCTCGCCTGACTTTTTTCGATTTGGTAGGAACCATGGGGCTAACCGATGGTGTAGGGCTCACGCTGGATGACGGCATGGCCATCGACTGATCCGGCATTTGGCCCACTCCGGTAGTGCCGGTCGAAATGAGACCCGAGTTTTCGGGAGTTTCGATAACTCCATAGGGATCCTGAATGGGACTTTTGCTGAGAAATTTTGTGGCGGTCCATAAATCTTTGGTAATCCCTCCCAAACGAACCTGCGTCGTACCCGTAGCAGGATCTTCCTTGATCACCTGAACGAGAGTTCCAGGAATGAGATAGTAAGCCCGAAGATCGTCGACCATTTGCAGTTCCAGCGCGTCGGTGCGGTGGTTGGTGATTCGTTGGACATCCTCCTTAGCCGGACAGGCGTATGGTCCATCGACAGTGATCCAGCGATATCCCTGTGTTACCAAGTCACTATAATTGGCGGCCAGGGCGGCGCCGGTCAGTCCAAAGCCGATGCCTGCAATAACTAGCATCCTTAGTCTCATAAATTCTCCTAACACCTAGTAGATAGAAAGTAATCCGTCTACAGTAACGAATCTAAGATTGAGACGCCGTGTATTGCTATTGGAAAAACGAGTATTTTATTTCTACTCGAACGAGTCATGTCTCTTTTTTGTCCTGGTAGGGCGAACCCTGACGGATTGGACGAGATGGGTCGGCGTGTCCACCGAAACAACGGTCAATGCCACCCCAACAATCCCCGATCGCTCGATGCGGAATCAGCAAGGCGGCAAGCAAAACGGTAGGACTCGGAGAAGAGAATGGAACAAACCTCGAGTTCCTCTTTATCTCTTGGCGTATACACCACAAATACGCTAACCGGCATCAAGCCGTAAGACCGAAGGTAGTGTGGCTCTGCCCAGCCACGGAACACTGCCCAATGAGCGGCTTCGAAAGGAAGAGCCAAATATATAGTCGGAGCTTTAAGCAACACACGAGCAAATTCCCGGCCGGTAATAAATGCCGAGGGATCTGCCACCGCGGCGATTTGCTTTACTCTGATCGAGATTGCCCTCCGACGATTGACGACCGAGTCAAGAGACTCGATCTGAGGCCAAGTCAGAACTTTCTCGACTAGTTGACTCAGGTACTTCGGATCACCATACTCGTTACACTGAATATGCAACGGACCACGGAACGTTCTGGGTTTAGTCCCTTTTCTTCGCGGAAGCCCGTTGGGTCCGACCGGAGCTATTAGGGCACCGTCTCGCATATAATGGTAACGTCGCCCGGCAGACGCCGGATCAGTTGGCTGTTTTTCAAGGCGCGAGCGATGAGACGGCGCACTAGCATATGTTTCTCCCGAAGCAGAATCAGAAGGTCTTCATTAGTTGGGTTGCGGGCCGAAGGATAGGTTTGGTTTCGACTAATACTCCCAGTCGTCATGTCCTTTACCTGAGTCCTTCGACCCGACATCCCCCCAATGTGCGATTCGGTACGGATGGTCTGGCACCCTAGCTGCGACCACCCTTCGCCGAATTGTAACTAATGAGACCAGAATAATGTCCGTCGGCCATACATTGCTATTGGCAAAACGAGTGCTTTATTCCTACCCGAAAAGGTGATGCCGTCATTACCCGAAGGCTTTGCCCGTAGAGCATTGGTAGCGGCGATTTGTCTGTCCGACATAGTCCGGTGAGCTTCCGAGCGGGTGGGTTTACTATCCTGGGACGAAGTCGGATCCCAATGCGCTCCTCGGCGTCGATCACTCGCAAAAGCGTCGCAGCACCCGGAAAGGCAGATTGCCGGTAGGAATTTCATAATGCGAAATTAAGCTCGAACCTGGTCCACGATTTAAGTCCAACGATTAGTGCATGGCATAATGATACATGGAAGCGCTAGCTCTCAGACTATAATCTCTGGCCTTCTGCTATTCAGCAGCCTCTTAGGAGGTAAGCCGAAGACTCTTTTGAAATGACGTGTAAGATGGCTCTGATCGGCGAAACCGACATGGTTTGCAACTTCGCTCATTCAAACTCAGACATCATCGGCCGTAGCTCTTTCCAAGCCAGCGGTCGGGAGGATAAGTTTATCAAGCGTGATCGGAAAATCGCGCACCCGCTGCCCCGTCGCGTTATAAACCGCGTTAGCAATTGCTGCAGGAATCCCGGTTACACCGATTTCGCCAGCCCCGCGAGCTCCAACTGGATTGAAAATGGTATCCGGCTTACCGATAAAATGGACATCGATGTACGGCACGTCGGCGTTAGTAGCTACTAGGTAGTCAGCAAAATTGGCGTTCGCATAGCGTCCAGTCGTTTCTTCCAGGTGTGAACCCTCCAAGAGAGCCATTCCAATGCCGAACACAATTCCACCGATCACCTGGCTCCGTGCAGTCTTAGGATTTACCACCGTGCCGATGTCCATGACCGTCGTCACTCGCTTGACCCGTATCTCGAAAGTCCATTGATTGACTGCGACTTCGCAGAACTGCGCTCCAAAAGAATAAAAAGCATATTTCTCTTGCTCCTCGCCAGAGGCAGCAGTCTCTATCGCTTCTACTGATCCACGGCCAATGGCATTCAAAACAGGACCAAAGTCTGCCCGCTTTCCTCCTCCGACGAGCTGCCCGTTTTCGTACGAAACATCCTTCATTCCGCTGAAAGGTGACTTCTTGTCCCGAACTGCGAGCTGAATCAGCTTCCATTTTGCCGATTCGGCGGCTTTCTGAATGGCTGGACCGACGCTCGCGGTGGACTGCGAACCGCCGGCAACTGGGGCCGGTGGAAGGGCTGAGTCGCCTATTTCCGGACGAACTCTCTCTATCGGCAGGCCTAGACTCTGCGCGCCAATGATGGCTACCACCGTCCACATCCCAGTCCCGAGGTCCTCCGTCGCCAAGGATACTTGCGCAGTTCCATCTGCCTGAAGCCTGACTTTGGCCGACGACCTGCTGCGGTGACCCGGATAAACTGCAGTTGCCATTCCCATTCCTCTCAGCCAGTCACCATCGTTAACTGAACCAGGTTTGGGGTTTCGCCTCGACCAGCCGAATCTTTCCGCTCCAAGCCGGTAAGATTCCTCCAGAGTTTTCGATGAATATGGAACGTTCCTTCCCGGATAAACCTCTGCGTAGTTTTTCATTCGCAGCTCAATCGGATCCATTCCCAGCATCACCGCGAGCTCATCCATGGCACATTCGAGAGCAAACATCCCTGGGCTTTCGCCCGGTGCTCGCATAGAAGTAGGTGCTCCCACGTTGAGTGGCACCAATGTCTGACTCACCTGGATATTCGGAGACTTGTAAACGAAACGAGAGGTTCGTTGGGCGGCGGCCTCGACGTACACTCCGGCAAAACCTACGGTTGAATGCACATCATGTTTAACCGCTTGGAGAACACCGTTCCTGCTTGCGGCCAAAGAAATACGCTGAATGAGGGCGGGACGATGGCCGGTCAGCGTGAACATTTGTTCGCGAGTAAGAATCGTCTTTAGGGGTCGGTTGAGAGCGCGCGCTGCTGCCGCTGTTAAAGGCGAATGCGTCCAGACGGCCTGCTTACTACCGAACCCGCCGCCAATGAATGGACAGATAACCCTTACGTTATCTTCATTCACGCCCAGAATCGCCGCAACATTTCGTTGCTGCCCGGGCACAAATTGAGTCGTATCATAGGTTGTCAGTCGATCGCCATCCCATACCGCCGTGGTCGCATGCGGCTCCATCGGATTGTGGTGATAGATCGGTTCTGTATAACTAGCCTCAACCACAACTTCAGCTCCTTGAATAACCTCGTCGATCGACGATACCCCGTTGGCGAGAATTGCTACCGCGGGTTTCTGTCCGTCTACTGCTACCGGAGGAAATGCATGTGTCAGTCCTGCCTCCCAGCTGGCCACCGGATGCTCCTCTCTGTAATCCACCTTTACGCGAGCCGCCGCATCTCGGGCCTGCTCGAATGAATCGGCGACCACTAATGCAATAATCTGGCCATAGTATCGAATTTTGTTGTCCTGGAGCGGGGGATCGATCTCGCCACTGTTAGCTCCTTCTTCTTGAGTTAGACCGTCATAGAGCTTTAACGAATGAAACGGGGTATAGACTGCCACCACGCCGGACGACTTCTCCGTCTCAGAAACGTCCATCGCCCGGACCTCACCTCGGGCGATAGTGCTGGTCACGAGATAGCCATAAGCGACATTTCCGATCGACTGATCGCCCGAATACCTCAGGCCTCCGGTGACTTTCGACCGACCCTCCATCCGATCGTGGGGCTTACCTAAAACATCTGCGCTCACGCTAAGCCTCCTAGGTTCATCAGCGCTCGAACAATGGTTCTCTGAACAAGCTCAACTTTGAATGCATTGTGTCTTAATGGCTTGGCACCGTTGGCCGCGAGCTTCGCAGCAGCTTCGAAAGTCTGTTGGTTCGACGGCCTGCCGATTAGTGCGTCCCGCACTTTCGGAAGATTCCACGGTTTTGTGCCCACCCCTCCAACGGCGATTCGAGCATCTCGAACATTGTTTGCGTCCACGTCGAGCGCCACGGCAACCGAAGCCAGCGCAAACTCGTACGATTCACGGTCTCGGATCTTCAGGTAGGCGGACCTTCGTGCCCATAGTAGTCGCGGAACCCGAATCTCGGTGATCAACTCGCCCGGTCTGAGTTGATTCTCCTTGTCTGGGGTCTCACCTGGAACCTGATAAAAATCATCCAGTTTCATGAGTCGATTGTTGTTCTCGCTTTGTAGGAGAATGGAAGCGTCCAGGGCAACCAATGCCACAGCTAAGTCGCTCGGATGAGTAGCGACACAGGCTGAGCTCGTGCCGAGAAGCGCGTGCGCCCGGTTCCAGCCGTCAATCGCGGGACAACCGCTTCCCGGTTGGCGCTTATTGCAGGGTGTACTCACATCTCGGAAATATCCACACCGGGTCCGTTGCAGAAGATTTCCTCCCATGCTGGCCATATTGCGAAGCTGGGGGGAGGCACTTTTAAGCAACGCTTGGGAAATGACTGGATAGTTGGCTGCTACCTCCGGGTGTTCTGCTACATCACTCATTTTTTCCAGTGCGCCGATCCGTAGGCCATCCGATGCCAACTCGATGCCGCGCATTGGTAACCGATTGATGTCTACCAGTTGCGACGGTGTCATTACTTCGAGCTTCATCAGATCTATCAGCGTCGTTCCACCAGCAGCAAATTCTGAATTCTGACCGAAATCAGACGTAGCTTCCCGAATGCTGGAAGGAACTTTGTATGTGAAAGTTCGCATCGTTACCCTCCTGCTTTCATCTGCCCTGCTGCCGTTCTGATCGCATCAACGATGTTTGGATAGGCACCACACCGGCACAGGTTTCCTGACATAAATTCTTGAATCTCAGTATCCGATCTGATGTGGCCTTCGTTGATACAGCCCACCGCGGACATGATTTGACCAGGGGTGCAATATCCGCATTGAAAACCGTCACAACCAATGAACGCGGCCTGTACCGGATGTAACTGATCATTATTGGCTAAACCTTCAATCGTAGTAATCTCTCCGCCTTGCGCCATTAGCGCGAGTGTCAAACAAGAGAGCACTCGTCTTCCGTTGATGTGGACCGTGCAAGCGCCACAAGCACCGCGATCACAGCCTTTCTTTGTCCCGGTCAAATCCAAACGATCCCGGATAGCATCCAGGAGCGTGACTCGGGGATCTACCTCAAGTTTTTGAGAACGACCGTTCACTTTGAAGTTGATCTGTACCAAGCTCCCGCCCGTGCCCTTTTTCGGAGATTCGCTCGCCGAAGCCGTTCCTTCCGTAGTAGTAGCAGAGCGGGAAAGTGGCGCCGCCACGGTTAGGCCGGCTGAGATTGCCGCCAGGCGACTAATAAAGTGTCTTCGAGATGAGCCAGCAGCCTGGGATTCCGGAGGCAAATCAGAGGAAGAGGAATCATTAAGGTCTCGACTCATGAGGCTATCAGATTTTAGATGTTAGTTTCTGAATTCCAGACGTATCAGACAGTTCCGATTCTTATGGTGCAACGGCTTATTCACTCTTCTGACTCCAGCAATACATCCCTCACCTGACCAGGTAGTTCTATCGTCAGGAAGAACGCTTTTCTTTTGCTCTAAAGGGTTATTGGATTCGCCGAGAGACTCGCTACGCCGATTGCCATCGGTCTTGCTTCTATCCGCAATCGCTCGACTGAGTTATAAATAAGAGTTCGTTGAGCGCATAGAGTTAGTGATGATCGATGATAGTTTCTGGTTGAAGACCAGATGGACGCACGCTCGGCAACAGAAGTGGACAGTCACGGACGGCGGCAAAAACTGGTCTTAATAGGACTCATAGGTCCCAGAGGTCGTATAGGTCCTATGCGATTCGAACGGGTGTAATCACCCTAGCCTGCAGTCAAAGAAAGTCACAAAACCGGGCCGCGACTTAGGCTTGGCGAAGTCGGTTTTCGCCCTTTCTTTTAGTCGGCTTCTCCTGGCTATCGCATGATGACTCAATCGAGTTATCGAAAAAGGGCTCCTTGGAACCATAGAGCGAATAACGATCCACAGTATTTTTACTTAGAGGATATGACTAATGAAAAAGCGTGAAGTGGCCATTTCGGGACAAACATTGAAAGCGGAGGAAAGCTACGGGTTACAGAAATTGTGCTTCGCTACTGTGATGGGTCTCGTAGCAGCCATAGCAGCCGCGTTTACGACAATGCTGCCATTATCTGTGGGTTGGCGATATTTCTGGTTGGCAGCTTGCGTTGCTAGCTTTGCTCTCGCTATGATCGGAGTGGTTTTGTTCTCCCGACGCCCGGGCGCCGGCTAAGCCGGCGCAAGCGGCCCGGCTGCGAAAGGGACCTGCTTTGGAATCTACGTGCTTCGGCAAAAGTCTGCCGCCAACCCAAGTTCAATCGGCTGAGATCCACCAGGCGAGATCCGTCGTAAGGGGCGGATTGAAGGCTGCGGTAACCACACTCTGGCTGGGCAGCTATCGGTTTCGAAAGTTTTCTGAACCGTCTCGGAGCACCTGGAGCATCCAATCTCTTTCGCTTAATGGCATGACAATTCGACGTAACATGTCGCTGATCAGCGCTGCATCGGTCGCGTTGAGCACTATTGGTTCTCGGATCGTTCTCAGGTTCTCGGGAATCGGATTGTAATCAGGCTTGTACTCAATACTGGCTCTTCCGGTTCGTGGCATTGGTGAAATGATTAGACGCTGTAGTATAGTAACTTCGGAAGCTATCAGCCGGACATTCGCCGGCTCGGTGATTATTCGCCCGTCTCTTACGCTTCCCCGCGAACAAACTTGCAAGCAAAATGATAGGATTCAGAGAAGAGCGAATAGCAAACCGCCAGCTCCTCGCGGTTCTTCGGCGTATATACGATTACTGTCCCGGCCGGCACCAAACCGAAAGATTGAAGGTAGTGCGGTTCGGCCCACCCCTTTACGATGGCCCAATGCGAGCATACCAGGGGTAACACCAACACTATCGTTGGCGATGCCAGAAGCACTCGGGCAAACTCCGTCGCGGTGATAAATGCCGAAGAGTCGTTAGCCGCAGCTTTTTCGTGCAGTCGGATCGGAACTGTGGCGGGGTACTTAGGAGACCCCGGCGTTGACTCGATGTGAGGCCAAGTTAGCACATCATTGAGTAACTGGTTTAGGTATTTCGGATCACCATGTCCATTGCATTGAACATGTAATGGTCCAATGATCGTTTTTGGTCGAGGTCCCTTTCTCGAAGGAAGACCGTCTGACCCAAAAGCGAATGCCGTCAAGTCCCCTGTTTTTGGCACGGTGGTTCCGTTTTTCATTTCTGGAAGTATATCCGCGGTTCACAGGAGGGATATGCTCCGAAAGAGCTCTTTTGCATTACTCGGTAGAGTATTGCTGCGACGTCGGCCGAAAAAGGACTTAGCTCCCGCCGGCGCAAAGGATATTCGATATCAGCCGGGCGGCTGAATCAGTCCGCGTTTAGTCGCGATGGCAATAGCTTCCGTACGACCCATCGCGTCCAACTTTGTCAGGATAGCTTTTACGTGAGCTTTTACTGTATTTTCGCTGATGTAGAGAACTTGACCTATCTCCTTATTGCTTCGGCCATTTGCTATATACTGCAATACTTGGCGCTCACGCTCCGAAAGTTCCGGATGCGCCATCGATTCAGCAAGTTTAGAGGCGATGGCAGCGGGCAGCAAAGATTCTCCGGCCGCGACTCTACGAACTGCTTCCCGTATCTGTTGAGGAGCTGTCCCTTTGACTAAGTAACCTTTGGCTCCGGCCTTTAAGGTACGTCGAATATCCTCTTCGCTCTCATAAGTCGTCATCACGATGATCCGGGGTTTTGTAACCCGGCGTGCCGTGAGCTCGTTGATCACTTGCAGCCCATCCTTCTTTGGCATCCGTAGGTCGAGCAGAAGAACATCAGGAGAAAACTGGCTGGCGAGCTCGCAGGCTTCGTCGCCATTGGTAGCCTCAGCTACGACTTTTATATCTTTCTGAGACTTAAAAATTGCCGCCAACCCTTCCCGAACGACCGGATGATCGTCCGCAATCAGAACACTAATGACCTTCGTCGTTGGTTTAGAGGTTGGTTTCATAGCGGTCGGAACCTCCCAGCTCGGCCAGCAACGAGATTCTACCCGGCAATCGCGAATGAGAAAGTCATTTTTCATTGGCCGTTGGCAGAGAAGCTTGGTCACACCGGATCCTCTCTTTGCTGCTAATTCGGCTGGCCCTCTGCTTCGGGCCCGACGGCTAGCTGCGGGGAAGATTCACCCGAGGGAGAATGTCTCCCTCTTCTAACGATCATGAACACCGTTGGAACAAAGAACAATGTGGCTACGGTAGCGAAAATCAATCCTCCGATCACGGCTCGGCCCAGGGGAGCGTTTTGCTCGCCGCCTTCTCCTAAACCTAATGCCATTGGAATCATTCCAATGATCATCGCCATCGCCGTCATGAGCACTGGTCGAAGCCGAGCGTAACCGGCCTCAAGCGCAGCGCGATAGGAGTCCTTATACTGTTCAAGCAGCTCATTGGCGAAAGTGACTACCAAAACGCTATTCGCCGTCGCTACTCCCATACACATGATCGCACCCATTAGAGCGGGCACACTCAAGGTGGTGCCCGTGGTGAAGAGCATCCAGACAATCCCGGCCAGCGCGCAGGGAAGAGCGGTGATGATGATGAATGGCTCCGTCCAGGATTGGAAATTCACCACCATCAACAGGTAGACCAGCACCATCGAGAATGCCAATCCGAGGTATAACCCGACAAAAGAATCGTGCATGGTGCTGACCTGTCCGCGGACATCGATGAAGCTGCCTCTAGGAAGATCCTTTTTCGACGCATCGACTAGCTTCTGTATCTGATCAGCGACGTATCCCAAGTCTTTACCATCGACGTTTCCATAGATATTGATTACCGGCGTAATGTTGTAGTGGTCGACGACCGGGGATGTCGTGCCGCGGGAAATCGTAGCGGCGTTCGCGAGAATTTGGGCTTGTCCAGTGTTGCTACCGCCCAGGATTGGTAGGTTCCGCAAAGAGTCCAGAGAATCCATGTCATACTGCGGTACTTGGGCGTTGACTTGATAGCTGACACGATTGGTCGGGTCGACCCAAAAGTTTGGCGAAGTCTGGTTCGATCCGGCCAGCGCACCCAGGACGCTGTTTGACACGGCTTGCGCGGTTACGCCAAGAACCGATGCCAAAGTGCGATCGATCGTGACATTTAGCTGAGGCGCATCATTCGGTTCCTGGATGCGGAAATCCACCGCGCCTGGAACGTGGCGAATCTGATCCATGAGCTTACTGGCAAACGCGAAGTTACCTGCTTTGTTCGCACCGGTAATTTGAATGTCGATCGGAGCCGACAACCCGAAGTTAAGAACTTGCGCAACGATATCAGCCGGCGGGAACCAGACACCGACGTCTGGAAAATCATGGTGCATGCGAGTTCGGATAACCTGGACAAATTTATTCGTTGGATCGTGGTTTTCGTTAAGCGAAACCAGGATGTCGCCGTCGGCCGGGCTCATTGTTCCAGTGGTGTTGTAGGAGATATTAATGCCGCTGTAGGGAATTCCCAGATTATCGATAATGCCGTGTAACTGGTTGGCTGGGATAACCTGACGGATCATCTGTTCGATTTGATCGATCGAGCGCGCGGTTTCTTCGATTCGCGTGCCAGACTTCACCCGAACGTGCATATCGAATTGTCCGGAATCGACCGAAGGGAAGAAATTCTGTCCAAGAAATGGAAACAAACCCATCGAGACCACGGTAAAGCCGAGTACCAAGGTAACGAGCTTCCCGGCGTTTCGGAGTCCAAAACTGAGCAGATCGCGATAGCCTTCTCTGAATTTTTCGAATTGATTATTGAACCATCGGTGAAAACGGGAGAACCAGGTAAAAAGCGCAAACGTCTTCCTCCCTTTGGCTTGGTGTGATTCTTCGCCGTGCTTTCTAATCCAGTACATAGCCAAGGTCGGAACGAGAGTTCGCGACAGGATGTAAGAGGCGATCATTGCAAAAATGACTGCTTCAGCCAGCGGCGAGAACAGGTATTTGGCGACTCCCGAGAGGAAAAAAATCGGTATGAAAACGATACAGATGCACATCGTCGAGACCAACGCTGGGACGGCAATCTGAGCTGCCCCGTCCCGAATTGCGTCCAACGTCGGTTTACCTTCTGCTAGATGCCGGTCGATGTTTTCGATCGTTACCGTCGCGTCATCGACCAGAATCCCAACCGCTAAGGCGAGCCCGCCCAGCGTCATGATGTTAAGCGTCTGGCCGAGCGCACTCAACACCGCAATTGAAGAGAGAATTGCTAGAGGTATCGAGATGGCATCGAGATGGCAATGATGAGAGTGCTTTTCCAATCACCCAAAAAAAGGAGAATCATGATTGCGGTGAGACACGCCGCGATCACTGTTTCTCGCACCACACCGTCAATCGCACCGGTAACAAAAATCGATTGATCCGATAGTGTTGAAATATCCAGCGCGGGCGGTAAGGTCTGTTTCAGTCGCGGGATTTTGTCCTTAATTCCCTGCACAATATCTAAGGTCGACGCGCTGCCGGTTTTTTGCACTACCAGCATGGTGGATCGCGTTCCGTTGAAGCGGACGATGTTGGTTTGCGGAATGTTCCCGTTGAGAATGCGCGCCACATCTCGCATGTAAACGGTGGTGCCGTTCGAAAGAGATTTAATGGGAATGGCGTTTAACTGCTCAAATGTGGGCGGGCTGGCGTTTACTCCGATTTGGTATTCGAAGCGACCGATTTTCTGAGTGCCGGAGGGCAAGAT
>WNFQ01001538.1_pt1 | contig 16380 bp, 14 predicted proteins | sample 5400171 | NCBI WGS metagenome assembly WNFQ01 (sample SAMN13153356, study PRJNA577476) | soil metagenome | isolation source: 20 cm soil under Madrone tree | place: USA:California | collected 2016-06-14 | reverse complement strand
AGGCGGCGAACACCTTCTCGACCGCCGACGACAACCAGACCGCCGTGACCATTCACGTGCTGCAGGGCGAGCGCGACCGCGCCGCGGACAACAAGTCCCTCGGTAAGTTCGATCTGTCGGACATCCCGCCGGCGCCGCGCGGCATGCCGCAGGTCGAGGTGTCCTTCGACATCGACGCCAACGGCATCCTCAATGTCTCGGCCAGGGACAAGGCCACCGGCAAGGAGCAGAAGATCGTCATCAAGGCTTCGAGCGGGCTCACTGAGGATGAGATCAAGCGCATGGTGCGCGACGCCGAGGCACACGCCGAGGAGGACAAGCGCTTCCGCGAGCTGGTCGAGACGCGCAACAAGGCGGATGGCCTGATCCATGCGGTGGAGAAATCACTGCAGGGCCTCGGCGACAAGGTGGATGCTGCTGAGCGCGCCAAGGTGGAATCAGCGGTTTCGGATCTGCGCACCGCGCTCAAGGGCGATGACCGCAACGTCATTGAGAAGAAAAGCGAGGCGCTGGCGCAGGCCTCGGCCGGCATCGCGCAGCGCGCCTATGCCGCGGAAGGGGGCGGCGCGGGCGCCGCCGGCGCGAGCGCGAGCGGAACGGAGGGCGCAGGGGATGGGAGCGCTGCGGGCGCGGGCCGCGAGGATGTGGTGGATGCGGAGTTCGAAGAGGTAAAGGACAAGGGACGCAAGGCCTCCTAAGACGCGCAGATGCCGAAGCGCGACTATTACAAGGTACTGGACGTACCCAAGACAGCGACTGAGGCCGAGATCAAGAAGGCCTACCGGCGCCTGGCGATGAAGTATCACCCGGACCGCAATCCCGACGACCGGGACGCGGAGGAGTCCTTCAAGGAAGCGAAGGAAGCCTGCGAGGTGCTGAGCGACCCGCACAAGCGGGCCGCCTACGACCAGTACGGTCACGCCGGAGTCGAGGCCAGCGCGCGCGGCGGCGGGCGCGGCGGCGGATTCAGCAGCGACACCTTCAGCGATATCTTCGGGGATGTCTTCGGCGACATCTTCGGCGGCTCGCGCCGCGGTGGCCGCTCGCAGGTGTTCCGCGGGGCCGATCTGCGCTATGACCTGCAGCTCGAGCTCCCCCAGGCCGTATTCGGTCACCAGGTCGAGATCGAAATCCCGCGCCTCGTGGAATGCGAGCTCTGCCACGGGAGCGGCGCGGCCAAGGGCAGCCAACCTGCCACCTGCGACACCTGCGGTGGCGCGGGGCAGGTGCGCATTTCTCAGGGGTTCTTCCAGCTGCAACAGACCTGTCCGCGCTGCCGCGGGACGGGCACCATCGTGCGCAATCCCTGCGACTCGTGCCTGGGGCAGGGCCGGGTGCGCCGCACCCGCAAGCTGGCGGTGAAAGTGCCGGCCGGAGTCGACAACGGCGACCGCGTGCGGCTCGCAGGCGAGGGCGAGGCCGGACGCAACGGCGGTCCGTCGGGGGACCTGTATGTCGAAGTCCACGTGCGCGAACACCCCATCTTCGAACGCGACGGCGAGCACCTGAGCTGCGAAGTGCCGGTGAGCTTCGCCATCGCCGCGCTCGGCGGCAGCGTCGCGGTGCCCACGCTCGAGGGTGACGTGCAGCTGAAGATTCCCGCCGAAAGCCAGTCCGGGCGTGTGTTCCGGCTGCGTGACAAGGGTGTGAAGCCGGTGCGCGGGGGTGCGCGCGGGGACCTGTTCTGCCGCGTGGTCATCGAGACACCGGTGCATCTGTCGTCCGAGCAGCGCGAGCTGATCCGGCAGCTCGAGGAGTCGCTGAAGGCGCACGGCGCCAAGCACGCCCCGCGCCAGAGCGGCTTTCTCGAGGGCGTGAAGCGCTTCTTTTCCGGTGACCCGGGCCCGGCCTAGCGCGCATGACAGCGCTCGCCCCCACCCCGAGCCTGGTGCGCGCCGCCCTGATCGGCGCCACCGGCCGCATGGGGGAGGCGCTGCTACGTGCCGCACCCGCATTCCCGCGCCTCAACATCACCGCCGCGGTGGCGTCCCCGACGAGTCCGAGGCTGGGTCGTGATGCCGGGGAGGTGGCGGGTGTCGGGTGCCTGCACCTGCCGATCACCAGCGATCTGCCGCGCGCGCTCGCTGAAGCCGACGTGGCCATAGACTTCAGCAGCGCCGCCGCCACGCGCGCCAATCTCGCGGCGTGCCGAGCGGCGCGCAAGCCGCTGCTGATCTGCACCACCGGATTTGCCGCCGAGCTCGACGGGTCGTTCGCGGCCGCCGCGCGCGACATTCCGCTGCTCATCGCGGCGAACACCAGCCTCGGGGTGACGCTGCTGCTCGAGCTGGTGCGCATCGCGGCTCGGGCCCTGCCCCCCAGCTTCGACATCGCCGTTCTGGATACACACCATCGCTCGAAGCAGGACGCCCCCTCAGGAACCGCCCTGGCGCTCGGGTCGGCGGCCCGCGAGGCGCGGCAGGCAACCGGGTCGGCGGCGGGCCCGGCCGCGGGCAAGCCGCACCGCGAGGGTGAGGTCGGCTTCGCCTCGGTGCGCGCCGGAGACATCGTCGGGGAGCACACGGTGCTCTTTGCGGGCCCCGGAGAAGCTCTGTCTCTGACCCATCGGGCCACGGATCGGGGGGTCTTCGCCCGGGGGGCGCTAGCTGCCGCGCTCTGGCTACAGTCACGGCCACCGGGCCGATACACCATGCATGATCTACTGGCCCAGAAAACAGTAACTTAGCTCGCTCTTCGAATCGGGCTCTGAGGTCCCGCGCAGCCAACGTGCGACGGGATTTTTCCATGGACATATCGCCCGTATAGCCCGTAAACTTTCTGCGCAATCCGTGTACGGGTTAGTCCAAGCAAGGCGGGAGGATGTTCGCTGAGAACTCCTCCCGCTTTGTGTATCTGCGTCAGGGAGAATTGATTACGTGAGCGTACCTGCGATGCTCGCGCTGGCCGATGGAACGATCTTTCACGGCCAGTCGATCGGAGCGAAGGGCAACACCACAGGCGAAGTCGTTTTCAATACCGCCCTCACCGGTTACCAGGAAATTCTCACCGACCCCTCTTACGCCCGTCAGCTCGTCACGCTCACCTGCCCGCACATCGGTAACACGGGCACGACGCCCGAGGACCTCGAATCCTCACAGGTCTATCCCGCGGGTCTGATCATCCGTGACCTGCCGATCATGGCGAGCAGCTGGCGCGCCAACGAGCCGCTGCCGGAATTTCTCGAGCGCGGCCGCGTGGTCGCGATCGCCGACATCGATACCCGCAAGCTCACGCGCGTGCTGCGCGAGAAAGGCGCACAGGCCGGCTGCATCATGACCGGCGAGCAGGTCGACCAGGCCGCCGCCGTGAAGGCGGCGCGCAAGTTTCCGGGACTCAAGGGGATGGACCTGGCGAAGGTCGTCACCACCAAGCGCAGCTACCAGTGGAACGAGGGGAGTCTGTGGCCGGAGGTCTCTCGTCCGCCGATCCGCTCGCAACAGCGCCTGCACGTGGTGGCGTACGACTTCGGCATCAAACGCAACATCCTGCGGCTGCTGGCTGACGGGGGCTGCCGCATGACGGTGGTGCCGGCGAAGACCACTGCCGAGGAGGCCCTGGCGCTGGAGCCCGACGGTGTGTTTCTGTCCAACGGGCCCGGTGACCCGGAGCCGTGCGACTACGCGATCGAGGCCACGAAGAAATTCCTCGCGACCGATCTGCCGGTGTTCGGCATCTGTCTCGGGCACCAGATCCTCGGACTCGCCGCGGGTGGCCGCACCGTGAAGATGAAGTTCGGCCACCACGGTGCCAACCACCCGGTGCAGGATCTGGAGTCCGGACGCGTGTTCATCACCAGCCAAAACCACGGCTTTGCGGTGGACGAGAGCTCACTTCCTGCGGGGGTCAGGGCAACCCACCGCTCGCTGTTCGACGGATCGTTGCAGGGCATCGCGTTCCGGGAGCAGCCAGCGTTCGGCTTCCAGGGCCATCCGGAGGCGAGCCCCGGACCTCACGACCTGAAACCCCTGTTCGAGCGTTTCAACCACCTGATGCTGCGGCGCCTGCAGGCGCAGCTGCGCCTGGCGGAGGACACCCTGCGCCGCCAGCTCGTCGGTGGCGGCCGCTAAGCGTGCCCAAGCGCACCGACATCCACAGCATCCTGATCATCGGAGCGGGACCGATCGTCATCGGCCAGGCGTGCGAGTTCGACTATTCCGGCGCCCAGGCCTGCAAGGCGCTGCGCGAAGAGGGCTATCGCGTCATTCTCGTCAATTCCAACCCCGCGACCATCATGACCGATCCGGAGATGGCGGACGCCATCTACATCGAGCCGATCAACGCCCGTACGGTGGCGCGCATCATCGAGAAGGAGCGCCCCGACGCACTGCTCCCCACCATGGGCGGTCAGACCGCGCTCAATACCGCGTTGGATCTGGTGCGCGAGGGGGTGCTGGAGAAATACGAGGTCGAGCTGATCGCAGCTTCCCGTGCCGCGATCGACATGGCGGAGGACCGCGAGCTGTTCCGCAACGCCATGCGCGAGATCGGGCTCGAGACGCCGCAGTCGCAGATCGCGCGCAGCCTCGATGAAGCCCTGGCAATCGCGGGGGAAATCGGCTACCCGGTGGTGGTGCGCCCGTCCTTCACCTTAGGCGGCAGCGGCGGCGGCATCGCCTACAACCGCGAGGAGCTCGAGACGATCGTGGCGCGCGGGCTGGACGCCTCCCCGACCGGCGAGGTGCTGCTCGAGGAGTCGGTGGCCGGCTGGAAAGAATTCGAGATGGAGGTGGTGCGCGATCACCGCGACAACTGCATCATCATCTGCTCGATCGAGAACCTCGATCCGATGGGCGTGCATACCGGCGACTCGATCACCATCGCGCCCGCACTGACCCTCACCGACAAGGAATATCAGCGCATGCGCGATGCATCCGTGGCGGTGCTGCGCAAGATCGGCGTCGATACCGGCGGCTCGAACGTGCAGTTCGCGGTCAATCCGTCCGACGGGCGGCTGCTGGTCATAGAGATGAATCCGCGCGTGTCGCGCTCCTCGGCGCTCGCCTCCAAGGCGACCGGCTTTCCGATCGCCAAGATCGCCGCCAAGCTCGCCGTGGGTTACACCCTCGATGAGCTGAAAAACGACATCACCGCCGGGGCGACCCCGGCCTCCTTCGAGCCCTCGATCGACTACGTGGTCGTGAAGATTCCGCGCTTCACGTTCGAGAAGTTTCCGGCCGCCAATGACCGGCTCACGACCCAGATGAAATCCGTCGGCGAGGTCATGGCCATCGGCCGCACCTTCCAGGAATCGCTGCAGAAGGCGCTGCGCGGGCTCGAGACCGGGCTGGAGGGACTCAACCCGCAGCTGCCGCTGCCGCTCACCGACGAGAGCCGCGACCGGCTGGCGCACGAGCTGCGCGCCCCCGGCGCCGATCGGCTGCTGTACGTGGCGGATGCGTTTCGCGCTGGCTGGCCGGTGGCGCGCGTGGCCGAGCTCACCCGCATCGATCCGTGGTTCCTGGCGCAGATCGAGGAGCTGGTGAAGCAGGAAGCCCAGGTGCGCGAACACGGCTTCGGGGCGCTCAGCGCCGAGCGCCTGCGGGTGCTCAAGCGCAAGGGCTTCTCCGATGCGCGCCTGGCGCGACTGCTCGACATGCCGGAGAAGGCGATCCGCGACAAGCGTCACGAGCTCGGCATCGTGCCCGTGTACAAGCGCGTCGACACCTGCGCGGCGGAGTTCGCCACCGCCACCGCCTACCTCTACTCGACCTACGAGGAGGAGTGCGAGGCGAATCCCACCAACAAGCGCAAGATCATGATCCTCGGGGGCGGACCGAACCGCATCGGCCAGGGGATCGAATTCGACTATTGCTGCGTGCACGCCGCGCTGCAGCTGCGCGAGGACGGCTTCGAGACCATCATGGTCAACTGCAACCCCGAGACCGTCTCGACCGACTACGACACCTCCGACCGCCTGTACTTCGAGCCCCTCACCCTCGAGGACGTGCTCGAGATCCTCGCCAAGGAGCGGCCCGAAGGGGTGATCGTGCAGTTCGGCGGCCAGACCCCGCTCAAGCTCTCGCGGGCGCTCGAGGCGGCCGGTGCGCCGATCATCGGCACCTCGCCCGACTCGATCGACATCGCCGAGGACCGCGAGCGCTTTCAGATACTGGTGCGCAATCTCGGGCTCAAGCAGCCGGCGAACGCCACCGCGCGCACCGAGGACCAGGCGGCGCGGCTGGCGCGCGAGGTCGGCTTCCCGCTGATTGTGCGCCCCTCGTACGTGCTCGGGGGACGCGCCATGGAGGTGGTGTTCAACGAGGAGGACCTGCGTTCCTACATGACGCACGCCATGCGGGTGTCGAACGACAGCCCGGTGCTGCTCGATCGCTTCCTCGACGTCGCCATCGAAGTGGACGTGGACGCAGTGTGCGACGGTGAGGACGTGCTGATCGGCGGCATCATGGAGCACATCGAGCAGGCCGGCGTGCACTCGGGTGATTCGGGGTGCTCGCTGCCGCCGAACAGCCTCACGCGCGAGATGCAGTCCGACCTGCGCGAACAGACCCGCAAGCTGGCACGTGCGCTGAACGTGGTCGGGCTCATGAACGTGCAGTTTGCGATCCAGAGCGGCGTCATCTACGTCCTCGAGGTCAACCCGCGCGCCTCGCGCACCGTGCCCTTCGTCTCCAAGGCCACCGGGCTGGCGCTCGCCAAGATCGCGGCGCGGGTGATGACCGGGCGCAAGCTCCGCCAGCTGGTGGGTGCCGCGGAGCGCGTGCCGGTCTACTTCTCGGTGAAGGAGGCGGTGTTCCCGTTCACCAAGTTCCCGGAAGCCGACCCGATCCTGGGTCCGGAAATGAAATCGACCGGTGAAGTCATGGGCACCGGGCGCACCTTCGGGGAGGCCTATGCCAAGGCGCAGACCGCCTCGGGGGTGGTCCTGCCGCGCCACGGGGTGTGCTTCATCAGCGTGCGCGACCGTGACAAGGGCCCGGCGGTGATGTTGGCCCGCAAGCTCATCGAGCGCGGTTTCGAGCTCGTGGCGACCGAGGGCACCGCGCGCGCGCTGAGTGAGGCCGGCGTCGCCTGCCGCCGCGTGAACAAGGTGCGCGAGGGACGACCGCACATCGTCGACATGATCGTGAACGATGAAATCGATCTGATCGTCAACACGACCGAGGGCAAGCAGGCCATCCGCGAATCGAACTCGATTCGCCGTGAGGCCGTGCACCGCCGCGTCACCTATTACACCACGCTCGCCGCGGGGCTCGCGACCTGCGAAGCGCTCGATCACCTCGACGAAGTCGAAGTGAACCGCTTGCAGGATCTGCACAACGAGGCGTTGCGGGCATGAAGCGCACTCCCATGACGCAGCGCGGCGCCGAGGCGTTGCGCGCCGAGCTCAAGCGCCTGAAGTCCGAGAGCCGGCCGAGCATCATCAAGGCGATCGCCGAGGCCCGCGGGCACGGGGACCTGTCCGAGAACGCCGAGTACCACGCCGCGCGCGAGCAGCAGGGATTCGTCGAGGGGCGCATCAAGGACATCGAGCACAAGCTCGCCAACGCCGAGGTGATCGAGCCCGGCAAGCTTCCCAACACTGGCAAGGTGGTCTTCGGTGCGCAGGTGGAGCTCGAGGATCAGGCGGACGGCGCGCGCGTGGTGTACCAGGTGGTCGGCGAGGATGAGGCGGATATCCGCGCCGGGCGCATCTCGGTGAGCTCGCCCATTGCGCGCGCACTGGTGGGCAAGAGGCAGGGCGAGGTCGTGGACGTGGCCGCCCCCGGGGGTACGCGCTCCTACGAGATCGTTGCGGTGCGCTTCGAGTAGCCTGCACCGAAGCCCGCGCCGCTCACCTGCGGGCCCGCTCAGGCGTCCCGCGACGTTGCCGATGCGTTGTGCCAGTGTGCTAAATCGATGAGCCGGCGTTCCAAGAGCAGCGACAGGTGGCTGAAGGAGCACTTCTCCGATCCGTTCGTGCAGCGGGCCCAGAGCGAGGGCTGGCGTTCGCGCGCGGTGTTCAAGCTCGAGGAAATCGATCGCCGCGGGCATCTGCTGAAGCCCGGACAGACCTGCCTTGATCTGGGAGCCGCCCCCGGAGCGTGGAGTCAGTACGCCCGCAGGCGGGTGGGGCGCAACGGCCGGGTCATCGCCACGGATATGCTCGCCATGCCCGAGCTTCCCGGGGTCGAGTTCGTGCAGGGCGACATCCGCGAGGAGCAGGTTCTCAGCGAGCTCCTCGGGCTGCTGCCGGGACGGCAGGTCGACATCGTTCTTTCGGACATGGCGCCGAACCTGAGTGGCGTCGACGTCATCGATCAGCCGCGATCCCTGTATTTGGCGGAGCTGGCGCTCGACCTGTGCGCACGCATCTTGAAGCCCGGCGGTGGCGCCCTGATCAAGGTATTCCAGGGGGCGGGCTTCCGCGAGCTGGTGCAGTCGGCGCGGGACAGCTTCGCCCGTGTGAAGGTCGTCAAACCCCTGGCATCCCGGTCCCGCAGCCCGGAGATGTATTTGCTGGCCATGCAGTTTCGCTTGGTGTAGGTTGTTTTTGGGCCCGAAGGGCGCGCACGTAAAAGGACGGAAGCCTTTGAACGATTTGACAAAGAACATCCTGCTGTGGGTCGTCATCGTGATCGTGCTGCTGCTGGTGTTCAGCCGCTACATGCCGACCACCGGGCAGCCGCAGGACATCCCGTACTCCGCCTTCATCGAGGACGTGAAGAACAGTCGCGTCGAGTCGGTGATCATGCAGGGCGAGATGGTCTACGGGGTGCACAAGGACAAGTCGACCTTCAAGACCCGCAACCCCGAGACCGACTACACCGCGCTCCTCGGCACGCTGCTGAGGGCGGGCGTCATCATCGATTCGCGTGAGCCCAAGCCGCCGAATTTCATCGGGCAGCTGCTGCTGCAGATGGCGCCGGCGCTGCTGCTGATCCTGGTGTTCCTGTACATGCTGCGGCAGATGCAGGGCGCATCCGGCGGCCGCGGGGCCATGTCCTTCGGCAAGAGCCGCGCGCGCCTCCTGGGCGAGGATCAGGTGAACGTGACCTTCGCGGACGTCGCGGGGGTCGAGGAAGCGAAGCAGGAGGTCGCCGAGATCGTCGACTTCCTCAAGGACCCCGGCAAGTTCCAGAAGCTCGGCGGCAAGATCCCCAAGGGCGTGCTCATGGTGGGCTCGCCGGGAACCGGCAAGACGCTGCTGGCGCGCGCCATTGCCGGCGAGGCCAAGGTGCCTTTCTTCACCATCTCCGGTTCCGACTTTGTCGAGATGTTCGTCGGCGTCGGCGCCTCGCGCGTGCGCGACATGTTCGAGCAGGCGAAGAAGCACGCTCCCTGCATCATCTTCATCGATGAGATCGACGCCGTCGGCCGGCACCGCGGTGCAGGCCTCGGCGGGGGTCACGACGAGCGCGAGCAGACTCTCAACCAGCTGCTGGTGGAAATGGACGGCTTCGAAGGCAACGAGGGCATCATCGTCATCGCGGCGACCAACCGTCCCGACGTGCTGGACCCGGCGCTGCTGCGCCCCGGTCGCTTCGACCGCCAGGTCGTGGTGCCGCTGCCGGACGTGCGCGGCCGTGAGCAGATTCTGCGCGTGCACATGCGCCGCGTGCCGCTCGCCGACGACGTGAAGCCGGCGCTGATCGCGCGCGGCACCCCCGGTTTCTCCGGCGCGGACCTCGCCAATCTCGTCAACGAGGCGGCGCTGTTCGCCGCGCGCGCCAACAAGCGCATCGTCGGCATGGACGAGTTCGAGCGCGCCAAGGACAAGATCCTGATGGGCACCGAGCGGCGCTCCATGGTCATGAGCGAGGCCGAGAAGCGCATGACGGCCTATCACGAGGCCGGTCACGCGATCGTCGGCATGACGGTTCCGGAGCACGACCCGGTGTACAAGGTCACGATCATTCCGCGTGGCCGGGCGCTCGGGGTCACTCAGTTCCTGCCCGAGCAGGATCGCTACAGCTTCTCCAAGCGCCGGCTCGAGAGCGCGATCACCACGCTGTTCGGCGGGCGCATCGCCGAGGAACTGATCTTTGGACCCGAGTCGGTGACCACCGGCGCGGCGAACGACATCGAGCGCGCCACCGAGCTGGCACGCAACATGGTCACCAAGTGGGGCCTGTCGGACCGGCTCGGGCCGCTCACCTACACCGAGGAGACCGGTGAGGTGTTCCTCGGCCGCAGCGTCACGCAGCACAAGCAGGTCTCGGACGTGACCGCGCACGCCATCGACGAGGAGATACGCCGCGTCATCGAGGGCAACTACCAGCGCGCGCGCCAGATCCTCACCAGCTCCCTCGACAAGCTGCACACGATGGCCGATGCGCTCATGAAGTACGAGACCATCGACGAGGAGCAGCTGAAGGACCTCATGGCGGGCAAGACGCCCAAGCCGCCCGCGGGCTGGGACGAGGCGCTGTCCAACAAGCCGCCGCAGGCGCCGGCGGAAGGGCCGGCGGCCGGTGGCGGACCGATACCGGCAGGGCAGCACTAACTGCGCTGCCAATAGCCACGCAGCTGCGCGCGAAAAGGGAGTTTCCGGGACCGCCGTGAATCCATCCCTGGAGGCTCCGGCAAAAACGTCCCTGTTTTTTCTGCACCCCACTCGCCTCGGCAGCTCATGTCGTCCCCGCCGGTAGTGCTGCGCTGCGGCGACAAGACCCTCGATCTCACCCGCCCGGTGGTCATGGGCGTGCTGAACGTCACGCCCGACTCCTTCTCCGACGGCGGCCGCTTCCTCTCGGTGGAGGCGGCGGTGGAGCAGGGCGTGCGCATGGCCGCCGAAGGCGCCGCGCTCATCGACGTGGGCGGGGAGTCCACCCGTCCGGGCGCCGAGCCCGTCAGCGCGGATGAGGAGTTGCGGCGCGTCATTCCCGTGATCGAGCGGCTGCGCGCGGCCACGGCCGCGATCATCTGCGTTGATACCAGCAAGGCCGAGGTCATGCGGGCTGCGAGCGCCGCGGGCGCCGGACTCATCAACGATGTGCGCGCCTTGCGCGAGCCGGGGGCACTCGCCGCCGCCGCGGCGAGCGGCTGCGCGGTGTGCCTCATGCACATGCAGGGTGAGCCACGCACCATGCAGCTTGCGCCCGGCTATGCGGACGTGGTGGCCGAGGTGCGGGGGTTTCTGTCCGCCCGCGTAGCGAGCTGCGTCGCCGCGGGGCTTGCCGCCGAGCGCCTGGCGGTCGACCCGGGATTCGGCTTTGGCAAGACTCTGGAGCACAATCTCACGCTGCTGCGCCGCCTGGGTGAGCTGGCCGCGGACGGATTGCCGGTGTTGGTCGGGTTGTCGCGCAAGTCGATGCTGGGCACACTCACGGGTCGTGCGGCCGCGGAGCGCGTGTACGGCAGCGTGGCCCTCGCGGTGATCGCAGTGCTCGCTGGTGCGCGCATCGTTCGCGCCCATGACGTGGCGGCGACGCTTGACGCACTGAAGGTGGCCGCGGCGGTCGGGAACGAGGCTCCGGGGACGGTTGCGGGGGAGTGAGATGGCTCGACGATACTTCGGCACGGATGGCGTACGCGGGCGGGTGGGCGAGCACCCGATGACCGCGAACTTCGCTCTGCAGCTCGCCAGCGCCGCCGCCCGCGTGCTCGCGCCCGCCGGTGGCACGGTACTGATCGGCAAGGACACCCGTCTGTCGGGCTACATGTTCGAATCCGCGCTGGAAGCCGGTTTCGTAGCCGCGGGCGTGGACGTCATGCTCATCGGACCGTTACCGACCCCCGGCATTGCCTACATGACGCGTCGCTTCAATTGCGATATCGGCGTCGTGATCAGTGCTTCGCACAATCTGTATGACGACAACGGCATCAAGTTCTTCGACGCGTCGGGGGGCAAGCTCTCCGACGAGCTCGAGGAGCGCATCGAGGCCGAGGTCGAACAGCCGCCGCTCACGCGCGCCTCGCGCGATCTGGGTCGCGCCACCCGTGCCGACCGCATGCGCACGCACTACCAGGAGTTCTGCGCCTCCACGCTGCCGCCGGGTCTGGATCTGTCGGGACTGAAAATCGTGATCGACTGCGCCAACGGTGCCGCCTACAAGGTCGGTCCTCGCATCCTCGCCGATCTCGGCGCGGAGATCGTGCCGATCGGTTGCTCGCCCAACGGCAGGAACATCAATGACGGCTGCGGCTCGATGGCGCCCGATCTGCTGCAACTCACGGTCCCCGGAGTGCGCGCCAACGTGGGTCTCGCGCTGGACGGCGACGGCGATCGCCTGGTCATGGTCGATCATCTCGGGCGCATCGTCGATGGCGACCAGCTGCTGTACGTCATCGCACGCTCGCTGCAGCAGGCGGGTACGCTGCGTGGACCGGTCATCGGCACGGTGATGAGCAATCTGGGGCTGGAGGTTGCGCTGCGCGCCGCCGGCATCGAGTTCCGTCGCGCCGCGGTCGGTGACCGCTACGTGCTGTCGATGCTGCGCGAGACGCGCGGCATTCTGGGGGGCGAGACTTCCGGGCACATCCTGTGCCTCGACAAGACGACCACCGGGGACGGACTGGTGAGCGCGCTGCAGGTGCTGGCGGTCATGAAGCAGAGCGGCCGGCCGCTCGCGGAGCTCGCCTCCGGGATGCAGAAGTTTCCCCAGGTGCTGCTCAACGTGAAGGTGGCCGCGCGCTACGACCCCGGCGGCGTGCCCGCGATACAGCAGGCCGTGGCGCGCATCGAGAAGCGCATGGCCGGCGACGGCCGCGTCGTACTGCGGCCGTCGGGGACCGAGCTGGTGATTCGCGTCATGGTCGAGGGGCGGGACGAGGACACGACCCGCGCCGCCGCCGACGAGCTCGCCGCTGTGGTGCGAGGCGTCGCCGGCTGACCGCAATAGCGGCCCCCCAACGGGCCTTTTGCTCGCGCGCGGGCCGAAATCGACCCGTGAGTGGGCAGCGTTTGCGTCACCCCCCCTGCATCGCTATCATCCCGCGCCCTTTGAGAACCCACAGGCGGCCCGGCGGGCCGCTCGAGGTCGGTCCATGCGCCGCCCGATTGTTGCCGGGAACTGGAAAATGTACGGGTCGCGCACCGAGAATGCGCGCCTCATCGAGGAGCTCCTGGCTCACTGCCCGGCACAGCCGGCCGCAGCGTGCGTGGTATGCCCGCCGTTCGTGTACCTGCAGGAAATCGGGCGGATGGTGCGCGGCTCGGTGCTCAGTCTCGGTGGCCAGGACGTCTGCGCTGACGCGCAGGGCGCGTTCACCGGTGAGGTCTCGGCCGCCATGCTCAAGGATGTAGGCTGCGAATACGTGATCGTCGGCCACTCCGAGCGGCGCCTGTTGTATCGCGAGAGCGATCAGCTGGTGGCGCGCAAGTTTGGCGCGGCGCACGCCAAGGGCCTGGTACCGATCCTGTGCGTGGGCGAGCAGCTGGCGGATCGCGACGCCGGGCGCACGCACGAAGCGGTCGCCCGCCAGCTCGATGTGGTGCTGGAACTGTGCGGTGCCGGCGCACTCGAGCTGGGCGTGGTGGCCTACGAACCGGTATGGGCGATCGGCACCGGTCGCAACGCCACGCCCGAGCAGGCGCAGGATGTGCACGAGTTCATCCGCGCCCGTATCGGGGCGCGGGATGCTAGAATCGCCGCCGCCACGCGCATTCTCTATGGCGGCAGCGTCAAGGCCGGCAATGCGGTCGAGCTGTTCGCGATGCCGGATGTCGACGGCGGTCTGATCGGTGGCGCCTCGCTGAAGGCGGATGAGTTCCTGGCAATCCTGGCCGCCGCCGGACCGGGATGAGTGAGTTTTACCGATGTTGCGTGTGATTTTGACCTGCGTGCAATTGTTCTCCGCCATGGCCATCATCGGCCTCGTGCTGCTTCAGCGCGGCAAGGGGGCGGAGGCCGGGGCCGGTTTCGGTGCGGGCGCTTCCGGCACGGTGTTTGGCGCACGGGGCGCGACGACCGCGCTGTCGCGCGCCACCGCCATCCTGGCTGCGATCTTCATGATCAACAGTCTCGCGCTGGCTTATATGGGCACGCGCACCACCGAGGCGCCCAAGACCATCCTCGATGAGGCCGCCAGCGGCAAACCGCTGCCCGCCGCCGGCAAGCCCGTGCCGCCGCCGGCCTCCGCACCGGCTGGCACGCCCGCGCCTGTGCCGGCCTCCACTCCGTCTCCGGCGCCCGCGCCGAAGTGAGGCGGGGAGCGTCCCGCGCAGTCTGCGATGTTGCCCACGTGGTGGAATTGGTAGACACACTAGCTTGAGGGGCTAGCGCCGCAAGGTGTGTCGGTTCGAATCCGACCGTGGGCACCACACTCTGCACCGCCCGCTAGACGGCTGACCGGGCGCGCAGCGCGCGCCTGCGCCGGTCGACCCAGGCAGCCCAAAAGACAATTAGCCACTGTCCCATGTCGGACCAGGCGACCGCGCTGGCACTCGGCGGCGGCGGACCGAAGGACGCCCCCGCGTACAGCGCAACCAGAAACAGCGCGAAAATCCACACTCCCCAGTCATGGCGCGCGTGGTTACCGGTGGCGCGGCAGCGGGCGACGTCTGATCAGGAAGTACCCGCCGCCGAACGCCACGCCCCACACCGCGCTCATGAGCAGACTGTGCGAGATCGGGTAGTACTCGAAATCCAGCGGCGTGAACGCCGTGCTCCCGGGCGCAACCGCGACGCGTTCAACACCGGCGATGACCAGCACCGGCCAGACCAGATCGAGAAATGCGGCAGCCGCGAACAGTGTGCCGAGCGACACCGCCGGTGCGGCGTGCTTCGAACCCAATGCCACAGCGTAATGGCCGAGAAACATTTCCCCCTCCCGTTATAATTCATGCTGGTGCGCGGCGTGGTCGCGATGAGCAGCGCGGTCCGGGTACCTGGTGGGCAGTGTACCGCGCCCACGGAACGTGATCGTTCGGGCCCCGGCGACCGCGGGTGTGGCCCCTGGGCAGGCCACGGGCGGAAGCCGAGCGCCGGCACCAAAACGACTGACTGCGCTGCTACAATGCCGACACTCTGTGGGGGCAGGTCGCGGTTCGATCTGCCTTTTTTACGCACCACAAACGCGCAATGCTGTCGAACTACCTGCCCATCCTGATTTTCCTGATCATTGCCACCGGCCTGGCCGTGGTCCTGCTGGTGCTCGGCACCGGCATCGGGCGCTACTTCGCCCGCTTCCACGGTGATCGCGCCAAGCTTTCGCCGTACGAGTGCGGCTTCGAGGCCTTCGAGGACAGCCGCACCAAATTCGACGTGCGCTACTACCTGGTTGCGATCCTGTTCATCGTGTTCGATCTGGAGATCGCGTTCCTGTTTCCGTGGGCAGTGGGCTTGGGACACATCGGGCTCGCCGGCCTCATCGCCATGGGCATCTTCCTGGCGATCCTCGTGGTCGGGTTCATCTACGAATGGAAGAAGGGAGCGCTCGAGTGGGACTAGCGCTGGAGGACCCGGAGGGTTTCGCGCAGCGCGGCTTCTTCACGACGCGCGTGGACACTCTGGTCAACTGGGCGCGCACCGGGTCACTGTGGCCGATGACTTTCGGACTCGCGTGTTGCGCGGTGGAGATGATGCACGCCGGGGCCTCACGCTACGACCTCGATCGCTTCGGCGTGGTGTTCCGTCCCAGCCCGCGCCAATCGGACGTCATGATCGTCGCCGGGACACTCGTGAACAAGATGGCTCCGGCGCTGCGCAAGGTGTATGACCAGATGGCCGAGCCGCGCTGGGTCATTTCCATGGGCTCGTGTGCGAACGGCGGCGGCTACTATCATTATTCTTACGCCGTGGTGCGCGGCTGTGACCGTATCGTGCCGGTCGATGTGTACGTTCCCGGTTGCCCGCCGACCGCGGAAGCCCTCGTGTACGGCATCGTGCAGCTGCAGAAGAAGATTGCCCGCACGAGCACCATCGTCAGATAAGCGCGCATGGAAGGGACAACGCTTGAGCGAGCTTAGCGAAGCTCTCGCCCTGAAGGTCGACGCGCACCTCGCCGGCCGCGTGCGCCGCCGGCCGGCGCTCGCGCACGAGCTGGCGTACGAAACCGAGCCGGACGCGCTGCTCGCCGTGTGCGGCACGCTGCGCGATGCACCGGAGCTGAGGTTCGAGATGCTGATGGACCTGGCGGGCGTCGACTACCTCGACTACGGTCGCGATGAGTGGCAGAGCGCGAGCGCCACCCGTTCCGGTTTCAGCCGCGGCCGCGTGGCGCGTAGCGAGCCGCCCGACCCGAACGGCGCGGGCCGCTTCGCGGTGGTCTACAACCTGCTGTCCATCAGCCGCAACCAGCGTCTGCGGCTGACGGTGAAGTGCCCGGATTCAGCCGAGCCGGTGCTCGACTCGGTGGTGGACGTGTGGGCGAGCGCCAACTGGTTCGAGCGCGAGGCGTTCGACCTGTTCGGCATTCTGTTCCGCGGCCACCCCGACCTGCGCCGCATCCTCACCGATTACGGCTTCATCGGGCATCCGTTCCGCAAGGACTTCCCGC
>WNFQ01001537.1_pt1 | contig 16383 bp, 17 predicted proteins | sample 5400171 | NCBI WGS metagenome assembly WNFQ01 (sample SAMN13153356, study PRJNA577476) | soil metagenome | isolation source: 20 cm soil under Madrone tree | place: USA:California | collected 2016-06-14 | reverse complement strand
GTTGACTTTTAGATCAATGAGACTCACGATCTATTGATGTCAAAGTCTACTGGATCGCTGGCACAGACCGTGGCCGCGCTCACCGGCCGGGCGCGGGCGCTCGGACTGACCGACACCGCATGGGCGAATCGCGCCGGCGTCTGGAAGGAGACGCTGTCGCGCCTGCGCAGCCGTGAGACTTGCGATTTCGAAACGCTGCGATCACTGGCACACGCTGTCGGAGCGCGCCTGGGTGTCCTCGAGATGCCGGCGCCCGACTCTACGCCCGACGGTCATTTCCCGGCGCGGGTCGATCGGGAGTATGAGGATCGGCTCCTGGAACTGTGCGCCTCGGGCGAGCTGGATGCGGCGCGCTGGGCGAGTGCCGGACCGCGCTTTTTCATGGCTGGCCTTGCTGTCATGCTCGCGAGCGCCCGCCCTCACGATCGGCGCGGCTTGTTGGCCCTGGCGGAGCGCCTTCATCCCGGCGCGGGCGAGGTTGCGGTGTTCGACCGCTGGCTGACGCGCAGTCCCTTGCGACCGACGCGCTTCCTGTCGCTCCTCGGTGCCCGTCCCGCACATGCGGCCTGATCGAAACGCGCGACCGGAGTACCTGGCGGCGCTTCGCGAGATCCTGCATCGCATTGCGACCTCGCTCGGCGGGTCGCCACCCCGTGCGCTGCCCGTCCGGATGTACCTCGCAGGCGGGGCGGCGCTGCACCTGTATACCGGGGAGCGAGTCTCCCGGGACATCGATGCCACGTTCTCTCACCGCATCGCACTGCCGGAGAATCTGGAAGTCGCGTATCGCGACGCCGACGGCGCGGCGCGTCTTCTGTACTTTGACCGCCAGTACAACGACACGCTCGGGCTCCTGCACGAGGACGCTTACGAGGACTCGGTGCCTCTCGCGCTCGAGGGCATTGATTCCACTGCCCTGCAAGTCCGGGTGCTCTCGGCCCTCGACCTGGCGGTGAGCAAACTCGGCCGATTCTCCGGCCAGGACCAGGAGGACATCGCGACCCTGGCGCGCCACAAGCTGATCAGTTCCGCGGCGCTGCGGCGACGGGCAGACGACGCCTTGCGCAGTTACGTGGGCGATACCACCCGGATTCAGGGCGCGATCGCAGTGGCGGTGCGGGTGGTCGCCGACCTCGAGGCGCGCGGCGGCAAAAAAAGGCGCGGGTAGTTACTCGGAGAACCCGGCAGCGGCGATTTCCTGTTCCACGGCATTGTCGGGGGCCGGGTGCGGGGCGTGTGCGCGGCACAGACCCTCGAGCCAGGTGGCGCGCTGTGAGTCGGGCTTGCGCTGGCAATGCGCCACCAGCAGCGCCGTGAACTGGGCTTTGAACCTCAGGCGCGGGAAAGCGGCGATCACCTCGTCGATTTCCCGCCGATCCAGCTCCCCCGCAGCAGGCCCGTCGACATCGGTTCCCGCGCCGAGCGCGACCAGCATCGCCTCCGGTCCGTGCCGCAGCGTCAGCGCCCACTTGCCATCGTGCAGCTCGACGGCATGCCAGATGCGATCCGCTTGGGCGGGCGGGCCGTGGTTCTGCCGCACCCAGCGCTCGGCCGCCTCCGCCCCGTCGACTTCGAACGATCCCTTGGGGGTTTCGAAGGCAGGCAGCAGACCCAGGTCATGAAGTGCGGCGGCGATGAACGCGTCCTCGCCGCGATACTCGCGCTGCTGGCGCGCGAGCAGCAAGGCGCCGAACAGGAACGTGCGCATGCAGTGATTGAACAGGTAGTCGGGGCAGCTCGCGCGCGCGAAGCGCGCGGCGGCGAGCGCGAGTGGCGTGCGTGGCAGCCGCACGCCGGCCACTTCTGCGGAAAGCTCTGCGCCGCGCGCGAAGCGCGCCACTGCCGGGTGCGCCAGCAGTGTCAGCGCACCGGCCCACTTCAATAGCGTTCGCCGCTGCATGGACGTGACAGTTTAGCGCGGTCCGCTGCCGCCGCAGCGCTTCGGGTACACTTGCGCGCCTGCCAACTCGCGGACTTCTCTTGAAGCAGGAACTCGAGCAACTGCTGCTGGCCTCACTCGGCAAGCTCACCGGGAGCGTGCTCCCCGAGATGCCCGCACCTTCCGCGGTGGTGGTCGAGCGCACCCGCGACACCCAGCACGGCGAGTTCGCCACCAACCTCGCGCTGCGGCTGGCCAAGGCGGCACGCCGCAATCCGCGCGAGCTGGCGGCCGCGATCGTGGCCGCGCTGCCGGCGAGTCCCTTGCTGGCGCGCAGCGAGGTGGCAGGTGCCGGGTTCATCAACTTTCACCTGGCGCCCGAGGCGTACGCGCGCGAGCTCGCGAGCATCCACGCGCTCGGGGGCGCGTACGGTGAGAGCCGGCTCGGCCAGGGCGAGCGGGTGCTGGTGGAGTTCGTGTCCGCGAACCCGACCGGGCCGCTGCACGTGGGACACGGGCGCCAGGCCGCCTACGGTGCCACGCTGGCGAACATTCTCACCGCGGTGGGGTTCGAGGTCGCGCGCGAGTATTACATCAACGATGCCGGACGGCAGATGGACATCCTCGCGGTCAGCACCTGGCTGCGCTATCTCGGCCTGTGGGGCGAGGAGCTGCCGTTTCCGCAGAACGGTTACCGCGGCGACTACGTGCGCCCGCTGGCGCACGAGCTCAAAGCCTTGGTGCGCGAAGAGCTGCGACGCCCGGCGGCGAGCGTGCTCGCGCAGTTGCCGCAGGATGCACCCGCGGGCGACAAGGAAGCCTACATCGATGCGCTCATCGCGCGCGCGCGCGAGTTGCTGGGGGCGGAGGCCTTCGGTCGGGTGCTGGAGCTGTCGCTCGCGCAGATGCTGGCGGACATCCGCACTGACCTCGCCGAATTCGGTGTGCGCTTCGATCACTGGGCTTCCGAGCGTGCGCTCGCGGACAGCGGCGCGATCGATCACGCCCTCGCGGTGCTCGAATCGCGGGGACGGCTGCAGCGGCGCGACGGCGCGCTGTGGTTCCGCGCCAGCGAGTTCGGCGACGAGAAGGATCGTGTGGTGGTGCGCGAGAACGGCCAGAAGACCTACTTCGCCTCCGATATCGCCTATCACCTGCAGAAGCGCGAGCGCGGCTTCGCGCGTCTGATCGACGTGCTGGGCGCGGATCATCACGGTTATGTCGCGCGGGTGCGCGCGGGGCTCATCGCCATGGGCGAGCCGGGCGAGTGCCTGGAGGCGACGTTGATCCAGTTCGTGAGCCTGTTCCGCGGCGCCGAGAAGATCCCCATGGGCAAGCGCGAGGCGCAGTTCGTGACCCTGCGGCAGCTGCGTGAGGAAGTCGGCAATGACGCCTGCCGCTTCTTCTACCTGATGCGCAGCCACGAGCAGCCGCTCGACTTCGATCTCGAGCTCGCCAAGTCGCACACCAACGACAACCCGGTGTACTACATCCAGTATGCGCACGCGCGCGTGGCGAGCGTCATGAAACAGCTCGCCGCCCGTGGCCTCAGCTTCGATCGCGATGCCGGGCTCAGCGCCGCCGCCGCCATGCTCGATGACGCCCACGAGCAGGCGCTGCTCAGCTCACTCACCCGCTACTCGGAAGTTCTGGAGCAGGCGGCCGTCAACCGCGCGCCGCATGCGCTGGCGCACTACCTGCGCGATCTCGCCAACCTGTTCCACACCTACTACAACGCCCAGGCCTTCATCGTCGGGGAGACCGCCCTGCGCAACGCACGCCTGGCGCTGGTCCTGGGCGTGCAGCAGGTGCTGCGCAACGGCCTCACGCTGCTCGGCGTAGCGGCGCCGCAGAGCATGTGACGCATGGCGAAACTGACGACCCGCGACTACAAGTCCACGCAGCGACGCTCGCCGGATTTCAGGCGGCTGCGCGAGTTCGGCTATGGCATGCTGGCCGGAATCGTGGTGGCGAGCATGGCGTTCGTGTACCTCGGCGGCACGCCACGCAGACCGAAGGACACCGCCGATGCGCCGCGTCCCGATCCGCACCGGCCCGCGCCGGCCGAGGCCGAGGGCGGCGCCGCGGGCCGCAGCGCCGAAAAATACGACTTCTACCAGATGCTGCCGAACTTCGAAGTGGTGGTGCCGGAGAAGGACAAGGACGTCAAGCGCGACCCGCCGGCGGCGGCGAAGATCGAGCGCCCGGGGATATATGTGCTACAGGCGGGCTCGTATCGCAACGAGACCGACGCCGATCGCGTGCGCGCGCAGCTCGCGCTGCAGGGGGTCGACGCCAGGGTACAGCGCGTCGCAGTGGACGCGGATGTCTGGCATCGTGTGCGCATCGGGCCGATCAGTAATCTCGACGAGCTCAACAAGGTGCGCCGGCAGCTGCGGGCGGCCGAGGTCGATGCGCTGGTGATCCGGGTGGGAGACTGAGGAGCAAGCACATGAAACTCGTCACGACCCTGGTGCTCGCGGTGTGTGCGAGTCAGGCCGCATATGCGCAGGACGCGAAACCCGCGGAAGCATCCGTCAGGCAGCTCTTCGAGGTGATGCACAGCAGCAACCTCCTCGACGCCTACCTGACACAGATCGACGGCACGGTGCGCGCCTCGATGCAGCAGGCTCTTGCCGGCCAACAGCTGAACGCGAAGCAGAAGAAGATCCTGGAAGACATGGGACGCGAAATCGGCTCGCTGGTGAAGGCGGAGCTGAACTGGTCGGCCATCGAGCCGGTGATGATCGAGGTGTACCGCAATACCTTCAGTCAGCACGAAGTGGACGGGATGCTCACGTTCTATCGGTCCGAGGTCGGTAAGGCCGTCATTGCCAAGCTGCCGACGGCCATGCAGAAGTCGATGACGAGCATCCAGGGCCATGTGAAGACGCTCACGCCCAAGATCGTGCAGCTGGAGAAAGATACCGCCGCGCAGCTCAAGGCGGCCGCCGACCCGCAGCCGGCCGCGCCATCCGCGCAGGGCGCGCAAGCGCCACCGCCCGCCTCCCCGCAGCAACCGCAGCACTAGACGGCTCAACCCTCAACGCCGGCGTTTCGGGCGTGCGGCGCCGCGGGTTGCGCGCTTCACGCGCGGCGTTGCCCTGGCGGGCTTCGCGGCCCTGGCCGGCTTCGCCGCGGCCAGCGCCGCGGCCACCGAGCGACGCGCCCAGGCCACGAGCGCCGCGGCGTCCTCCAGCACATCCGCCGGGGTCTCGTAATAGCTCATGCTGAGCTGCGGGCTGTCGGGGTAGGGCCGGAACTGACCCATGCCGCGGGTGGTGAAGTCCGCGCGGTTGGCATCGTTGACGCGCAGATACAGGGTGTCGTTGTCGATGAGAGCGAAAAAGAACTCATCGCAGTACAGGCCGGCGCCGCCGAACATGCGCCGCGAGGTCACCCCGCCCAGGCCGCTGAGCTGATCGTGCACGTAGTCGAGGTATTCGCTGCTGACGGCCATGAGAGCTGGCGGTCACGAACCGAGCCGTGAGCGCGAAAGAGGCCGGATGTACTTGCGGCGGCCACGAAAGGCCTCTTTCGCGATCGCGGCTGAGCACATGCGAGCGTGGCTCTCAGTCCTCGCTGATGTTCCTGAAGTCCACGCCCAGGGAGCGGAGTTTGCGGTACAGGTGCGTGCGCTCCATGCCGACGCGCTTGGCGAGCTGCCCGACCTTGCCGTTGCACAGCAGCAGCTGTTGCTGCAGGTAGGCGCGCTCGAACTGCTCGCGCGCCTCGCGCAGCGGCAGCGCCAGCAGGTCCTGTTTCACCAGGGGCTCATTCGGTGGGGTCTGCACCGCGAGCTCGCGCTCGATCTCCTCCAGGCGGATCTCTTCCGCGCCGCCGTGGATCAGCAGCCGATGCACCAGGTGTCTGAGCTCGCGCACGTTGTCCGGCCAGGGATAGTTGCGCAGCCGGTTCTGCGCCGCGACGGAAAAGCGCCGGTACGGCAGGGCGTCGGTGTCGACCAGGCGATCCACCTGATGCCGCAGCAGCTCCGGCACGTCCTCGGCGTACTCGCGCAACGGCGGCACGCGCATGAGCAGCACGTTGACGTGCGCGAGCAGATCGCGGCGCAGCGCCTCCGTGCCGGCACGCTGCTCGACGCCAGGCTGCGCAGAGGCCAGCAGCCGCGCGCGCAGGCTCACCGGCTCGGATCCCCCCAGGCGCGTGAACTGCCCCGATTCGAACACGCCCACCAGCAGTCGCTGCACGCCCGGTGGCAGGTCCTCGAGCTCGTGGATGAACAGCGTCCCGTTGCCCGCCTCCTCCAGAACACCCGCGACCGCCGGCCCGTCCGCCGGCTCGCGGCCGAACAGCAGGCTCTCGGCGTCCGCGTCGCGCAGGCTCGAGGCGACGAGTGGCACGAACGGCGCGCCGGCGCGCGGTCCGCGCTCGTGCAGATAACGCGCGAAGGCTTCGCGTCCGGAGCCGGGCTCCCCGACCAGCAGTACCGGGGAGGGATTGGCCGCCATCTGCTGCAGCTCCGCGCGCAGCGTCTGCATGAGCCGGCTCTTGCCGATCGGTACCGCGAGCGGGGAGCCGAGGAGCTTGCCCGCCTGGCGATGCCGCCGGCCCGCATCCAGGGCGCGCTCCACGGTGCGCAGCAGCTTCGCGAGCGACAGCGGTTTTTCCACGAAATCGAAGGCGCCGAGCCGCGTGGCCTCAACCGCCGTCTCCACCGTGCCGTGCCCGGACATCATCACTACCGGGCAGCCGTCGGCGGCGGCGGCCGACCATTCACGCAGCAGCGTGATCCCGTCCACGTCCGGCATCCAGATGTCGAGCAACACGAGATCGGGGATCTGGCGGGCGCGCGAGGCACGTGCCTGCGCGGCGTTGGCGGCGACGTCCACCTCGTACCCCTCCTCGGAGAGGATCTCCTTCAGCAGACCGCGGATATCCGCCTCGTCATCGACCACCAGAATGTGTGGACTGCTCATGCCCTCTCCCTCCGCAACTGATCCAACCGCTCGCGCGCGCCTCCCGTGGCAGACCGGGTGCTGTCCTTGACCGGCAGCACCATGCGCACGCGCGCTCCACCCTCGGGCCGATTGTCGGCGTCGATTCGTCCGCCGTGCTCCTCGATGATCTTCTTCACGATGGCGAGCCCCAGTCCCGTGCCCTTCGGCTTGCTGGTCACGTAGGGGTCGAATACCTTACCCAGGAGCTCGCGCGGAAACCCGGGGCCATTGTCACACACGGTCACGGCCGCGTACTGGGCATCCGCGCCGGCCTCGAGCCGGGTCGCGATCTCGAGCGTCGGGGTGCCCACGCCATCGAGGGCCTCCAGGGCGTTGGTCACCAGGTTGTTGAGGATCTGGCGTACCCGGCCGCGATCGGCCTCGATGCCCTCGAGGTGCTCATCCAGATCCAGCCGGATGCGGGTGTGCGGCGCCTGCGAGCGGTACAGGTCCGCCACCTCGGTGATGAGCTGATTCAGGCTGAAGCGGCTGATCTGCATCTCCGGGGCACGCGCGTATTCGCTGAAGGCGTTCACCATCTGCTGCATGCTCTGCACCTGCTGCACGATGGTGCGCGTGCCGCGCTCGAGAATCTCGGCGTCGCGCTCGTTCATGCCGCTGAGCAGGCGCCGGCGCAGGCGCTCGGCCGACAGCTGGATGGGGGTGAGGGGATTCTTGATCTCGTGCGCCAGGCGCCGCGCGACCTCGCCCCAGGCGGCATCGCGCTGCGCCTGCAGGAGCGTGGTGATGTCGTCGAACACGATCACAAAGCCCATGTCGGAATCCTCGCCCGGGAGCGGGGTGCAGGCGCACATCAGCGTGCGGCGTCCGGCGGCGCCGTCCAGATCGAGCTGCTCGCGCCACTCCTCGCGCCCCGCGGCAAAGCGCACCGCCAGCGCCGCGACGAACTGCCCCAGACGCTCGTTGCCGCCGGCGAGCTCGGGGAGCGAGCGCCCGGTGGCGCCCGACAGGTCCGTGCCGAGGATCGCGCCGGCGGCCTCGTTGGCGGCGCGCACCACCATGCTGCGGTCGATGGCGAGCACGCCGGTCGAGAGGCGCGCCAGGATGATGGCGAGGCGCTCGCGCTCGCGCTCAACCGCCTGCTGGCTGTGGGTCGCCTCGGCGCGCGCCCGCCGCAGCCGCTTGGTCATGTCGTTGAAGGAGTGCACCAGAAAACCCATCTCATCGCGCGAGGGGAGCGGCAGGCGTGTGCCGAAGTCGCCCTTGCCGACCGCGCGCGTGCCCTCGATCAGATCCTGTACCGGACGCACCAGGCGCTGCGCCGAGAAGATCGCGCCGTAGATGGCCGCCAGCATGGCGAGCAGCAGGACCAGCGTGAGCGTGAGTCGGAAGCTGTATTTGAGGGGCTCGCGCAGCGCGGCCAGATCGCCATACTGGTGGTAGGAGCTCTGCACCGCTTCCGAGAGCGCGGCGAGCTGCGCCGGCACCGGGTAGATCGCCACCACGAAGCGCCCGTCGTGGCCCGCGGCAGCGTCCCCGAGAGCCGCGGCCGTGCGGATCAGGTACTGCCCGCCGGTGAGCGGCTCGAGGCTGACGTAGGGCCGGTGCTGCACCACCTGTCGCACCAGATCCGCGGGTAGTTGCGAGGGCAGGCCTTCCAGGGGATTCTCGAGGCTCGCGGCGAGGATGTGCTCGTGTGGACCGAAGAGGGCGATCTCGGTGGCCTGGCTGGCGCGCCGCTCGGCATCGAGCCTCGACTGCACGCCGGCGGGCGCCGCATCCGTGAGCGCCGCGGCGAGTGCCACCGTTCTGGCCGAGTACTCACGCATGCGCAGGTCGAGCGCCGCGCGCGACAACCCGAGGGCGTCGTTCAGTCCCTGCTTCACCTCCACCTTGAACCAGCTGTCGATGCCGCGATTGATGAACTCGAGCGACGACAGGTACACGATCAGCAGCGGCGCAATGACCAGCCCGCCGAAGATGCCCACGGTGCGCGCCGTGAGACGCGAGCCGGGCACGTGGGCGCGATAGTCGCGCACCAGGCGCCAGAGCTTGCGCGCCAGCAGCACGCTGAGCACGATCACGCCGCACAAGTCGACCAGCAGGATCCAGGGCCGCAGGCGCTCGAATTCCGCGGAATTCTGCACGCTCTCGGCGAGCAGCAGGAACGCTCCTAGCCCGATGGCGCACCACAGCAGCGCCTGCGCGACCGCCACCCAGCGCAGGCGCGGCGGGCGCTCGTTCACGCCGGGAGTAACCATGAGTACCACTCGCTCACCCGTGCCCAGTCGTCGGTCCAGAAGAGAATGGCGCGCAGGCTGGCCGGCAGGTGACCGCGGCGCACGCCGGCGCGCACACTGATAGTGTAGTTGCCGCCATCCAGCTGCGGCTCCACCAGGATCGGCCAGGCATCCACCTTGCCCAGGTACCCCAGCGCCTCGTCCAGCGTTGCGAAGCTCTCCTGATCGCCGCTCTTGGTGTCGCGCACCACGTAGCGGTCACTCACCGCGTGGTAGCTGAGCTCGCGCCGCAGCGTCAGCTCGATGATGTTCAGGTTGAACCAGAAGCGCCGCTGACGATCCACGCGCGCCTCGAGGTCGACCGTGAGCGTCAGTCCGTCCCGCAGCGCGTTGCGGATGGCGGGACTCATGGGGTAGTCGATGCGCGCGTGCAGCAGAAACACCCCCTTGTCGAGGTTCACGTAGGCCGAGCGCACCTCGAGCACCCCGTCGAGCGCATCGCCGTAAGCTGGACCCCAGCTTGCAAGGGCCATCACGCACAGCGTCGTGAGCAGGCTGCCCCGGGTCAAACCATCCCTTGTTGGAACACCGCGTAGCATGGATGCAACGACAGACCTGTGATGGATCTGCGACCGGAAGCGCCGTCTCAGGTTCCGGCCGTTGTCTTTTCGAGACAAGCATAATAGAAGCCGTCCGTCCCCGCCTCTGCTCCGGGCAGCAGTTGCACGCCCACCGTGCAATCGAGCGCTCCCGGCGCCAGCGCGGGGCCTTCCGGCATCGCGGCGCGTCTCATCTGCGGCTGCTCCGCCAGCAGCCGTGTCACGACCTCCTCGTTCTCGGCCGGCAGTATCGAGCAGGTGGAGTACAGCAGGCGCCCGCCCGCGGCGAGCATCGTGACCGCGGCCCTGAGAATCGCGAGCTGTCCGGCCGCCAGCGCTGCCAGGTCACCCGGGCGTCGCAGCAGCTTGATGTCCGGGTGACGGCGGATCACCCCGCTCGAGGAGCAGGGAGCATCCACCAGAATCCGCTCGAACGGCCGCCCGTCCCAGAAGCTGCCCGGATCGCGAACGTCTGCGGCCACCACGTGCGCGCTGCGCTTGAGGCGGCGCAGGTTGTCCTCGATCAATCCCACCCGCACCGGGTCGATGTCCACGGCCGTCAGATCCGCCCCTTCGCTTAGCAGCTCCAGGAGGTGACCCGTCTTGCCCCCGGGAGCGGCACAGGCATCGAGCACGCGCATGCCGCGGCGCACATCCAGCAGCGGTGCCGCGAGCTGCGCGCCCGCGTCCTGCACCGAGACCCGGCCTTCGTCGAAGCCTGGCAGGCGGCTGATGGCCATCGGGTGATTCAGAGTGACGGCGTTCTCGGCCCACTTTACCGGATACGCCTCGATCTGAGCTTCCGCCAGTTCAGCCACATAGGCTCGCGCCTGCGCGCGCGAGGCGTCAACACGCACGGTCATCGGTGGATGGCCGTTGTTGGCCGCCAGTATGGACGGACATTGCCCGGGCCAGGCGGCTGCGATCTGCTGCACGAGCCAGGCCGGGTGCGCCGTGCGCGCGGGCAGCTGCACATCCACGCGGGCGAGCAGTGTTGTACGCTCGGCGACGAAGCGGCGCAGCACGGCGTTCGCCAGTCCGGTGGCTCGCGGGGCGCCCAGCAGCCGCGCCGCATCGACCGCCGCGTGCACGGTTGCCTCCGGCACGTTGCGCGAGTACTCGATCTGGTGGGCGGCCACATTGAGCAGCGCCCGCACTGCACTCGCCACGCCGGTCGTGAGCAGCTCCTCGACCGCGGGTGCGAGGCGCAGGTACCAGCGCAGCGTGCCCAGGGTGATGGCGCGAACCGCCGCACGGTCCGGGCCATTCGCGAGCCCGGCGAGTGCTGCGTCCGCGGAGTGGCCGCATCTGATCACCTCGTCGACCGCCCGCGCCGCCGCCGCCAGCGCCGGCGCGCCAGGGGCCCAGGGGGTTCTAGCCAAGCTGCCGCCCGGTGAGGGCCACACTGTGCGAGTAATCGCGTACGCCGAGCCGGCGGCGCCCGGGCCGCTGCACTTCGGTCACCCGCAGGCAGCCGCGGCCGCAGCGCACGCGCATGAAATCATCATGTACGGAGATGATCGCGCCAGGATCGGCGCTTTTATCGTCCTTTTCCGGGTCGTCAGTACGCAGGACTGCGTCAGGCTCAGCCTGTGCGGCCAGGATGCGCAGCGGCTCACCCTCGAGCGCGGTCTCGGCGACGGGCCAGGGATTGAAGGCCCGAACCTGCCGCTCGATCTCCAGGGCGTCGCGCCTCCAGTCGATGCGTGCCTCGGCTTTCTCGATCCGGGGCGCGTAGGTGACGCCCTCGGAGGGCTGGGGGCGGGGCGCGAGGCCGCCAGAGAGCCCATCGAGCGCCGTGAGGAGCGCCGCGGCGCCCAGGCTCGAGAGCGCCTCGTGGAGCGAGCCGCTGGTGTGGCTCGCGGAGATGGCGAGCCGGCGCTGCAGCAGCACCGGACCTGTGTCCAGACCCTCGTCCATCTGCATGATCGTGACGCCGGTTTCGCTGTCCCCGGCGAGGATCGCCCGCTGGATGGGTGCCGCTCCGCGCCAGCGCGGCAGGAGCGACGCGTGGATGTTGATGCACCCGAGGGGCGGGAGCGCCAGGACCTCGCGTGGCAGGATCAGTCCATAGGCCACCACGATCAGCACCTGCGGGTGCCAGTCGCCAAGTGCGGCGCGAGCCTCGGGGCTGTTGAGAGTCTGCGGTTGTGCGAGCGGCAGCTGCGAGGCGAGCGCTGCGGTCTTCACCGGGCTCGCGGCGAGTTTGCGGCCGCGGCCCCGGGGCCGGTCCGGCTGCGTCAGGACCCCGACGACGCTGTGTCGAGCGAGCAGCGCCGCGAGGGCTGGCAGCGCGAATTCAGGCGTGCCGGCAAAGGCGACGCGCAACACTACCAGCCTGTCGGACTAGCTGACCCAAAACCGTGGCAATGAGCAACCGGCAAAAGCCGCGCCTTTTGCCGGCGGAAACGCAGCCGCGGTCCGAAAAAGCGCCGCAGGCGACTTTTTCCCATCGACTAGTACGCGCGGCGCGCGCTGCCCGAGCTCGCCGCGACCGCAGGCGCGAGGCGCTCCCTGCGCTCCTTGTCGAGCTTCTTGCGAATGCGCTCGCGCTTCAGATCCGACAGGTAGTCGACGAACAGCTTCCCGTCGAGGTGGTCGATTTCGTGCTGGATGCACACCGCCAGGATGTCGTCGTAATCGGCCTCGAACGCCGCGCCGCTGCGATCCTGCGCGCGCAGCCGGATCTTCGCCGCGCGCTTCACTTCATCGAAAATCCCCGGCACCGACAGACACCCTTCCTCGGTGCTCGCCTCCCCTTCGCGCGCGAGGATCTGCGGGTTGATGAGCACCAGCGGCTGGTTGTGCTCGGCCGAGACGTCGATGACGATGACGCGCTGGTGCACATCGACCTGGGTCGCGGCGAGCCCGATTCCCGGAGCGGCGTACATGGTCTCGATCAGGTCATCGACCAGCGTGCCGAGGGCCGCATCGAAACGGGTCACCGGCTGCGCACGCGTGCGCAACCGGGGGTCGGGGAACTCGAGGATGGTTCTAAAGGCCATGGCTTGCCGATATGGGGGCGGAGCCGCCCGTGATCCAGCGCACAAACTCGACATTAATTCGCATGCCGAGCAGGCACCATCCCAGTATAACAACTAGAATCTCGGGCGCAGGTCGTGTGGTCCACCTCGCGCAATAAGGAGTGGAGGATGGTCTCGAATCAAGTACTTGGAGCTCGCCTGGCGGCGGGCTGGCTGATCGCTGCGATCACGCTTGGCGGCTGCTCGCATCTGCGGCACACCGACGCCACCGCCACCACCCCCGCCCCCGCCCCGGTGACGCAAGCCGCAGGCGAAGCGCGCGCCGTACCCGCCGAGCAGGACATGACGGCGACCGAGGCGGCGATTGCCGCCGCGGGCACCAGCGCCGCGCCGGCCGCCGCCCCGCCGGTCGAGACCGGCCCGGCGCTCAAGCCCGGCGCGCCTAAACACTACACGGTCAAACGCGGCGACACGCTCTGGGGCATCGCCTCGATGTACCTGCGCGATCCGTGGCTGTGGCCCGAGGTGTGGATCATCAATCCGCAGATTCCGAATCCGCACCTCATTTATCCGGGTGACACGCTGGCGCTGGCGTTCGGTGCCGACGGCCGTCCGCAGGTGAGCCTCGAGCAGGCCGGTGCGGTGCGCCTGGATCCGCGTCTGCGCAGCACGCCTCTCGAGAGCGCCATCCCGACCATTCCCTACGCCGCCATCGCCTCGTTCCTGTCGCGGCCGACGGTCATGACCGACGATGACATCCGTCACGCGCCCTACGTGCTCGCGTTCCGCGACATGCACGAGGTCGCAGGCTCCGGCAACGAAGTGTACGTGCGCAATCTTTCGGCGGCGGAGAATACCCGCTTCGCCGTGGTGCACGTCGCAGATCCGCTGCGCGACCCGGATGACGGCAAGGTGGTCGGCTATGTCGGAATCTACACCGCCACCGCGCTGGTGCAGCGCGCGGGGGATCCCGCCAAGGCGCTGCTGATCGACCCGGCGCGCGAGACCCTGCGCGGCGATCGCCTGTTGACCACCGACGCCAGCCAGACCCCGGTCACCTTCGCGCTGCGATCGCCGTCGGGCGACGTGCACGGTCGCATCATCGACGTGGTCGGTGGGACCGACCTCGTCGGGCCGTACGAAGTGGTCGTCATCAACCGCGGCAAGCGCCACGGGCTCGAGCCCGGCAACGTGCTCGCCGTCGACCAGGCGGGCGATGTGGTGCGCGACGTGTTCCGCGGCGGCAGGCAGATCGGTGATACCAACGGCTTCGGCACCTCGTTCGCGCCCAGGGTGAAACTGCCCGACGAGCGCAGCGGGACGATGCTGGTGTTCAAGGTGTTCGATCGCGTCAGCTTCGGGCTGATCGTCGGCGCCTCCGACACCATTCACGTCGCCGACGTGGTGCGTAACCCCTGACCGCCTTTGCTTTATGCTCGCGCGCATGGATGCGATCCGTGCGCGCGCGCTGTTGGCACGAGCCCCGGGGTTGGGCGCCGAGCACCTGCGCGCCCTGATTGCCGCGGCCGGCGGCGAGCCGGCACGCGCGCTGCAGCCGCGCGTGCTGCGCGAGGTGCAGCTGCCCCCGGCCGCGCGCGGGTTTCTCAGCTCGCCCGACGGGGCCGCAATCGACGCGGATCTCGTGTGGCTCGCCGCGAGCGGCGCGCACATCATTCTGTGCACCGACCCGGACTATCCGCCGCTGCTCGGCGAGACCGCCGGCGCGCCCGCGGCGCTGTACCTGCTCGGATCCGCGCCGGCGCTCGCCTCACCACAGCTCGCCATGGTCGGCTCGCGCAGCCCCACGCCCAGTGGACGGGAAACGGCGCGCGCGTTCGCCGCGTGGTTTGCGCGCGCCGGGCTCACCGTGACCAGCGGACTCGCATTGGGGATCGATGCCGCCAGCCACGAAGGGGCGCTGTCGGTCGAGGGCCTCACGGTGGCCGTGTGCGGCACCGGCCTCGATCGGGTCTATCCGCGAGAGCACGAGGGCCTTGCTGCTCGCATCCGCGCGCGCGGCGCGCTGGTGTCGGAGTTCCCGCCGCGCACCGCACCGCTGCGCCAGCACTTCCCGCGGCGCAACCGCATCATCAGCGGGCTTGCGCTCGGCACGCTGGTGGTCGAGGCCGCCCGTCACAGCGGCTCGCTCATCACCGCGCGCCTGGCGGCGGAATCCGGGCGCGAGGTGTTTGCGATCCCGGGCTCCATCCACAGTCCGGTCTCGCGGGGCTGCCACCAACTCATACGCGACGGCGCGAAGCTGGTGGAGGAGGCCGCGGACGTTCTGGCGGAGCTGCGGATTTCGGTTCCGAAAGAAACACTTACGAGCGCGCCCGGGCACCTTCCACAGCCGCCGGCATTGGACAAGGAGTATGAAATGCTGTTAGATGCGCTCGGCTTTGAACCCGCGACCATCGATGTTCTCGTCGCGCGCACGCGTTTAGCCTCCGAGTCAGTTGCCTCGATGCTGCTGATACTCGAGCTGCAGGGGCGTGTGGCGGCGCTTCCGGGCGGCCGCTATGGCCGATTACCTTGAATGATGACTGGCAGCGTTCTCGACATCCTGATCTACGTCTTCGACCGCTACATGCTCGAAGAGACCCCGGAAGTGCCCGAGCGCGAGCAGCTGGCGCGCGATCTGGAATGGGCAGGCTTCGCTCGCACCAACGTCGAGCGGGCGCTGGACTGGCTCACCGAGCTCGCCTTCGGACATCAGCGCCCGCCCCTGCCGGGCGCGGCGCGCGAGGACGGCGCGCCGTGCGGCGTGCGGGTTTTTGCCGACAGTGAGCTGCTGCGCCTGTCGCCGGAGTGCCGCGGGTTGTTGTTGACGCTGGAGCGCGCGCGTGTCATCACGCCGCTACAGCGCGAGATCGTGATCGAACGCATGCTGGCGCTGGAAGCCGACGAGCCCGACACCGAGCAGCTGAAGTGGGTCGTGCTCATGGTGCTCTCGAGTCAGCCCGGGAGTGAGCTGGCGGTCGAGCGGCTCGGCGGGCTGGTGGCGGATCTGCGCACCAATGCTCCGCATTGAGCGCGCCGCGGCGCCTCAAGGTGAGGTCAGGTCCGCGGCTGGTCCGCGGTTTTTCGTTTTAGGCTCGAGTGTTTTTCCATAACTCATGGCAGACAATCTGGTCATAGTCGAATCGCCCGCCAAGGCCAAGACGATCAAGAAGTATCTGGGCCGCGATTTCGACGTGCTCGCCTCCTACGGGCACGTGCGTGACCTGGTGCCCAAGGAAGGCGCGGTCGATCCCGACAACGGCTTTGCCATGAAGTACCAGGTGCTCGAGAAGAACGAGCGCCACGTCGAGGCCATCGCGCGCTCGCTGCGCAAGGCGAAGGCGCTGTATCTGGCGACCGACCCTGATCGCGAGGGCGAGGCGATCGCCTGGCACCTGAAGGAGATCCTGCAGGGGCGCGGCGATCTCGACGGCAAGGAAGTGCATCGCGTGGTGTTCTACGAAATCACGCGCAACGCCATCCGCGCGGCGGTCGGGCAGCCGCGCGGACTGTCGCTCGAGCTCGTCAACGCCCAGCAGGCGCGCCGCGCGCTCGACTATCTGGTCGGCTTCAATCTCTCGCCGCTCTTGTGGAAGAAGGTGCGCCGCGGGCTGTCGGCGGGGCGCGTGCAGAGCCCGGCGCTGCGCATGATCTGCGAGCGCGAGGAGGAGATCGGCGCGTTCGTGGCGCAGGAGTACTGGACCATCGAGGGTGAGGGGTCGCACAGCTCGCAGTCCTTTCCGCTGAAGCTGCTGGAGT
>WNFQ01009159.1_pt1 | contig 16388 bp, 21 predicted proteins | sample 5400171 | NCBI WGS metagenome assembly WNFQ01 (sample SAMN13153356, study PRJNA577476) | soil metagenome | isolation source: 20 cm soil under Madrone tree | place: USA:California | collected 2016-06-14 | reverse complement strand
AGTTTGGAATCGTTGGTATACATGCTCACCGATCCTCAGCCCAGTCGTGTTCCCGCTGGCATTGACGTTGAATCATCTAGCCGTGGGTACTCGAACGTGAAGCTGTCCGCGACCGTGAATGTTCGCGGCGTGGGGCAGGTATGCTGACCCCCCAATATTGGTCCGATCCCCGTGGCGTCAGAATGTCAGAAACCATCGAGACATGGTAGACATAGTCGTCCTCCTCTTCATCCGTGGCGTTGCTATCGGTCTCGGACCTGCCCGAATTAGGAACAGGTGGTGGCTCGGCGAGCGGAAGCTTTGAGCGCTGAGTGTATGTGGACTGGCGGCGGGGAAGCTTGAATCTGAACTTCCTTTTCGGAGAAGGTCCCATTCCATTGTTCGCTACGACAGAAAAATAGCCTTAACTTCTGGGAAAACAGAAGAGTAAATAAGGACGAACGTTTGTGAGAGAGTTTGGCTTGCAGTCTCGACTCGAAATCTGCTGTGTCAAAGAACACTCAGATAGCCCTCCGACGTGGCCCTCCGACGTGGCCGAAATAAAGCTATCCATGTTGCGAAGTTCGAATGGTAGCTGGTCTAAAATCTCCAGGAATTCTTCTATCCCTCTGTCCAATCCCCGCACCATCTGGGATATACCTTCGTAACTGGATTGCTCAGATGCAAAGTCAAGCATCGTCACGCGCGTGAGCAACTGGTGGAAGGTACCACCCAGCTCAGGGCAGCTTGTTCTCGTCGAGGTAGGTTTGTAACTGGATACGTAGCCCACAGACAGCAGGGTCATCGTTGCTCTTACTTTGACCCTGCAGGGACCCGACGAGTGTGCAGGGTGATGGGCTGGGCGACGGAGGTGAGGTCCATCGGACAACAGGGGGGACTGGAGGTGGTGGACGGTTGAATATGGGTAAGGAAGTCGTGGACGCTTTCCTCGAAGGCACAGCCATTCTGGTTTGGGAGGGAGTCGACAATGGCGATGTTCTAGGCGAGTTCGTGCCATGAGATTGGCAAGACATCCATCCAGATAACGAGTCCCCATCCTCCGAAGGGGCTGCACTGGAACTTAAATTATCGTCCGTTAAGATCGGGGTCTCTCCGAAAGGGCTTTGACCATCCTGATGGTCAGAAAGATCAGGTGGGGCGGGAATGATGATGGATAATGGCATGGATTCGAGAGCGAACGGAAATGAATATGTCGACTGCAAAGTGCGAGCAGGTTTATATGCAATTGGTTTGTGTAGAAAAGCGCTAGAGCGGCGTGGAGAAGGAGACCTTGCGCGAGGGTAGTTGTTACCGTATAGTGGCGGTGGCTAATACAAGTTGGAAGGTAGGTTGATGAGAAATGGGACGCGGGAGTAGGTGTGGGTCGAACTGGCACAGCGAGGCGGACATATTACTCGCTGCGGTGGGTGTACCGGATGGGTGACTTGTCGGGGTGGAATTGGCACTGTTTGCTGGCAAAGACAAACGTGCGTGTGTGTGTAAAAGCCTCAATCATAAAACTGACGCGGACAGGGCCCGGTAAGCATGCAGTATGGGGAGGTGTTGGAAATACCTACATGAGCCCAAGGAATGCCCTTTCGCGTTCACTTGACGCATTTCCCGCCGTCCACTTATTCTTAGTCTAGTTAAGGCAAGCGGCTGTGAAAGGAGATGTCGTCCAAGTAACGGAGTGATAGAAAAACTGCCCATTATCCAGGCGTCTTTAAAATACTCGGTAGTTCATATGGAGAATTCGGTGGAGGCGGATTTGAGAGTGGGCGATATTCTGTGTGCTGTGCGCCATGGCTGGCATGTATGGTTGCGGGGCGCGCATCTCGTCACGCTCTTCGACACTGGGCAGATCAACAAGCAGCTCGAGTTAACTGAAAGAGGAATAACCCAAATCCGAACAGCTCCAAGTCGCTCGAGCGGTAAGCCACGGTCTGGCTCCGCTCCGCTCGTCCTAATTTTGATAGTAGAGTCGCGGCAGCACTAGTGGCATCCACATTTGCATTCTCTAATTTCAGTGGTTTTGCCCATGTCGCAACCCATTCATACAAGCACCAGTCATGGCTCCACCAAGAAGGAAGCAACCGACGAGGAAGGCCATCCGCGTCGAGGAAAAAGGCCGGTGACACAAGAACCTTGGGATCGTCGTAGGAATGTCAAACGTCAGAAATATGGAACTGGCGACTCAGCCGGAAGTTGCACGATGTCCGGAAATTCCAAAGAAGATGAAATTGCCAATATCCTGGAGGAGTGTCTGTCTGTTTTTCGGTCGGGATTACTCCAAGATATCAAAATCGATGACCTTGTGTTTTGTGAGCCTTCCAGGGAGGACGACCCGCATACTCCCCCTCACTTACAGAGTCTTGCGACCACAAACACTCAGTTCCTGCAATACCAAGACTGGATTAAAAAGCTGTCCTTGGATGCGACGGAACTGGATTGCGAGGGGTTTGAACGCTGTAGAAGTATAAAGTGCCAGTTACTCGATGACCTCCGGGACGAGTGGACCAAGCTTGAGGAGTTGAAACGTAGGGCATGGCAGTTGACTTGCCGGGACGCTGACCTGGCCATGCCACCTCATCCTCGGACTGACCCTGGTTTAGTACAGGGAATAGACACATGTGAGTATTAGAGCGATCCCACAAGTTGTAACTAATAAACATTTTGGATCTCCAGCTCGTCACTTTGACACGCCACTTGCCTCTCCCGATGTCCACCCTGCCATTTTGGTGGTATATATTCTCGTCACTGTGGTGCACATAGTGTCTGGACTCTCCTTAAGCGATTGCGACCTACTTCTCTTCTCCTTGCGCATTCTCATCGATCTTATGGTTGGGGACTTTCATGCAGCTGGAGGTCAGAGTAAATACCTCGCAGAATCAGTCCCCAAGGATGCCCGCACTGTTGTCCGTAGGCTTGCCTTGGCGCCCTCATACAAAGCGTTCATCTGCTGTCCTAAATGCTCCACCTGTTACACTGATTCGGGCCCCGATTCCAAGGGATACTGTTCGTGGAAGCATGCGTCGACCGACTCGCCGACTCGGGTCCAAGAGACTTGCCAGTGCGGCTGTCCCCTTCGAAAAACTCGCAATATTCGCAATCGTGAATACGACATCCCGGTTCGTCGCTTCCTGTACCACGATTTCAACGAGTGGCTGGGAGAGATGCTATGCCGCCCTGGAATGGAGGATATGATGGACCGCGATTTTTCACAATCGCCTGATGGAATCATGGGCGACATCTGGGACGCCCCGGGGTTGTATGAAATTTCTGACCTTGACGGTCATCCTTTCGCCCGCAAGTGTCGTGGTGACAATGAGGGGCGCTACCTGTTCAGTTTCAATATGGACGGGTTCAATCCATTCCAGCTTAAGCAGGCAGGCCGATCTGCCACAGTGATGGGATTATACATGGTATGCCTGAACCTTCCACCAAACGAGCGCTTCAAAACAGAGAACATGTTCTTGGCTGGTATCATTCCTGGACCTAAAGAACCCTCGATGCAGGAGATCAACCACTTTTTGAAACCCCTGGTAGATGACCTTCTGGAATCGTATGTTAATGGAGTGCGTTATACTCGCACATGGAAATATCCCAACGGCAGAAATACCAGGAGTGCTCTGGCACTAATCATCTGCGATCTTCCAGCCGCCCGTCAGGCACTAGGTTTCTCCGGGCATGGTTCGACCAACTTCTGTTCGTACTGCAAGTTACGACTCAAGGACATCAACGATCTGGACGTGAGGAGCTGGGAGCCCCGCTCTGACGAGGAGTACCGACGCGAGGCCCTCAAATGGCGAGGTGCATCAGAAGCGGAGCGTGCCAAAATCACCAACAATTATGGTGTGCGCTACTATTCAGAATTTCTCCGGCTTCCATATTTCAACCCAATACGAAGTCTCTGCATCGACCCTATGCATGCCTTTTTCCTAAGGATCCTTTCACGCCATTGTCAAGACATCTGGGGAATGGACGCTAAAATTGAAGATGGCGACGGCCTGGCATCTGATCCCGTACCCTTTGAGGTAAGATCGTCTATACATTTTGAGGGAGCATTCCTTGCTCTGCGCACAGGAACTTTGGAAACACTAGGACGTCATAAGGCTGCGATCCTTCGACACCTGGCTGCGGACCAAAGCATTCCCGCGAAGGGCAAGACACATGAACAACTAATGGCCGGTTTTACCAAACATGTAATGCGCTATTTCCCACCGTTTAGTGACCCTGAGTTTTGACGGTACAATCCACAGCGACGCGACAAAGGATGGTTCGATAACAACGAGAATCTAATAAGTCCTTTGACAGCCCCGGAACAGGAGAACATCGAGGCCGCTCTTGCGATCACTGGCTCACAAGAATTCTCGATTTCTGTTTCGGATGCCTACACCGCAATGGAATTTTACCTCTCCGCAGATTCTGCTGAAGACTTCTTTGAACGAGAAACAGACTTGGAATAAGTCCCAGATGAAGACGATCCGAAAGCTCACGAAGAAAAAGATGATAGAGGCTTTGGTAGAAGTGGTGTGTGCGTACTACCATCCCATTGGGGCAAGCTAACACTCTCCAATAGAGGCGAAACGAAGGCATCACGGACAACGTTCATACGCTCCGTGACCCAGACCCAGAACGCTTTTCTCGTGCAAAGCATGCAAATTCCAACCGTGGCAAGACGCGAGTTCTCGGTCGTTCGAGGCTCCAGGAAATTTGGCGTGATATGAAAAGGACCACATTACCTTCTTGTTGCTCTCCAGCACCACCGCACATCGGCGATAAGGGTCAAGGAAAGATCTCTGCCGATGGATGGCGCGTATTCTGCACCGTGCATCTTATTGTGACATTAGGCCGCATATGGGGATCTTTGCCTGCAGATACCCGCGAGTACCAACTATTTTCAAACCTTTGCGATCTTATCGGAGCAATCAAGACTGCTACTGGAAGGTCTATTACCGTTGCGCGTGCCGAAGAGTTTCGCCACCTTATGCTGAAATATCTGAGCGGACTTGACAGCTTGTTCCCAAAGCACCGGCTCGTTCCATACCACCACATCTCCATTCATCTGAACGAACTTTTGTCTCGGTTTGGCCCTACTACGACATGGCGTTGTTGGGTCTTTGAGAGATATAACCATATGCTTCAGAACATAGAGACAAATGGGAGATTTGGTCTGTTTTGTTTTAATACGTACTCTCTGGATGGTGGATGCTAATAAACTACGGACAGGTGAACTGGAGAAAACATTGTTTGAACGAATGTGTATGACTCAAAGACTCAAGGGGCTTATTTCTTCGTGTGAAGTCATTGGACTCGAACATCACCTAAAATCCTTCGCTGATAGGCTTCGGGATTACCTTAGCCCGGCGGTTAAAGGAACTCTTTCCGAAGACTTGACATATGTGACAATGCAGCAGGACGTCTTCCAAGGTGAGGAATGCTGGCTGGAGAAGGATGTCCTCAAGCGCCTTGAGGAGCTCTCAGTCCTCAAAGGAGGGTCACAAGGCTTCGCAATCGATGCCATGGCGAGACAGTACAGAAAATTTACCCACCGCAGTGCCCTCTTCAGCCCATCCTCGTTTTCTATTCGGGACAGTCATGTCGTTGTTGGTAAAGGGATTCCTGACGACTGGTATGCAGGAAAAATCAAACAGATATTCGAGTATCCTTTTAGGCCGCCATCAAAAGTTTACTTTGCCATACAAAGGTTTAGAGAACTGTCTGCACAAGAGGCCTCGCAAGATCCATATCGCCAATACCCTTTGGTTGGAGGCCGCCTCTACCACCCTGAACTTGGAGACGAAATTGAGGTTGTGTCATCGCAAGAAATAATCGCACATTTTGCACATACGCCACAGGACGAGCAAGATTTTGGCTTCCCATGCTTCCATGCGCTGCCTTTGGGGAAGGTGATGCTCTCACCCTGTCGTACGCTAAGCATTGCTGACTTTTTAAAGGATTGAGGATATCGCTGCGAGCGTCTGTCTCAGTGTTGCGGCGGTACCGAGCCGAGCCGAGTCGTTAGCCGGCTTGAAGTCAATTTCAGCCATCGAACTGAGTCCCTTTTTTATATATCTGAATTTATACACAGCATGTACAAAGGAGCACAAATGCAGGCATGTAAAGTACATGTTATGGCACGTATGGTAGCTGTGATGAGTCAGGAGGTTTAATGAGCACTGTATGCTAGGGAGGAGCGCGGCATGGCGCTTGGCCCATGTCACGAGCTCTTCAAGCTTTCAATCTCCTTGAGTGATTGGAATTCCATGGGGTCGACACGATCATACTGCAACCTATGAGTCGGTACACGTAGAAATAGTATAGGGATCAAGATAGGGGTGCGCACCGTAACCGTGCCTCACCTCACGGCCTCACGGCCAGATGGTTCCGTACTACCGTCACCGTGTACTACCGTGACATGATGGAGTGCGTTGGCCGCGTTGCAATTGTACCTGGCAACCTCAAAGTATGGCCACTATCCCCACTTTTACTGTGGATACAACAACTCGGAATCAGTGAGTACTTCGCCATCAATCAGCCTCAGGCTCCGTGGCATCCACAACGTCCTTGCCAGCCTTGGCCTTGGACTTGTCGTCGCCTTCCTTGGCTTTGGACCTGTCCTTGCTGCCTCCGCTCTCCTTGACCCTGGGCTTCTTCAGCCTGCAGTTCACCCCCTTACTAGGAACATTGTCAACTTCGATGATTGTTAGTCCAGGCTCGTCTCCTGACGATGCCTTGGTCTCTGTGGCGTTGACTGTGGCCTTATTTCCTCTGGTCTCGTCGTTCTTCAATTTCTTTGGCCCTCCCTCGTTTCCGCTGCCCTTTGCCCAGCACTTGGACTTCTTGGCTTAGCGGTGAAGGCCTCCTCGAGGGTCTTAAGCTCTTTTTGGAGAGCGCATTGTTTGTAGATATCGGATGAGGAAGTGAGTGAGTCGAGTGGATCATCATAGCAAGGGGATAGGAAGCCCATCAAGACTGCGGCGTACTCATCAACACTGGCCCTGTGCCCGAGTGCGGACAGCTGCTTGTGCAAGTAAGTAGGCTTGCTGGAGCGGGAACGTACGTCTTCATCTTCTCCGCAGCGCGTCACTTGAAACTTTCTCCCCAGGTCCATCAACACCCTCCTCGACTTCCTCTCAACCTCCTTCCCCAACCTGTCGCACAGATTTCACTAGACCCGATCGACTCGCTAAGGAAGGTCGACACTTGATGCTCGACACCCGACACTCAACACTCGATGCTTGGCACTCGACGCTCGACACTCAACACTCGACGTTCGAGGTTTGACGCTCGACGCTTGACACTCGACACTTGACGTTCGACTCTCAACTCTCGACACTTGACGTTTGACATTTGACGCTCGATGCTCGATGCTCGACGTTCGACGCTCAACGTTCGACGCTCGACGTTCGATGTTTGACGCTCAACGCTCGACACTCAACACTCGACACTCGACACTCGACGCTCCAACACTTGACACTCAACATTTGATGCTCAACCTCGAACACCCAACTCAGATGTAGATGACTTTGCGGCGGTGCTGTATTCTTTAGTCAGGTTTACGTAGTGCGCCTAGGTCCCCTGTCAAAAAACGTGACAGAAAAAAATAATAATAAAGAGTCTAACATTTCCGGACAATCTGGGGACAGATTGATCATGTGACATATGAAAGAGTTTAAACGTCACCAGACTCTTTCTGACCAAGAAATTATTTGAAAGGAAGAGTTTGATTATTTCTTTTGGGAATTCATTGGGCCGAGAAGAGTCTTAGCAGAGTTGGACACTTTTTAAGATATTTTTTTCTCATGTTATTTTGCCCAGAATTATTTAAACTCTTTTTCAGAGTTTTTCAGAGTGGGAAATTCTAAGAGATAGTTTAACACTTATCAGGGTTTTCTACAACTTTCTCTGTCAGAAAACTCTGCTTTGCATGCAGTGTGTGAACGTCCAGGGCAGCAACGACTGCATGGCTGGTATGATAACCATGCGGCAGACGACAGTAGAGTACGTGCAATTGTGCGGCCTCGAAATACTTCACAGCGAGGACTTCATCGTGGACTCTGGGCAGAGGAAGGTCCGAATCTGAGACGCCAAAAAACTCCAGGGTGTTTTGATCAACTATCTTTATGTTGTACGCCCAGATGTCCCTGAGGTTCCAATCACTGATAGACTTGGGCATCCTGTGACTGCAGATGAGCCGATTATGCGAGAAACATGTGGTGTCTGCACAGAGGTGTGGGACAGGAGTTGTCGGGTATATCTACTCTAAGGACCCTGCGCTCCCCTCTCCACCGCCACTGTGGCCGCCACCGCGAACTTGTCTTAATTTAATGGGTCGCTTGTCACAATGCATTCTTCGTAGTCACCACCTCCCAGTTCCCTTCTCACTGTCATCTCCAATGAACGTGAGAGAGGGAGCGTCTCTGTCACTCATCTCGCCTTCTGTCCTCGCCACCACATCCTTCAACTCCACCGCTTCCGCCTACCGCCTCTACAGCCGCCGTGGAGAAGTGCCACGACCTGTCTTTCCACCCCCCACACGTCTTGCTCGTAATCCGGCACGATCGACGGCATGACATCGTCCCGTTTTCAAACACATTGCCCGTTCCGGACAGGTGTGAGCACGGGCCACCACAACCAGTCAATGTGCGTGTCTCATCCAATTGTTCCAATTGTTGTCGCGAGATGATGTCATGCATGTGAAAACTGCAGGCTCGTCAGGCCACCGGGAACTGGGAAGATGTCGAACCGATCGTCACCGCGAGCGTAACCGCCCAATGAGTGTCTTTTGTGCTATTGACACGGTCCCCTCTTTTCATGCCGCTGCAGCTACGTCGTATCGGACTCGACATTGCAAACCGGAAACACTTTTTCCTGCAGGGCATACTAGAATATGCCTGTATCACGCAATTGACTGGTGCCATCGCCGCAGCAGCCACCATCCTTTGGGCTCACTCCTGGTCCACTTTCTTGTGAGTACGTGTCGCATGCCTCCCTCCTCGCCCCATTCTTACATCGCCACAACAACTTAGTCCGGTTCCCGCCGACAATATCGACCTCGCTCAAGGCGTATTTATTAAGACGTTCGTCACCGCGGCGCTCTGCCTTGCGGTGATGCTTACGGCGGAAGCATAACTCGACCTTTTGCCCCTCTATGCGAAGGGCGAGGGCAAGAAGGACAATCAGTGTCTGCACGAGGACGGGAACAAAGTTTGTTCCCGTCCTTGCGTGCGGACACTGATTGTCCTTCTCCCCCTTCCCGCCCCCTAAACTGTCAATAAAGTAAATATAAAAGCAACCGTGCGCTGTGCCTTGGGTTCTACTGGATTCTCTACCGGACGTGTGATGGAATCTGACATCCCATATCTTCCCGGCGTACAATGCCTCCTCTCACTCTCCGATGGCCTCGCGGGGCCTTCATTCGCTTCAATGCTCTTGTGTTCCAAAAAACACCTGCCGGTTCTACCGAGCCCGTCCGTGTACCGGGCCCACTCGATCACACAACGCTCCCCGAGACCGAGCCAACCCGTGTTGGGCTATATACGGTCCATGCGATGCTTAACGTAGGCTAGCCCGTGTTTCTCACGGTCCTCTTCATCCTCCTCACCATAAATCTGTCCGACCCGACTTTCGGTGATGTCCTAGGTGTGCTTCTGATGCTCGCTCGCATCCCAGGGTCTCGTATTGCCCCATCCCTCGCGACGTGTTCCTTACTGCCCTCGCGAAAGCCGCACTCCCACCACGCGTCGTCCCCATGCTCGACGGATTTCCACAAGCTTCGCCCTCTGTAGCTCCCCCGTCTCACTTGAATGATTCACGCTCGGCCTTGAGGGTAGCGGCGGAGGTGGCGCCGCACCATAGCCGATAGGACTAAGCTTGCGCAATTTGGCGTGCTTACTTGCCCTTGTTGCTCCCGCACTATTCCTTGCTAGAACGCTTGGCCCAAGCTGGTTCGCGACGGGACTCGTTGTTGTGGGACGAGTCAAAGGTGGATGTAGCTATGACGTATGTATTTACTGTAAACCTAGGCCAAAGTGGAATACGTATGACTCGTTGCTTGATTCCTCCGTACGTCTTCAAAGTCATCTGGGCCCACCGCAAATTCTTTATTTTCTGATCCGCTCGTCGAAGTCGGCGAGTTCATGGACCGACAACGAACTTCAGTGCTATCGCATAACGATAGCACATCAAGGCTCGGCGGCCTTCTTTGGTCAAGTAAACCTGCCTCAACCGCAGATCAACGACAACGACATCCTCACTGGTGCCCTTATAGGTCCCAATGCGGTTCTGGAAGATATGGACGACGACACCTATTCATTTCTCCGCACCATGCACCTTGCAACACGTCTTGACGCTGAAGAATCGATTGTGGATCAGCTCTCCTGCCAACTCTTCAGGACTCTGGGTTTCGTCGGCTTTGCTCAACGTAGAGTCATCATGCAGCGGAAGATCCTACACTTTCAGGTGTGCGCAATGGAGAGGGCAGCAATACCCAATATCTGCTTCATCGATGGAAACGATATTATCCGACTCATTCAAGAGAACAAGCGGCTGACATCTAGCATGGATCCAGCACCACAACTCATTGCTCAGGCAATCGCAGCATTTTCCCACAACAATAGTGTTCGCGACGAACAACATTTGGCGCTACTACAGTCTGAGGTTATCCTGGGGATAACCATGGTTAGAACCACTCCAACCTTCTACAAGATCCGGGTCAGTAGGGATCTCGTGGATGCGGTCCGTGACGGCACATACCCACAGTCAGCACATGCGACAACCGTTTTCGCCCACCGCCCATTTGAGGTGGTCCTTAACAACAATGCAAACAACGACGCACTGGCCGCAGTTCACTGGGAGAACCTGGACGACCGGCTCGGTATATTGTCCTGCTTTGAGGCCTTCAAGGCGTTCCTTTAAAGTAGGCTGCTCCGTCCGGACTCTTTTTTTACTCTCCTCTCGCCGCTTCCATCATCTACCTTGGAGAAGAAAGCAATTTTCCGATGAGAAAGTCGTAAATCTTGATCGCCTCCGTCTGAGATTGCCAAGGTATCTTCGGCGAGATGTCCTTTATGACACAGTAGAGATTCCTTCGTAGACAAATATCTTTTCTTTACACAAATTGGCGTCGCAATTCGGAGTAGACTAAGAGTATGAGTCGTGCTTGCAGCGATGCCGTAAAACTTCCAGAGTAAGCAAGTTTATTAGAATGGTAACAAGAGCCGGTGGTGCGCTGAGCGATCGGCTGGGGAGCGGGGCTGAATGCACGACAGCGCTAATAAGGATACAAACGGGATGGTGATGGGTCATGAAGACAATGACGAGCGAGAGACGGGAACAATAAGGGCAAGAAAAAACATTCCTGTGCCGCACACACAAGAATGAAAACCAGTAAAAAAATACAGACAACTCCCCATCATGCCTTGAGCAACTCTTCAACGACCTTGTCGTCCGAGATCTTCGCGACATTTGCGCCACGATAATTCAACCGCCGCAGCACGTCGATCTGCGCGACAACGTGTGCCTTATCGAGACCGGCAATCGCGACCTCATCGCGTACGCCAGCCCCGATCTTCCCAGTGGCGGCACCCTGTCCTGAAGGGGATACAGGTCCGCCGGCGTAGACGTGGGTCCAGTAACGCGCAGTGTCCTCAAAACTTGAGCGCGAGGTCATGTAGTGCTTTGCAACCTCGGCATCCTGCGGGTCGTTCGGCTCGGGGCTGCAGAGAAGAGATTGCAATGAAATGAGAGTGGATTTCAGGGTGAGAACGGGTGACCAGGCGTCCTTGAGGATGTCGAGGCAGATCGCGCCAGACGCGGAAGAGACATTCGGATGGTAGACCTTCGTGATGAACTTCATCTTGACTGGTTGGAAAGGATATGAATCGGGGATGACAATATCCTACGGGTAGTGTAAATGATCTCGCACGGGGGGGTCTGTGGTGACGATAGGGAAGAAGACGCACAACTTCAAAGTGACCGCCTTGATAAGGGGTGTCCTGTGGGCCATCAAAAGAACCACGAAGATGAAAGGGTGAGTTGTCGATGAGGTCGATGTTGATTTTCGACGACTTGTCGTTCTTGCAATCTATGACAGATCAGAAAAAACCTACAAAACGAACCGACCATCGGACGCACCAGCGATCTCCTTGTTAACTCGACGGAGTCGTGCGTCGGACATGGTAGAACGCGAAACGGTGTTGAAAAGTGTTGCTCGAGTTGGGTTGAGGTAGAGGGTTGCTTTTATGTTTATGGCAGCGGCCAGTCCGTGCACGTGGCATTGACTGGCCCCACATCCATCATGTCCGAGTCCGCTATGCAGAAAGCATTTGAAGAATATATCCTCCAACTTCAACACAAGATCGTGACCGCGTTAGAAAACCTTGACCCGAACGCACCGCTTTTCTTTCGCGATCGCTGGAATCGTCCCGAGCAGGGCGGCTACGGCATATCCTCCGTCTTTTCCACGCCCTTCTCCTCAACTCCCGCCACAACAATTCTTGAAAAAGCCGGGGTCAACATTTCAGTCATCCATGGCACCCTGCCCCCCGCAGCAGTAAAGCAGATGCGCGCATACCACGACACACTGCCCTATGATCCAGACAGCCAAACAGACCTCCCCTTCTTCGCCGCCGGTATCTCCCTCGTCATCCATCCGCGTAATCCACACGCGCCAACGGTGCACGCCAATTACCGCTACTTCGAAGTAAGAGACCCCGCGGACAAATCCAAAATACTCGCGTGGTGGTTCGGCGGCGGGTCCGATCTCACCCCGTCCTACCTCTACGAACAAGATGCGCAGCACTTCCACGCGACACTCAAGGCCGCATGTGACGAACACGGTGCTGCGCTTCACCCAGCGTTCAAGGCATGGTGCGACGAGTACTTCTTCATTCCGCACCGTGGCGAGGCACGGGGCATCGGCGGCCTCTTCTTCGACGACCTCTGCGACAGAGAGCACAAACATCTCCCCAACGCAAAGCCCGACGATCGCCCGTGGGATCCAGAGAAAATCTTTGCGTTCGTGCGTACAGCCGGAGACGCCTTCATTCCATCGTACCTTCCCATCTTGGAGCGTCGCGCGCACACGCCCAGCACGGATGCTCAACGGCACTGGCAGCTCCTCCGCCGCGGTCGCTATGTCGAGTTCAATCTCGTAAACGATCGTGGGACTAAGTTTGGTCTTATGTCACCTAACTCGCGTATCGAGAGTATCTTAATGAGCTTACCTGAGGTCGCGCGGTGGGAGTATTGCAGCGATGTTGGCGCTGACGCGGACAGCGACGAAGGAAAACTGCTCGAGGTGTTGAAAAAGCCGAGAGTATGGGTGGTGTGATATCGAAGGCGTCCTATGGATGGTCCTGTAACTATTAGAGCAGTGCGTCGTGGATTGTCTATTCATTTATTACTGCTATGTACTGTAAGTGATGTAACAGACCCTCAATACGACGACCAGGTCTACCTCTCGATCTTCCTTACAACCCGAGAGCCCTCGCCTCACGGATCTTCAACTCACATTACTCTTGCAGGCTGTAGCAAAGCGCAGTCCCCTAGTAACCCCAAACCGTGACACTAGCCGGCATGACGTACGAAGTAGACACAGCTCGCAACTACACTACTAGTAGCTTGTCCGAGTCTTCGACCAGATGAAAAAGATTGTTTGTGATAGATGCGTAAAATGATATACATCCCATGACTCCACGCTCGACACCCCCCTTTTCTCGCGCTACGCAACGATGGCCAAGGCCATGGGAGTTGTCCTGCGTCTAGTGATTCACCAAAAGCCATAAGCTCGCTCAACAGTAGTATAAATTGTAAAGTTAGTGCTACATGGGGTTCTGTACCTCGAGGTGCACGTAAATTGAACTAAAAAAAAAACATCCCCTGACTAGATACAGACCGAGTACATGTAATATGTTTGATGCTGGGATAGCTTTTGTCCCACGTTCAAGTTTCTTCATGTCAATGGTGCCTCGTCTCAGTGATAATCAAGTTGGTTTTTGTTCGTTGCAGAAAATGGCGTATACATAGAATGATAGACATTCATCTCGCGAGGGACCGTGACGAGATTTCGTCCCTAACATTCGACGCAAGTTGAATCTCGTCGTCTACTACCTTCCACTCCTTTTCCAGCTGCGCAACCGTTGGATACGTCAACCTCTCACTGGCCTTCCCGATGCGCACGACAAGACATATATCCCCGGACACCGTTTCCAACGATAGCTCCCCCGAGTTATTCGCGGCGTACTGGCTCTGGCGGCTGTTGAAAGTAGTCATCGGCGTGGCCCACTCTATTTTCTCAGGTTTTGCCTGAAAATGCAGCGAAGCCCTGTGCCACTCCAAGTGTTTGCACACGATGATCCCACCTTCCGAGCGCAAAAGCCTGAGGATATCAAAGGAGTCCCGCGGAGAACAGTCCAAGTCGAGCGGATATTGGATGAGTCCACCTTCGGGCAAGTCCCCATCCAGCTCGTAGTAGAGGTACAGCACCGGCTCGAATCCAAGTGCACGAGCACTCCTATAAACGACAGCGTCGATGCCCTTGAGCATAGCGTAGATATCGCTGAGCTTCTCGTCATTTGGATAAACATGCCGCAGACCAAATCCAAGCGTCCCGCCCTCTGGTAAGAACTCTGGATTCTCGAGTAGCGCCGAAAATGCATCGTGGAATGCGCGTTCATTCGCCAGGGGACAGAAGGGATCCAAGATCTGGTCATTCGCGGGTACTAGTAGAGCTCCGCCATCGTCAACTTCAGTGTAGAGGTCGTATGTCAATGTGACGCGATGACCGGATATGATAGGCGTGACTTCGTGCTCGACGTCTTTGAGTAACACGACGTAATCGATGGAAGGCGCATCCATGGCAGCCGCGATCTCCCGACTAGGGTCGATGGACCATTCATGATTACCGCTCCTGAGGGACAGAGCCCCACCGTCGTGCAGCGTTGGGAAGATGATTGCGAGTGATCCAAGCCTCCTTTTGCCCGGCAGGGGTTCGACTCGGACGCTTGGGAAAGATCCCTTACCTAGGTGGGTAGTAAGCGAATGCCAGGAAAAATGACGATGGAATGCATACTGTCCACGTTTAGTTCCCGTAGCTCGATCCTTAATCCTTGAGTCGTCATGTCACCTTCGAAGTGATAGTCCCTTATGATTTTGACCAGATTGGTTTGAACAGGCACTAGCAGTGGGGCAAAGCATCCAGGGACCATCTTCCCAGGCATACCCAATAATCTTTCCCCGCTCATAGCAAAGGGGGTGGATTTACAGGCCCAGGCGAGTTGCTCCAACTCATCAAAAGTAGCGTTCGCAAGGTTGACGTGCCTATAAGGCGTCAGTCAGGCTGGATGTCAGAGAATTTCAATTCCTCGAACCTGGCGTTATGACTGTCTTTGGTGGTCCTGTAAAACAGCGAGAAAAATGAAGCCGGAAGTCCAAGGGTCCCGCTAACATAGGGGGGCTTGTTGATGATTAACTCACGTAGCGGGGTGAGCTGTTCTTCAATACGGGCCGTGTTTGAATATTCCGTTTCCATGTGTCAAGTAGATCAACCACAAGAGTGAGCACAAGCAAGAGAGTTTGAGCACGAGCAAGGAGCAAGGGCCAAGCGGAGAAAGAGAACGTGGTTTGAATACACTTGACGTTTTAGGGGGTTCAAAGAAAGAGCGAGGTCAGGGGTCAGCAAAACAAAAGCATACAAAAAATTGTTGGAGCCTGAACTGTTAGTACGAGTAGATCTGTTGAAACGATAGGAGACAAGGATAGAATTACCAAGACGGAAACCTGCCAGTGGGCGTGAGCCATGTCAGGTGACTGTCACTGTCACAAAGATCACGCAGTCAGGGTTGGTGCGTCACAGTGATGTCCACACACGCGTACGACTCGGACGAACATCACAGGCCACAAGATCCTTACCATCTGGAATACCAACATAACTTCCGCCATGCCATTCCTCTTGAGTTAACCAACCGAGATGGCGCTGCCTGACTCTCTTTCCACCCGCTTCCTAGCGTCCCCGTTGTTGTGTCGCACTAACGCCTGCCAGTGAGCGCCTGAGCACACCGCCTCGAAGTGAGCGGCGCGCGGCTTGGTTTGGAGTCGCTCAGGCTGTCTCGGTCCAGGAGCCGCTGCTGTGCTGTCGTGCATATAGCCCCACTCTACCACCGATTGCTCAATGCACCACCAGCTCTTGTTACCATCCAAATAAACTTGCTCACTGGAAGGTTCTACAGCATCGCTGCAAGTACGACTCCGAATTGCGACGCCGATTTGTGTAAAAAGGCGTCTGTATCCGAAGGAATCTGCATTACAATAAATAACGTGGGCCACTAGCACGAGATAATAGGTGCGATTATAGCCGTGGTTTGTTCAGGCAGGCGTGATAAGGCATCCGCCGCAGTGTTTTTGTC
>WNFQ01006047.1_pt1 | contig 16390 bp, 19 predicted proteins | sample 5400171 | NCBI WGS metagenome assembly WNFQ01 (sample SAMN13153356, study PRJNA577476) | soil metagenome | isolation source: 20 cm soil under Madrone tree | place: USA:California | collected 2016-06-14 | reverse complement strand
GCGCCAGAAAAGAGTCGGCCGTTAAGCCGGGTTCTGTCGTGGACAGTCATTCCTCTGGGATGCGCGTCGCCGCGCAGCTCTAGCGACCTACCCGGAAGCCTCACGTGGGCCACATGGTGCGGCCGACATGCGCCGCGTGCTTCCCTATTTGGTCTTGCTCCCGGTGGGGTTTGCCGTGCCGCTGATGTTGCCACCCGCGCGGTGCGCTCTTACCGCACCATTTCACCCTTGCCGGCGCCGCTTGCGCGGCACTTAGGCGGTATCTTTCTGTTGCACTTTCCGTGGGCTCGCGCCCCCCAGGCGTTACCTGGCACCATGCCCTGTGGAGCCCGGACTTTCCTCCGTGTGCGTGCGCACACAGCGACTGCCTGGCCGACTCTTGGCCACACCATACGCAGATGTGGCCGCGAATGCGAGGCGGATTGAGTCGGGCCCATCCTGGGCCCTCCCCCTATGGGCGCCTGCGGCGTCTGCTACGGCATCCTGCCTCCGCATTCTTGCTTGAGGTGCAGCGCGCGCTTGTAGGCCTCGTTATCGCGCGCCCCGGTGATTTGCGCCGCCAGGCGCGCCGCCTGCTTGAGGGGCAATTCCGCCAGCAGAATTTTGAGCGCGCGGTCGAGCGCGCCATCATGACCGTCGGCGCCGCGATCAGCGTCGGCGAGCGCCTGCGGCGCGCCGGCCAGAACCAGTACGATCTCGCCGCGGCCGAAATCGGCGTCCACATCGGCGCGTGCGAGAAGATCGCCCAGCGAGCCGCGATACGTCGTTTCATGCATCTTGGTGATTTCGCGCGCGACCATGGCGCTGCGCTCCCCGCCGAAAGCCGCGGCGCAATCTTCCAGCGTTTCGCGCACGCGATGCGGTGCTTCGTACAACACCAGGGTGCGTGATTCGGCCGCCAACGACTGCAGCCGCTTGCGGCGCGCGGCGCCGCGCGCGGGCAGGAATCCTTCGAAGCAAAAGCGATCCGTCGGCAGAGCCCCGATCGACAGCGCGGCGACCGCCGCGCAAGGCCCCGGAACGGCGATGATCTCGACGCCCGCCGCCGCCGCCGCGCGCACCAACTCAAATCCGGGATCGCTGATGGCGGGCGTGCCCGCGTCGCTCACCAGCGCCACGGAGGCGCCTTGGCGCAGGCGCTCGATGATCTCCCCCGCACGGTAATGCTCATTGTGATCGTGCAGCGACAGCTGCGGCGTTTGAATCCCGAAGGCTTTGAGCAACACGCCGGTATGACGCGTGTCCTCGGCCGCAATGAGCGCACAGTCCGACAGCACGGCGCGCGCCCGAGGAGACATGTCGCCCAGATTGCCGATCGGAGTTGCGACGACGTAGAGCCGACCTGCCAGTGAATTAGCCACTATAATCCGCGCCCATGTGTGTTTTCATTTGCAGCGACCACTCGGGGTCGCTTCGACCCCGTTGAACCCGCGCGTTAGCGCTAGAGGAGACCAGGGTATGGCAGCGATCTCTCGACGTCCACGGCTGCCGCTGTATGCGGCGCTCACGGTATCGGCGATATTGGCTGCGTGCAGCTTGCTGAAGCCGGTGCAGGCCCCGCAGGACGAGCAGGAGCGCGCGGTGCATCTGGTGCGCGACGGCAAGCATGCCGAGGCGGCGCAGGCCTACTCGGAACTCGCGGCCCTGCAACCGGCCGACCGTGATAATTACGAGCTGCTGAGCACCGAGCAATGGTTGGCCGCCGGCAACGTCGCGGCCGCCAAACAGTCGTTCGAAGCGGTGTCGGCGGAGGCTCGCACGCGCCTTCCCGTCGCGCGCGCGCTGGTCGCGGCGGAAATCGCGTACGCGGAGAACGACGGCGCCCGCGCGATTCGCGAGCTGGATCAAATCCCGGTGCCGACGTCGCCCGATCTCGCGCAGAACTATTATTGGATCCGCGGACGCAGCGCCTTTCTCACCGGCCACCCGTTCGAAGGCACGCGCACCCTGGTCGAACGCGAGCGCTGGCTCAGCGATCCTGCCGCCTTGCGCGCGAATCGCGCGGAACTGCTTGCCAGAATTCGCGGCGCCGCGGAACGCGGGCAGTCGCTGAAACCTCCCCCCAAGACCGACCCCATCGTCGCCGGATGGCTGGAGCTGGGGCCCGTCGCCGTCGGTCTCGCCCGAGATCCCGTGCGCGCGCCCGCGTCACTCGCCGGCTGGGAACGGCTCTATCCGCAGCATCCGGCAAACGACAGCGTGTTGGCGATGGCATCCACCGAGATCGCCGCCGCGACGGCATTTCCCGATCAGATCGCGCTGCTGCTGCCGCTGTCGGGCCGGGCCGAGCCGGTCGGCGTCGCGGTGCGCGACGGCTTCATGGCCGCCTACCTCGAACAACCTCCCGCAACCCGGCCGCGCTTGAAAATCTACGACGTGGCCGCGGAATCGGTGGGCAGCGCCTACACCCAAGCCATCATGGAAGGCGCCGGCTTCGTCGTGGGCCCCCTCACCAAGGAAGACGTCGCGGCCCTGGTGCCCCTGAGCGACGGACGCACACCGGTGCTTGCGCTGAATTTCCTCGGCGAATCGGTGAGCCCGCCGCACAATTTTTATCAGTTTTCGCTCTTGCCCGAGGATGAGGCGCGCATCGTCGCGCGGCGCGTCGCCGCCGACGGCAGGCTCAACGGGGTGGCCATCGTGCCGGGGAATGAGTGGGGCAACCGCGTCGCCGCCGCCTTTGCGGACGAGCTATCGCGTCTCGGCGGGACCGTGCTCGACAGCCAGCGCTACGAAACATCTCAAGTCGACTTCTCCGACCTCATCAAGCGGGTACTGCAGGTGCACGCGGTGAAGGGCGAGCCTTCCACGCACAGAACCGATGCCACCTTCGTCTTCGTGGCCGCCGCCTCCCCGGGCGTCGCCCGTCAGATTCTGCCGCAGCTGAAATTCCACTATGCCGGAGACGTGCCGGCGTATGCCATGTCGGACAGCTTCGAACCGGACCCGGTGGCGAACAGCGATCTCGACGGCATGCTGTTTCCCGACATGCCGTGGATGGTCGCGAGCGATCCGGTGACCGTTCAGATTCGCGACGCCGTGCGCGCGGCATGGCCGGCCCGGACCGCGCGCCGCGATCGTCTGTATGCGTTTGGCTTCGACGCCTACCGCCTGGTGCCCGCGCTGCGCTCGAAGGCCCCCGGCGAGACCGGCGAAATCTCGGGTGTAACCGGCAGGCTGCACGTCGACGACCACAATCGAGTCCGCCGCGATCTCGAGTGGTCGCAGATCAGGAACGGAGTTCCGAACGCCTTGTAGTCGACGAAGCCTCCCGCGGGGGCCGCCGCCGCCCGGGCGCTATTGACGCATGGTTGTTCCGCTCCGCGAGCAGCGACGCCGTCATTTTCCGGTCTCCGACTCGACCATTTCTATCGTCGCGCGATGGCCGTGGGCACGTGCGAGTCTCCCGTCGCAGGTCAAAAGCGGAGCGCCCAACGCCTCCGCCAGCGAAATGTACGCCCCGTCATACGCAGTCATCGCATCACGCAATTGCCAGATTCGTGGCAGCAGCGGCCCGTGAGCATGGCGTTCGATGAAAAGCTGAGCGAAGTCCTCGAATACCTGGCCGGCGCGTACGCGCGTAATTTCCTTCCGTTGCACGAGACGACGCACGACGTTCGCGACTTCGACATCGAGCAAGTGAGGGGAATGAAGCCGTTCCGAAGCCGCAAGCGCGCGATCCATCAATCGCTCCGCCCTATCGGTTCGCAGCAGCATCTCCAGGAGCGCGGAGGCATCAATGACGATCAACGGCTATCGCGCTCCGCGCGAAGGATATCCGCCGGCGAGATCTTGCCCCGAAAGGCGTCGCGTTGCCGCAAGCGCTCCCGCATCTCCTCGGGAGCCGGGTGCTCCGCAATCTTGCGTACTTCCCGAATCAGGTAGTCGGACAGCGGCAGACCGGACAATGCAGCCCGCGCCTTCAATTGACGGTGCAAGGCATCGGGGACATGGCGCAATTGAATCATCTTGGGCATGTTCAGATGCTAATTACATGTGCAGCACATGTCAAGATCGGCGAAACCATCCACAGTTCCAATCGTCGCCGCAGTCGGCGCGTTCCTCCAATCGACAGGCATTGCGCCATATTGCCACGAACGGGCCACGAATCGGCGGTGATGCCCTCCCCTCGTCGGAGCAATATCGCCGGCGTGTCCACTGATTCGCGCCTGCAACGGGGTATTGCGTCCGAGGATCTGGCCGCGGACTACCTGCGCGCGCGGGGTCTGGTCGTGGTCGCGCGGAATGTACGGTGCAGAGCCGGAGAACTCGATCTGGTCTGCCTCGACGCCGGTGTGCTGGCCATCGTCGAGGTACGGCAACGTGCACGGCAGGATTTCGGCGGAGCGCTCGCCTCGGTCACCCGGCGCAAGCAGCGCAAGATCGTTCGCGCCGCTGAATTCTTCCTGCAGCGGCAGTCGGAGTGGCGCCGCCATGCGATCCGTTTCGATGTGCTGGCCGTCGAGGGGCTGCCCGGCGGCGAGCATCGCGTCGTCTGGATCAAGGACGCCTTTCGCGCGGCGTGACCTGCGAGCGCAGGCACCGTCCCTCCGGTACCCGACGATCCGGCGCTATTTGACCACCTGCAGCTTCGGGCGGTTCGGTTTGGCAGCGCCATCCTTCCCGGCGGCAGGCGCGGCCGGCGGTCCGTCCGTGGGATCGGGATCGGCATCCCCTTCGGGGAAAATCATCCCCTGGCCGGTCTCACGCGCGTAAATGCCCAAGATCGCCCGCACCGGGACTTGAACGGCGAACCCGACACCCCCGAAGCGTGCCTCGAAGCGGACGAAGTCATTGCCCAATTTGAGCATCTGAGTCGCGGAGAAGCTCACATTGAGGACGATTTTGCCGTCTTTTACATATTGGCGAGGGACGATCACGCCCTCGGCGGTCGCATCCACCACGATGTGCGGCGTCTCGCCGCTGTCGGAAATCCACTCGTGCAAGGCTCGGAGCAGGTACGGACGTCGTGGCTTCACGGGCGCGGGTCCTGTGAGGGCAGCATGAGGCAGGTCACCGCGATCAATGTCGCATGTCCCGTTCGACTTCGGTCAAACAGGCGCGGAACGTGGAGCGCGCAAAAATCAAATTCATGTACTTCACGATGGGTTGAGCCTGCGGCGGCAGCTCTATTCCGTAACTCGGCAGGCGCCACAAGATGGGTGCGATGCTGGCATCGACCAGGGAGAATTCATCGCTGAGAAAGAACGGCTTCGCCTTGAACACTTCCGCACTCGCGCATATCGCCTCACCCAGGACCTTGCGGCTGTGGGCCGCCGTCTTGCTCTGAGGGTCCGACTCGATGTCGCGGGCCAGGGCATACCAGTCCCGCTCCACCCGGTAAAGCGCCACCCGGAACTGCGCGCGCGTCACCGGATCGATGGGCATCAGGGGCGGATGCGGAAAGCGCTCGTCCAGATATTCGATGATGACGCGCGAGTCGTACAACACCAGGTCTCGATCCACCAAGGTCGGCACACTGTGATAGGGATTCAGATCAAGCAGATCCTCGGGCAAATCGTCCAGGTCTACCGTCACCAAATCGATTGCGATTCCCTTCTCGGCGAGCACCAGGCGCGTCCGGTGACTCCAGGGGTCAGCCGGCGCGGAAAACAGGGTCATCACCGAGCGACGTGCCACTAACGCGATCTCCTAGGGAGCATGGACAAACGACTCCCCTCTGCTGCGTTAGTGGACGTCCTTCCAATAGTCTTTCTTCAGCTGATAGGCGAACACGAAGAACACCAGCAAAAACAGCGTCACGAAAACGCCCATCGACTGGCGTTTCTCCTTGACGGGCTCACCGGCATAGTCGAGAAAATTCGCGATATCACGTACGAACTGATCATACTCCTCCGGCTTCAAGGCGCCCGGGGTCATTGTATCGACTCCCACCAATACCATCCTGGCGCTGCCGTGATCGTCCGGTTCATTCTTGAACACCGGCTTTTGCAATCCGTGCAGCTCCGACAGCACATCCGGCATTGCAGCACTCGGCAAATACAGATTGTTCACGCCCCAGGGACGGGTCTTGTCGACGTAAAAGCCCTTCATGTACGAATAGAGATAATCCTCGCCGCGGGCCCTGGCGATCAGCGACAAATCGGGCGGCTGCTTCCCGAACCAACCTTCGGAATCCTTCGGCATCGCCGAATTGATGGTATCGAAGGCCTTGTCCGAAGTGAACATCAGATTGCCCGCCAGTTCCGACGCCGGGATGCCGAGGTCCACCGCCAACCGGTTGTAGCGCAGGTACTTCAGCGAGTGGCACCCAGAGCAGTAATTGACGAAATTGCGGGCGCCGCGCTGCAGGGACTCGGTGTTCTTGATGTCCGTGCCGGCGCGCAGCAGCGGAATCCCCCCCTCCTCCTCGGCCATGGCGGCACTGGTGGAGAGCAACGCGATCGAGATCAATACCCAGCTTTTAAGCATGTCCTGTGACCCTTTCCGGCACCGGCTTCACGCTGTCGAGTTTCGTGTACCAGGGCATCAGCAAAAAGAAAGCAAAGTACAAAATCGTGCAGATCTTGGCCAACGTCGGGTAGATGCCCGACGGAGGCTTCAAGCCGCAGATTGCCAAGGAAATGAATGATAGTACGAAGATGGCCAGCATCACCTTGTATACGGGACCGCGGTAGCGGATCGAGCGCACGGGCGACCGATCCAGCCACGGTACGAAGAACAGCACGACGATGGACGCGCCCATCACCAGCACGCCCCACACCTGCGTCCCCGCGAACGAAGGCACGGCGCGCAACATGGCGTAAAACGGCGTGAAATACCAAACCGGCGCAATGTGCGGCGGCGTCTGCAGCGCATTGGCCGGCTCGAAATTCGGTGATTCCAGGAACAGCCCGCCGAAGGTCGGTGCAAAGAATATCACGCCGCAAAACAGCAGCAGGAATCCCGCGACCCCGACCAGGTCCTTCACCGTGTAGTAGGGATGAAAGGGGATGCCGTCGAGGGGGTGACCTTTTGCGTCCTTGCGATCATGTATCTCGATGCCGTCGGGATTGTTGGAGCCGACCTCATGCAGCGCCATGAGGTGCGCGATCACCAGGAAAACCAGCGCCAGCGGGAGCGCGGCCACGTGCAGCGCGAAGAACCGGTTCAGCGTGGCATCCGCGATGTAGTAGTCGCCGCGGATCCATTCGACCAAGGCCCCGCCGATATAGGGCAGGCTTCCGAACAAGGACACGATCACCTGCGCGCCCCAATAGCTCATGTTGCCCCAGGGCAGCACATAGCCCATGAAACCTTCGGCCATGAGCAGCAGGAAAATCAAGCAACCGAAGATCCAGACGAGCTCGCGCGGCTTACGGTGCGAGCCGTACAAGAGCGCGCGGAACATATGCAGATAGATCACGATGAAAAATGCCGACGCACCGGTCGAGTGCATGTAGCGGATCAGCCAGCCCCAATCGACGTCCCGCATGATGTATTCCACCGACGAGAACGCTTCGGCGGAAGACGGCTTGTAGTTCATCGTCAGGAATATCCCCGTCACCAGCTGGTTCACGAGGATCAACAAGGCGAGGGAGCCGAAGTAGTACCAGAAATTGAAGTTCTTCGGCGCGTAATACTCGGCGACCTGCTCCTTCCACATCTTGGTCAGTGGAAAGCGCTGATCGATCCAGCCAATCAAACCTCCGCCTTTGCTGCCGTCGGCGGACTCGGGTGCTGCGGCCATCGCGTGAACCTCTTTGCTAAGCTGTCTTGGAGGCGTCGTCGACGCCGATGATGATGCGCGCAACGGTCGCGAACACGTAGGGCGGCACGGCCAGATTCTTCGGCGCCGGCATGCTCTTGAAGACCCGGCCCGATATATCGTATTTCGAGCCATGGCAGGGGCAATAGAAGCCGCCGGGCCAGTTCGCGCCCAGATCGGCTCCGGCCACTTGAAACGAATTATTCGCTTCGAACGCACCCAGGGGCGAGCAGCCAAGATGCGTGCACACCGCCAAGCCCACCCAGTATTCGGGGTTGCGCGCCCGCGCGGCGCCGCTGGATTTGATGTAGTCGGGCTGCATCGAATCGTCGGACACAGGGTCGGCCAGCATCGCATCGTGGTTGCCCAGCTGATCGATGACGCTCTTGACCCGGCGTACGACGAACACAGCCTGGCCGCGCCACACGACCTTCAGCATCTGTCCGGCCTCGAGCTTGGAGGCATCCACTTCCACCGGAGCACCCAGCGCCTTGGCCCGCGCACTGGGCTGCCACGATGCCAGGAAGGGAACCGCGGCGAACGCGGCGCCGATCACGCCGGTGCCGACGGTGGCCACCGTCAACAAGCGGCGCCGGCCAAGGTCTACCTGGTCACTCATTCGAACGCCTCAGCGAAATGTTGACAAATCTTCACGCAAACCCCTCTAGCCGCAGTGTTTCCCAAAGAATATTGGGAGCGCATTATACACAGATCAGTGGATTTCCCTTAAGGCTCGAGGAGCGATATTAATTGCGGAACGCTCGCGTCCTCGTCGGCTTTTTGGTCAGGGCCGTCGTGGTCGGCCTCGCGGCGGCTTTTCTCGTGGTCTGGTGGAAGCCCGCGCTGCTCCTGGGCAAGACCGCCATCCCGCCGCAGAATGCCCCGGCCGCCCCTTCCCGTCCGGCGCTGACCATGTTGGCCGAGCTATCGACAGCGTGTCGAGCGCAGCTTGGGGTCCGGCGTCATCGTCGACGCGGCCGGGACCATCGTGACGAATCAGCACGTCATCGCGGGCGCGGACTCCATTCGAATTCAGATCGCCGACGGCCGCATCGCCGATGCGACCATCGTCGGGCAGGACCCCGACACGGATATTGCCATCCTGCACCTGGCCCTGGACAAGCTGCCCATCATGCCCGTGGGCCGCTCGGATACATTGCGGGTGGGGGACATCGTGCTCGCGATCGGCAATCCCTACGGCCTCAGCCAGACCGTCACCCAGGGCATCGTGAGCGCCACCGGCCGCGGCCAGCTCGGGCTCGCAACTTTCGAGAATTTCATTCAAACCGATGCCGCCATCAATCTCGGCAATTCCGGCGGCGCGCTCATCGATGCGCACGGGGACTTGGTGGGGATCAATACCGCGATGCTGAATCGCGGTTACGGCGGACCCGAGGGAATCGGCTTTGCGATTCCCGTCAATCTCGTGCGCGGCGTCATGGAGCAGATCCTGAAGCAGGGTCACGTGGTGCGCGGCTGGCTGGGGTTCGTACCGCAGGACCTGTCCGACGAGCAGGCCGCGCAGATCGGAATCGCCGGAGGAGGCGGCGTCACGGTGGTGAATATCCTGGTGAAAAGTCCGGCATTCGAGTCCGGAGTGCGGCCCGGTGACTTGATCACCGGCTTGGCGGGCGAACCCGTGCGCCACTCACAGGACCTCGTCAGCCGGGTGGCCGCGCTGCCGCCGGGCTCTCTCGTGGAGCTCGAAGGACGGCACGGCCCCGCCTCCTTCAAAATCAGGCTAAAAGTGCTGGAACGACCGACGCGCCAAGTACAGCCGCAATGATTCGTACAGCTTGAAGGAGGCCGGATTGGGTGGGCATTTCCCGGATCGTGAAAAACAGGACGTTTTTCCCGCAGCCTCCACGGACGGATTCACGGCGGTCCGGGAAATGCCCACCCAATCCGGCCTCCGAGCATGACAGAGCTGTTGGGTGTCACCTCAAGGCGTGCGCCGGATCTTCGCTCCCAGCTGCTGCAGCTTTTCCTCGATCGCTTCATAGCCGCGATCGATGTGATAGATGCGTTCGATCTCGGTTCGGCCGTCCGCGACGAGCGCCGCCAGCACCAGACTGGCGGAGGCACGGAGGTCGGTGGCCATCACGGGCGCCGCCGTGAGCCGCTCGACTCCCTTGATGATCGCGGTGTTGCCCTCGAGCCGGATCTCCGCGCCCATGCGGCGCATTTCCAGCATGTGCATGAAGCGATTCTCGAAAATCGTCTCGATGATGGTGCCGACGCCGCTGGCGACGGTGTTGAGCGCCGCAAACTGCGCCTGCATGTCGGTCGGGAACGCCGGGTACGGCGCCGTGCGGATGTCGACCGCACACGGCCGGCGTCCGCGCATGTCGACCTCGACCCAGGTGTCGCCGACCCCGACCGTGGCTCCGGCCTCCTCCAGCTTGCCGATGACCGCATCCAAATGATCGGGGCGGGTATTCTTGACCCGGATGCGGCCGCCGGTGATGGCTCCGGCGACCAGGTAGGTGCCGCTCTCGATACGATCGGGCAGCACTTCGTAGGCCGTGCCGCTGAGCCGCTCCACGCCTTCGATGACGATTCTGTCGGTGCCGGCACCCTTGATCTTGGCGCCCATCGCGATGAGGAAATGAGCCAGGTCGACCACTTCGGGCTCGCGCGCGGCGTTCTCGAGCACGGTCTCGCCCTCCGCCAGTGCGGCGGCCATCATGAGGTTTTCGGTGCCGGTGACCGTCACCGTTTCCAGCACCAGCCGCGCCCCCTTGAGGCGGTCCGCGCGAGCCTTGATATAGCCGTTCTCGATGTGGATATCGGCGCCCATGGCCTGCAGACCGGCGACGTGGATGTTGACCGGACGCGCGCCGATCGCACATCCGCCGGGCAACGACACGTCGGCACGGCCGAAGCGCGCCAGGAGCGGGCCCAATACCAGAATCGACGCGCGCATGGTTTTCACCAGCTGATAGGGCGCGAAATACTCCCTGATGGTCGATGCATCGACCTCGATGCGCATTTTCTCATCGATGGTCACCGAGACGCCCATGCGCCCGAGCAGTTCGATCATGGTGGTGACGTCTTGCAGGTGCGGGACGTTCGACACCGTCACCGGGCCGTCCGCCAGCAAGCACCCCGCCAATATGGGCAAGGTGGCGTTCTTGGCTCCCGAGATGCGGATCTCGCCCTCGAGCGCGATGCCCCCTTGAATCTGTAGTTTATCCACGTCCCTTATCCGCCTCCTGGCCTGCAAATTCTTCCGGCGTGAACGCCTGCAGCGCAAGCGCATGAATCTCGTTGCCGACCGACTTTCCCAGGGTGCCGTAGACCATTTGATGGCGCTGCACGGACCGCCTGCCCGCGAACGCGGCCGAAATCACCACGGCCTCGAAATGCACGTTATCCTCGCTCACGACCCGCGCCTTGGCTCCGGCCAAGCCGGCTTCGATGAGTTGCGCCACCTGCTCTGGATTCATGCCCGCTCCTGCAAATGTCGTCAAGCTTACGCCATTAGATCAGCGAGGTTCTGCATCCGCGGTATCATTCGTGCATGAATCTCGAGTTCACCGATGAAGGTCTCGTCGATCTCGGCCGTCAGGCGCTCAGCATAGAGATCGACGGCTTGCGCGCCCAAGTGCCGCGCTTGGGAATGGATTTTGCGCGCGCCTGCCGCATTTGTCTCGGCTGCCGTGGACGCATCGTGGTCACCGGAATGGGCAAGTCCGGCCATATCGGCGGCAAGATCGCCGCCACGCTGGCGAGCACCGGCACGCCGGCGTTCTTCGTGCATCCCGGCGAGGCAAGCCACGGCGATGTGGGCATGATAACCCGGGAAGATGCGGTGCTCGCCCTGTCCAATTCGGGGGAAACCGACGAAATCCTGACCATCGTGCCGGTCATCGCGCGCCTGGGGGTCCCGTTGATCGCCTTCACGGGCAACGCGAACTCGGCGCTCGCGCGGATCGCTACGGTGCATCTGGACATCGGGGTGCCGGCCGAAGCCTGTCCGCTCAACCTGGCCCCCACCGCGAGCACCACCGCGGCTTTGGCCGTGGGTGATGCACTGGCGGTGGCGCTGCTCAAGGCGCGGGGCTTCACCGAGGAAGATTTTGCCCGCTCACATCCCGCAGGCAGCCTGGGAAGGCGCTTGCTGCTGCACGTGAGGGACGTGATGCGCACCGGCGACGATGTTCCCACCGTGCGGGCCGGTGCGCCGCTGTCCGAGGGGCTGATGGAAGTGACCCGCAAAGGGCTCGGCATGACGGCCGTCGTCGACGAGGCCATGCGCGTGCTCGGCGTATTCACCGACGGCGATCTGCGGCGCACGCTGGACGCGGCCACGGATCTTCGTACCGCCCGCATGGACCAAGTCATGAGCCGCCGCGCCAAGACCGTGCGCCCGGCCACGCTTGCCGCCGAAGCGGTGCACCTCATGGAAACTCATCGCATCACCGCGCTGATCGTGGTCGATGAGGACGAGAAGATCGTGGGCGCGCTCAACGTGCATGATCTATTTCGCGCAGGTGTGGTTTGAAGGCACGCAGAGCGACGCCGCTGGCACGGATCCAACTCCTGATCTTGGATGTGGACGGCGTGCTCACCGACGGGCGCCTGTACTTCACGGCGCGCGGCGAGGCTCTCAAGGTGTTCCACGTGCGCGACGGCCACGGGATCAAACTTCTGATGGCCGCCGGCGTCGCGGTGGCGGCATTCAGCGGACGGCGCTCGGCGGCGCTCGGCGCACGCATGCGTGAACTCGCGGTGCCCCATGTAGTCCAAGCGTGCGGCGACAAAGTGGCTGCATTGCATCGCCTGACCGGGCGATTGGGTCTTGACCCCTTGAACAGCGCCTGCATCTCGGACGACACGCCCGATCTACCCCTGATGTCGGCGGTGGGCCTGGCCTGCGCCGTCGCGGACGCGCACCCCGTGGTGCTGTCCGCCGCGCATTGGATCGCCCGGGCGAACGGCGGCCAGGGTGCGGTGCGTGAGCTCTGCGACGCCGTGCTCCGCGCACGCGCGGGCTCGCGCTGATGCTTTTCAGAGTTTTCACCGCGCTCGCGGTCCTGGCATTGTGCGTCAGCACCTGGATCCTGAGCTCGCCGGCTCGCCGGCCGCAAGCCCAGACCAATGCCGGACAAGCGGACCTGCCGGGCTATTACTTGAAGAACGCCGTGCTCACCGACTTCGGCCTCACGGGCGACCCCAACATCCGCATCGAGGCCGAGCGCATCGATCAAATCGAGCACGGCAGCGAGGTGGCGCTGTACAACGTCCGTGTCGTCTACCAGATCCAGAACGGGCAGTCCTGGGTCATGGTGGGCGATGTCGCGCACGTCCAGCCTGGCGGCAAAGTGGTCGACGTCTCGGGCAATGTGCGGCTGGAGGGCGAGACCACGGACAGCGAAGGCGCGGCCGTGGTGCACACGGATACCTTGAGCTACAACGTCCCCGATGCCGTGGTCAGCACCAAGAGCGACGTGCGGATCGATTTCGCGGAACATACGCTGACCGCGCGCGGGCTCAACGCCAATTTGAAAGAGCGTACGATGCGCCTAGAATCGAAAGTGAATGGCCGCTTCCACCCTTAAAGCCTTCGCTTTGTTCGCACTCGCACTGTCGGCCTCGCAATCCCTTGCCGCACACGTGGAGCAGCAAGCCATCTCGCTCGACGCCCAATCCTCCGAATTGGATTACAAGAACAACAATCTGATTTTCCGCAAGGTGCGCATCACTCAAGGCGACATGTCCGTCGCCGCCGACCAGGCGCAGGCCACCGGCCTGGATTTCGAGAACAGCCGTTGGGTGTTCCGCGGCAATGTGAGAATTACCATGAACCAGGGACAGCTCACCTCGGAGGAGGCCGAAATCACCTTTGCGAAAAAGCTCCTCTCCAAGGCGATCGTCAACGGCAATCCCGCCGAGTTCGAGCAGCGGATCGAAAAGACGGGCAAATTGGCCCGGGGGCGCGCCGATACCATCGATTACGACGTGGCCAAGGGCGTCGTGCATTTTTCCAAGAATGCCTGGTTGAGCGACGGCCAGAACGAGATTCGAGGCGAGTCGCTGAAGTACAACGTGCTCGCCCAGAACATCGTCGCCGAGAGCGCGGAACAGGGTTCCCAGCGCGTGCACATCATCATCACGCCCCCGGCCAACCCAAAGCCATGAGCGTATTGCGGGCCCTGAACCTCGCCAAGAGTTACAAGTCGCGGCAGGTGGTGCGGGATTTGTCGCTGGAGGTCGAGAGCGGCGAGGTCGTGGGCCTGCTGGGACCCAATGGCGCCGGCAAGACCACGGCCTTCTACATGATCGTCGGCCTCACCCGCTGCGAGCAGGGCGAGATCTACCTGGACAACCGCGACATCAGCCGCATTGCCCTCCACCGGCGGGCGCAGCTCGGCCTGGGCTACCTCCCGCAGGAGCCGTCGGTATTCCGCCGCCTGTCGGTGGCCGACAACATCATGGCCATTCTCGAGACGCGCCCGGGGCTGGACGAAGGGGGGCGCACCGCGCGCCTCAAGGAGCTGCTGGGCGAACTGCATATCGGTCATGTTCGGGACAGCCTCGGAATGAGCCTTTCGGGCGGCGAGCGCCGGCGGGTGGAAATCGCCCGAGCCCTGGCGGCGGATCCCAGGTTCATCTTGCTGGACGAACCGTTTGCCGGTGTCGACCCCCTGTCCGTGGTCGATATTCAGAAGATAATCAAGCACTTGTCCGACAAGGGAATCGGCGTGCTCATAACCGATCATAATGTCAGGGAGACTCTCGGCATCTGCGCGCGCGCTTATATCGTCAGCCAGGGGACGGTGCTCGCCTCCGGATCTGCGGATCAGATTCTTGCCAATCCGCAGGTCCGTGAGGTGTACTTGGGCCAGGATTTCAAACTATAGGTGTGGGATCTTGAAAGAACTATGTTGAAGCCAAGTCTGCAGCTTCGCATCGGCCAGCAGCTCACCATGACGCCGCAGCTGCAGCAGGCCATCAGGCTATTGCAGCTGCCCTCGCTCGACCTGCTGGCGCATGTCCGCGAGACCCTCGAGACCAATGTCATGCTCGAAGCGGAGGAAGAGGTCCCCGAGCCCCTGGGCGAAGCCGTGCGCGAGCGCGAAGACCCGCCGCCGGAGGAAAAGTACGCCGAGCTCGACGGCAACAGCACCCCCGCCGAGCAGCGCGAAGAGCCCGAGGTGGAGATTGCGGATGAAGCCTGGGGAGAGCAAACCAGCGGCCCGTCCGACACTCCCTGGTCGGGCGACGATGACCGCAGCAGCGACTTCAGCGACCAGCATGGGCAAACCCTGCGAGAGCAGCTCATCGAGCAGCTAGAGCTCGCCAAGCTGTCCGCCGTCGACATGGCGATCGCACGCGTCATCACCGACGCCATCACCGACGACGGCTATCTCAAGGACGAACTCGAAGATATCCGTTCGAGCCTGCTGCCCGAGATCGAGGCCACCACGGCGGATGTGGAACGCGTGCTCCACGCGGTTCAATCGCTGGAGCCGGCCGGCGTCGGTGCCCGCAACCTCGGCGAGTGCATTGCGCTGCAGCTGCAGCAGCTCCATCCGGACACCCCGGCCCTGGATACCGCGATTCGCGTGGCCCTCGAACACCTGGACCTGGTCGCGGGCCAGCAATTGGCGCTGCTGCGCAGGCAGCTGCGCTGCAGCGAGAGCGATCTGGAAATGGCCCTGGCGCTGGTGCGCTCCTGCCATCCGCGACCCGGGGCGGCGGTCAACCCGGCGCAGGCGGAATACGTGATTCCGGACGTCTTCGTGCGCCGCACCGAGCACGGCTGGATCGTGGAGATCAATCCGGCGACGGTACCGAGGGTCCGGGTCAATAACGCCTATGCGAACTTGATTTCCCGTTCCCCCGACCACGCCATGCTGCGCACTCAACTGCAGGAGGCGCGCTGGCTGATGCGCAGCCTCGAGATCCGCAACGAGACCCTGATCAAGGTGGCGCGTTGCATCGTGCAGCGTCAGACCAGCTTCTTCGAATTGGGCGAGGAGGCGATGGAGCCGCTCATTCTCAAGGACGTCGCCGAGGCCGTGGAGATGCACGAATCGACGATTTCGCGGGTGACCACCGCCAAGTACATGCACACCCCGCGCGGCGTGTTCGAATTCCGCTATTTCTTTTCCAGCCATGTCGAGGCGGCCGACGGAACGGAAATGTCGTCCACCGCCATACGCGCCAAGATCAGGAAATTGATTTCACAGGAGAATCCGGAAAATCCGTGGAGCGACAGCAAGCTCGCGGAAATTCTGTCGCAGGAGGGAATACCGGTGGCCCGACGCACCGTTGCCAAGTATCGCGAAGGCATGCAGATCGCTCCGTCCAACGAACGGAAGCGAGCGGCCGCCCGCGCGTCGTAAGTAACCTCGAGGAGGAAGCACATGCAGCTCGATCTCAGCGGTCATCATGTAGAAATCACCGAATCACTACGCGCTTACGTCATCAAGAAATTCGAGCGCATCTCGAGGCACTTCGAGCAGCTCATCGATGTTCACTGTGTGCTCACGGTCGAAAAATTCGGCCACAAGGCCGAAGCCACCCTCATGCTGCGGGGAAACAAGATCTACGCCGACGCCACGGAAAACAACATGTACGCCTCCATCGACGCCCTGGCCGACAAACTCGATCGATGTGTCAAGAAACACAAGGAAAAGTCCGCGGATCACCACGCCGTGGACGTGATCAAGG
>WNFQ01001536.1_pt2 | contig 16394 bp, 16 predicted proteins | sample 5400171 | NCBI WGS metagenome assembly WNFQ01 (sample SAMN13153356, study PRJNA577476) | soil metagenome | isolation source: 20 cm soil under Madrone tree | place: USA:California | collected 2016-06-14 | reverse complement strand
GTCGTAGAGGCCACAGTACTCGTGTCTAAATTTCTCACTCCAGTATCTCAAGAATGCTATCATATCGCCTTGGTATTATACATTGATCATGTGGGATACACTCTACCAGGACACAAAACATTTCAAAGAGCTGAACAGGCCAGCTTTATTTCTTCTGCCACACCTCTGAATCTTGTTCAAGTCTCTCCCTCATCCTCAAGGATATCACAGTCCCAGCATTCCAGCGTGCTGTGTCCGAACTCAGGATGTGCAGGAATAATGGAGGGTTCGGCGGGCTGGTCGCGATGCTTCCTATAGAAGCAGACCCTAGTTCCGATTACACTGACGGTGTGAAGAACAGGCATGGGGCACCAACCTATATTGTTGAATGCAGTTAGTACTGCACCAATAGACATCAGTGACAATGACAACCTCTTGATCCCGAATGCATTGCCGGATCTGTCGATCGGCATCCTCACGTGCAGACTCATATTGAAGATCTTGAGGTAGCTTTACTCTAATACGAAGACTGGTTTATCGTCGAGCAAGGCCTCGGCAAGAGAATGAAGTTGGCTACTTCACATGACAGGCCTGGCATGTAATGGAAAGTGATCATATAATCAGTGTCCACCGGAAAGAGTGAGTATAGAAGCTTGTTATAAGGGCTATGAAAGTCAGCCTCTGAGGGATTGTTGGGAACCTTCTGAAATGAGCAGAGGACCTTTTCTGGCCAAGGCATCCATGTGGTCATGGTGGTGTGGGAGAAACAGAGCTGCACTTTCTTCAAACTCAGCTTAAAACTCCGGGACCTCACATCACCATCACCAAACATCCAACTGTCCAACAGACATCTCATCTTCGAAGGAGCTGAAGAACATCACGCGATGATGCATAGAGCATATTATTCTTCGGTGGGTCAAATCCACCAGATCTAGTGCCATGGTCTTGTTGGATATCACAATTCAAGGGAAGACTCGGAATGGTTGGCCAAGGGGCTATTTCCAACTCAGACCTGACCTCCTGCCTCAGCCTAAAGTTTGAGCATTGAGAAGCTTGATAGCTCTCGCCTTATACATCAGTGAGAATACATGGGTGTGTCCTAGTGGATGTACTATGAATTCCCCAAGGTAATCCATGCATGTTCCCTTGCAATATTTCTAATGGCCCTTCACATACAAGATGAACCATCCTCTTCCAGCTGCGAGCAGTATTTTGCACCTGTTCATGTGCACATGAACTGGTGCAAAATACTGCTTGCAGATGAAAGAATAAGGTTCATCTTGTATGTGAAGGGCTGCAGGACCGCCATTACATCACCATTAGCAGTGCAACTCCCTCCATGAAAAGTGTATCTTATCTGTACTTTTCTGGTGCCAATTTTGCTCATCTTGGAAGAATCAACTTGGAGGATGCTGTCAACATGGAGAAGAGGGTTCTTGTGTTTGGAATATTGACAGTCATCAGTCGTAGGCCCGGATTGTACGCAGTACATGGTGGACCTAGGCCTCGTTGTCACTCTTAGCCATGAGCCATGACCTATTCTGCCACCTCACAATACCGACCCTTTTTATTTCCCTCAGGGAATTCATTCTGTGCTGCCGAAGGGTTGGTTGGATGAGGGAGATATACCCGCCTTGAAAGTTGCAGTAGTGTGTTTTGTTGCATTTCCCAAACTATTACCCTTTTGAAAAAAAGACTGAACAAAGGTTGCTTCATCAGGGAAAAGGTCATTTGCTAGCGAGAGCTAGCGAGCAATAATTTGGCATCGTAAGCAAGAAATTAGCATTATCGTCGCTAGCTTACCACCCATAATCTAGTGATAATTACATCTAAATTATCTAAATTATCATCCATTCTCAGAAATAAATTTTGTTAATGCCTGGTATAATATTCGCTTACAGTAATCTCAATCATAATGCATAATGCACGATAAATGTGTGATATTTTTTAATAACTACATGTTGGCCAAGCTATCACTACAGTGTACGTAGACCATTGTCCAATGGCAATATCAATACAGTGAATCATAAGAGTTTACTTTTCAAGCTCCTCCCAGAAGCTTTGTTGCAAGTCCACAGACCAGTAGAGTGGTTGATTGTATTCTCCTTTGGATGCATTGAATACAGCCCGCTCATTCCATGTCTGCTTCATTGTCATAACTCAGCTCCAGTGCGACCACAGATGACCTTGATCACACCCAGAAAAGTGTTTCGCAAAGTTGCTTGTGTGGCATGTTGAGTCATCAAATGTGTCTGTGATTGAGTGCCCTGGCCAAGAATGACTTTGAAGGAAATCTGACATATCTGTGGTTGTATTATGTTATTATGGGAAATCTATTTCACAGATTGAAGTAGGTGCCCACCTTGAAAGCCATGCATAAACATTGTATGCTCCCAATTTTCTCTGGAAGTTGCTTTCCATTCTTAAACGCAATTCGGTCTATCCAGTCATGGAAGAACACCTGACACACATTCATGACAATGACAATGAAAGTTCATAGAGACTTACAGGGCTGATGAGTGACACTAGCTGCGCCTTTGGCACAATATAATGATTCAACCAAGTATTGAGAAGTAATGCCACAGCCTCTGAGATATAGCTGCAAAAACATCAGCAGCCTGTGGATGTATTTGTGCAAGCACCTTCCCATACCTGAGGTAAGGAATGAGACACAATCAACCAAATGGGATACACACTAAGCTAGATGCACCCGAATTGCTCCCAGAGGCAGAGGACAAGAATGGGCTGGGCATACCACCTTGGAAATATAGATGGCACCACACCAGGGCCTGATGCACAAATGAGTCATTGATAACCATGGTCAGTGCAAGCCTAAGCTGAACACCATTCAGAAGGACATGTTTCCTGACAGGCAATGGAGTCACAGATAGAGGTGGTCGTTGCAGTGGTGTCTGTAGATGTCTAGGGTCTAGTGGTAAGGGGAATGGGACTGAAGGGTACTCAGGGAGGTAATAGATTCATCCTCTAGGAATGGAATGTCTCGTGGCGGCTGCTTGAGCATACTGGTGATAACATATTCCAGCAATTTGGCACGCTGCCCAAGTCTTCAAGTATATGGCAAGCCCTGCCACAATGCCATATCTAGTCCCTTCCTCTTGAGCATTCATGTGCTGGATGCCCTGCAGACGAGGTTGGCTTGGGCTTGTAGTGGTGGAGAAGACATCAGGGTCAAGGTCAGGTTCATCGTCTGCAATTTGGGTTAGAGGTTGATAGTCTAAACAGTCTGGCATTAGGCTAGAAGTGTATGTGTGTCAGATGTTCGCTGTAGTGTTGTTATGATCCAGTGAGCCAATCAAATGAGCTGAGAGACATCATTTTCATGGCCAGGGAGAAGGAGCCGAGACATTGACATGAGAGTTGGACAAGGCAGATGAGAGTGGTGGGTCGGCCATTGAGAAAGAGCTCTTGTCTTCAAAAGGTTCCATGTCATTCATGGTACAGATGGGAGTGTGGAGGAGAGCAGAGCGGTGAAGGAAGGACGACGTGGGGAAAAAAAGTTGAAGTCAGATGTTTGGTGAACTTTGTTCACCAAACACACGTTGTAAGCAAATGGTGTAGATAAATTATTTTTACATTATTCCTTGACGTGTGTGCCTTGGCAACGGGCGATAGATCTGGTATTACTGACAGTTCTCACGTCATTATCTAGTTTTTTGCGTTTATCATTAGATTTTATCTTCGCTAGCTCTCGCTAGCAAATGACCTTTTCCCTGATGTTGTCGTTGAGAGAATATACTACCCCAGATTGACTTTCCGACGGCGAATAGGCTGTGGTTCGTGTTTATCGCTAACACGTGGAAGTGTTCACGGTGTGCTGCTTCATAGCGGCTGCCCGAAAGAAAGTGACTTGAGGGTGGAGTGCATGGACTCGGACAAAACCAGCATGACCTGTTGAACTCATTCAAAACCTAAAGGTGTCAGGACAATGTTGGGAACAATAGCGCAACTTATTTCCCAGAAATCGAGAAAGTAACGAACCCGAAAGAGAAAGGGAGGTCATAGGTAGACGACACGAAACTGTAATGGGGTAGATTACAGTCGGCACCCGTCAATCGTCACCCCTTCTCCCAGCTTTGTCAACGAGTAACGGCTATAGGATGACTAGTGAGCTGTCGAGCTGCAACGAACTGTCCAATAGCTTATTTGATGGATCTAGATGACTGGACGTCTTCCAAACAAAGGCTCCCCAGAGCGGGTAACACGTCTGCCACTCTTTAACTGGCGAATTCCTGTAGGGCTGGTGCGATACTTCGCGCACATTCGCCGGATAGGTACAGATTCTTTATAGCGGTAAATGGACGGAAAAGTTCTAGCCATTGCATGCTCTCGATACTGCCTTGCCAACGCAGTCGCATATGTTGATCCTCGATCACGTAGAGATGATTCACAATGAAGATGAGAGGGAAGAATGAGGTAGAGGCTTGTACCAGAAACAAAAACATCCGATCATGTTTCCACGAGATTACCAACCCGGATTTGTCGTGAGAGGATGGCGATGGCGAGAGAAACCTGAGCTGAACGTCGTCATTAAGAAAGATTATGCGCATTTCAACGAGTGCTTCAAGCGTTGTCGTGAGCTTCACGAACAGGGCAAGTTGTGGAGTGTTATAGTATATGGGTTGATGGAAGAAGATTATCCAGATGAAGTCGATTAAAGGGGCATCGACCCAGGCCACTTGATCTTCCAAGTATTCACTGACTAGAAAAAAGGGAAAGGAGACAGAACGTGTCGGCGGAGGCGGAGGCGGACGTCGGCTTTCCTGATCAGGGTAAGATTAAGAGGATCCGAATCTAATGATAAGAAATTTGAGGTTGGCCAACACGGCTGGCCTCAGGAGGAATGCGGTATGTTCTCAAGGGTGAGGCTCCCTTGAGGCTGACATGATGCACGTGCACATGCTTCCTCCAACATGCCTTCCGCCGCGCCTTCCCATGCCTCCCAATTGCGCTTCTTCCCACCATGCCCACCTTTGTAGTAGTCATTAGCAACACAACAGAAATGGCTCTCATTGTCAATACTTGATAGAAATTATAAGTCAAAATCGTGTGGGTACATTCCTTTTTCTGGCGTGACATTACGACGGGCCCTCCCAGTGGTTCATTACTGCTGCTAAGTCAGCCAAACTATCCAAGTTTGTCCAAATTCAGGAAGCCTGCTCAGAAGAGATAATTGAGCGTGTATATAACCAGTCCGGTCATCGTGAAAGGCATAAGGACGTATTGTGGAATCAAGAACGCAGAAAGATGTTCCACAGTGCCAGTAGGCGAGTATATTTGCGTGAGGTATACCTACGAAAGCCGCGTGTGTCACATTTCAAGCTAATGTCGAAAGCAGAAAACCGAACTCACTTGAGTCGAAGCTGCCGGAAGACCTGATAATAAGCTGAAGGATGTTCAGTCAGTCAGTAAAGGGAGAGTGGCAATTGAATGACGAATTAACGCACATGCACACAAATTGCAAAACCTTATCATCTTGGTGTACGAAACCGACATGCACGAACCATCGTATGGTCGCGATACTAATGATAGGGATAACAACCATCTTCCCCAGTGCTAACGAGACAATCGCGCCTTTGGGAAATGGCCCTCCCGACCGCAAGCTTAAGGAAGCGAGGGCGCTACCGAGGCATATCAGGCCGAGCGGGACGGTCGCATCGCCTATGAAGGTGGCTGTGTCGAAGATAAAGGCAAACAGCGGCTGCCCGTCTGGCGCTACGGGCCGGAAACGTGGTTGGAAGCTCGATGACGGCGGGAGGAAGAGCGCTTTGAGGGGATCTACGAGGGCAATCACAAATGAAAGTACGATCACTACCGTGCAGGGCTTGAGCGACTGCTTCAGGAAATGCCGTGAGCGGGAGATAGCCGTAGACGTGAGGTAATTTCTGTTGTTGAGGACAATAGGTGTCGGTGGGTCAGTGGTTGTTAGCCCTAGGCCTTCGTCTTGACCTACGGCACCATTGGAATGGACAGTATCCTTTTTCTCAAGGTCGCTGCCTTCCTCAAGGTCGCCAGTTTCGTCAGCATTAAGATGTCGTGAGAGACGCAAGAAACGCCTGAGTGAAAGGGCCGCAATCGTAACCATTCTGCGCCGTCGGAGGTACATCCTTTCTCGAAGATCTTCCGACGGCACATCTGGCCCCTCAAAGTCTTTGGACACAAGGAGAAAGCCTCCGAGGGGAAAAAGGGTGGTCTCAAGAACATTGGTCAGCTTCGTATAGTGTACTCTGGGGAGCTCGGCAGTGGAGGGGACGTACAAAAAATACAAGGATAAACATAGAGATGTATGCAATCGCAAGATTTTGGTCGTGCACACCATCGAATGGAGCCGAGGCAGTGATTCCCAACGCAATGGCTGCCGCTAAACGCAAGAAAATTTCACTCTGAGAGGGCGATCTGCCAGTAATAGGGTGCACATACGCATGTCACCGTAATTACCCCAACAGCCAGCGGCAAATATCCCATACCTAAATCGATGAGGCACCCAGAAAAAGTTCTTGATAGTCCAGGCCATCAACGCGCCAGTCACTCCATAAAGCAGACCGACAACAGTCAACGGCGCCAGCGAACTGATGTTCTGCGTACTAAATGCAGGAATGATACGGGAGAAGAGGAGGCACGGCAAGGCGACATTCTGTCAAATAAAAAAACAATCAGCTCTGCAGCCCATGACATATACATAGCGACCTGTCGTCGACTCGTCGGCCTTCGTACCAATACGACCTGAGCACCGCCACGCGTGGCTTCAGTAGGGAAGAGCTTCGCCTTGTTCAATACAAACCCTGCGGCGACCGTAAAAAAACTATAAAAGGTCAAAGGCATCACCGGGCAATCTTTTCTCTGAATATGTGAATACATACGTCCGTATCAAAGGCCGAATTGAGGTCCATATGAGAGCACCCGTAGAGGTCATGTAGAGAGGCGAGCGTAGTCCCAGACTATCAGAAGTAGTCGTAACAACTACGTCTCGTTTTATATAGACAACGTTTCAGGCCCCATTAGAAAGTCGTGACAACAGATGCCTGAGGGACATTTTGCAGTGCTAAAACGAAAGTAAAAGCATCTGTTTTGTTGTCCTTGTTCCTGGGAATACGTTACCAGCCCTATTACGGTTTAGCATCGGTAATTTAGCACCGGTAGGATAAGTCAATCCACGGAGCCGGCGGCCGGCCTTGAATTCATTCATTTCTCACGCCCTGGCCAGGCGGGCTTAAGGTCGAAGACCAGTGAAACCCTTAATGAGCTCCCATAGCCTATGTTATCTAGACCACAATTTTAAGAGTATGTTATTATAACTTAATCCCGTTCTTGTGCCAGCCTAAGGTGCAGAGGTCTGAGCTACTAGCTTCCCTCCCTCAACGAGGTGATACCAACGACACCTGGACCACCGAGGTACAGTACTCATAATGCCGTATTAGCCGAGCGGGAGAGATGTACAGCACTACGTACTACTGTGGTCTAGTACTGTAGTACCCGCTGTCACCGCCCTATGTAACGACCAAGGCGACCCATTTGGCGAACTGGATGACCGACCTCAGTTGAGGAATGAATGCACTCAAGTTCTCACGGCTTTACCTGAACCTCGAAGTCTCGAGACTGTGATACCCCCGCCATTCAACCATGACTGAATTCAGTACAGATATCTCTGAGCAGCGGTGAACATATCCCCACAGAGGACGAGGGTGTCCCCGTGCAGCCCGGCTCGGATGATTATACGGACTCAGCGCCGTCCAAACATTGTACGACCACTGTACGGAATTCAAGTTTTCAAGTTGCCATCGTGATCTAATCACACTCCACATGAAATGTGTCCTATTTATTCTCCTTTGGGGAGATAATGACAACACACAACCACTACCTGCCTAGTGTGGTAGACAGCGGGTGGCGGCCGTGATGGAGTCCGAATGGCGTGGGATTAGATGGGAGAGCATGGGTCAACATGTGATGATCTCCGGGGATCAACACACAGCAGCGGTGACCCATGAACGCGCTCAAAGCGCACGTCTTGGAACATGCGGGCACAGTGTTAATGATGAGTGGCAAGGTGGGTGAAAGGAGAGGGTCTTCAAAGAGCAGGGCTCATTTCTGAAAAAGGGTGAGAATCAGAAGGGGCTTGGAGGAGGCATTGGTAGGAAATTCGGAGACGTAGTTAGTCCTGGCGTGGGAGTAAGTTAACTGAGTACAGTAGACGGATCATAGCCTTCAGGGCCCCGATACACAGCGGATTGCTTAAAATGCATCTGAATGGAAGGGGGTGGAATGATTGGCCAGTTAAGGCCGAATACGTGAGCTTTGCCATTACACCAACGGAGTCTGCGGAGATGCCATCAGTCCGGCCTTCAACATCAACGCCGGCGAGTGCTGCAAAAGAGTGCGTTGAAGTTGTCAACGATGTGATCGCCCTGAGATACTACACCCTTCTAAATCAACCTGAACTAGAAAAAAGGAGGAACGGTCATCTCGTTTCAGTTACTTCTTACGAAGTGATTGGGCTGAACGGAGGATTAGGATATGTCTCTGACCACGACCCGGGGAAGAGTCTGAGGGAGGCAGGGCAGCTGCCGTGGAATTGAGGTCATTGAAATACTTTGGGCGGATAAGGATGGGACATCCAAGATTCGGGGGCAGAACATGTGCATCGTGCTTCTACCCCACGTTTGCCACCCCCGCTATCGTACTCACCTCCGCCTCTGCGTAATACGGTCTACCTGACACCCACGTTACCGTACTCACGTCGAAATCCGACCCGAGTAGAGAGACTGCCCAGACACCCTTGCGAAAGGGCGCATACTACTTGCGTGTGCCATTTTCCTGGTTACACGGGCCATGTATGAGAGAGTCCAGAGCCAGAAGTTACCCTTCCTCGATGTCTGCAACGCTAGAGAGGAGTCCGTCTCCAACAAATTATCACAACGGTGAATCGAAAGGGTTGGGTTCGATTGCGGATGGGGGGCACGTCGCTCCGTGGCGAAGTAATGTAAGGCGCAACAACTGATCGTTCCGGGAAACCTTGACAAAACCGTCAAATTGTGGGGCGAGGGTCATTGACTCGGTCACGGTTGTGCGCACCGTGACCCCGGATGTCCCACCGACTCGCACATGTAGCATGGGACGTGATGTGGATAGGCCAAGGTCATCGATGACTTTATTGACTACTTGGTTGACCGTGTTGATGCCGTAGTCATACTTGAGCCTGAGACACCTCAGGAAGCAATCCGGCCAGAGGGCAATGCAGTGCCAGTGATGGAACTTGGCTGGCTGCAAAACGCGAGAAATGGCATTAAGAAGTCATGTGATTGGCTCAGGGGAAACGGAACGAGGCCACGTGGTGAGCGGAACTGACCTCCGAAGGACCACTGGCTGGCAGGGATTTACAGTATCAAAACCCTGTGATGGACAGGAAAATTCAGCATTATAAGGTCCCCTTAGGTATACAATCGACTGTGTAAATTAGAATCACACGGATATTATGGCCGTATGTGCATGCGCATGTACAGTATATACACGCCGTCACCAATATCTGTTGAACTGTCTGTACTACCTACCATATATATATACCGTAATTCGTACTATCAACTAATTGATTACTACTCTTACTATTACCCTCATCGTGACGTGACCACTAATTCTCCAAAGTAAAATAATACCCCGAGCCATAAGACATCTATCTGAAGCTAGTACTGCATGCAAGCTAACGCTGCACCAATTGCACGCTCCAACTCATCCGGTGGGATGGTAGCATCACCACTGACCGTCACACCAGACGGTACGACCGCGACAGATTCATCATGGGCATGGGCATGCCCGTACTCTCCCGGCCAAACTCCCTCATCAACATCCCCAACGAGGTGGTCAGGGTCAGGTTCTTCATACAAGGCCGCATTCTGGTCTGTGGCACCATGGTCGCGCACATCGAGGGAAGAACTCTGAGAATGTGGCGCCGACGACGCGACCTGAGTCTGTCGTTGCCCGTTCATCTTCGCCAAACCTTTTTTCTTCCTCCCTCTCCCTCTCCCCCTTCCGTTCTTCTTCCTCTTATTCGCGCGATTCCGGTCCAACAAAAGCGGTTCTTCGCTACCAACAAACAGGCGCACGCGAACGCCGGCACGCTTCCGCTTGCGCCCATTCCGATCCATTCCTCGACTGAGTTGCTGTTGATCTTCTGGATCTGGCACCGAAACAAGACGACCCCACGACTTTTGCCGTTTCCCGATATAAACGTATCGGCGTCTTTTTTTGTCCATCACCGACTTCGCAGTCGTGGGTATAGGATGAAGGTGAGGGGAAGAAATGAGGGTATTCGATGTGGAATGTAGTGGTGATGGTGATAGTGGCGCCGTTACTGGCTCAACGGGTACGATAGACGTCGTGTCATCGATTTCTAAGAACTCTTTGTCCGCTAACGTCGCTTTTGTTCTCGTGCCACCCTGACTTGCTTTTTTCCGTGATGGTGATGATGTTGAGCCAGATGTAGCAGTGGCAGCAGCGACGGGAAACAATGTAGCCCACCTGCGCCACCCTCCATTCCGCTCGGGTATATAAGTCTCCCCACGCCCACGCGCACAATGCGTGCAATTACAAAAGTTGCCACAGCACGGACACACAAACGACGTCGCAAATTCGTCGAACGTCAAGTTAGGGTACCTAACAAACAAAATCAGAGAGACAGTCAGTCAGTGTCATTTTGCCTCTATTTTTTCTAAAGTATAAAAGAAAAGGGGCTAATTGGAGCAGGAACGCACCGCTTCTGGATGCAATGATCACAATACATCTTTCGGCATTGCGTCCCATTCGACTCTCTAATACGCGTACAACACATTTTAGGCCTGAACGTCTTGCGACGACAATGGTGGCAAAAGGTTGCGGTATTTGACACTTTCGATAAATAACGTCGTGGCACCCTATCGGGAGACTCGTTATCGTCCGCGAGCGTCTTGCGCCAGCTCTTTCTCCGTTTCCGCGCACCACGCGCTCTTGCATCGATGCCAGTACCGATTTGCCTTGCGCCCGCGCCCGCCACGGTCGTATCCTTCTTCTTGCCTTTACCACCTGTACCACGCGCTGAAGGCTGTGACGACACAGTGCCACCTTCTGTCGAATTTTCGAACAGTAGCCCCACAACATCTCCCTCGTCTCCCATGTCGTCGCTGTCCTTATCGTTGTCGTCGTTGTCCAAGGACTTGTCTTTGTCCCTAGGGTACATGAACAGGGGGCTCCTATGTGAGCGGAAATAGCCGTTCGATGCCGCGGTGGCATCCGACCGGAATACTGCCTTGTTCGGGCTTCCACCACCAAGACTAGCACCGTGGCATTCGGCGCCACCGAGTACCGAGGGGTCGATCGTCCCGTCTCCAACGAATTCATTTTCAACGACTAAGCCTGTACTTGGTGCAGAGGCATGCCAGCCGACCCATCCTGGATCAGCATTGAGAGTAGAACCGGGATTCATTGAGTCCAGGAGCATGAAATCCATGTCTGAGGTAGGCTTGGCACCAAGTTCAAGTCCTACGCCATCGCTGGACGCCTCCGTGTCTGCACTCAGGCTAGTTGTACACCTTGCGTCATCATGTTCGGACAACATAAAGCCAAGCATGGGACCATCCGGATGGGAGGAGCTGGAGATGCGAAGGGCGTGGGGGGGAACGACAGCAGCTTGAACCGCGTCTTGGCATTCTGATATTTGTTCTTGCTCTCCGTCAGTCACGTCCATAGGGACAATGATATCCAGACCGAGGTCTATAGGAGGATTCTGCGGACTGGTAGAGTTGGCGCGGAGACTGCTATCTATGGTTGTCGTGGTGGTGATCGCCGTCGTGGTTGACGTGGTGGCAACGGCGGCGGAGGTGATGGCAGCGACAGCAGATGGAGATTCGAGGAGACCGTGCGCGCCTGTCGCGGCCTCCTCATAGTGAAAACCCTGCGCGGATTCTTGGCGGCGCGTTTCGAATATAGGACCGGGTGGACCGGGCGATGCGTGTAAATGATTGAGTGCGCGCTGGGGTATCACAATGTCTGCAGCCGCTGGTGCGGGGAGGATCGTCAGTGGGAGGCCAGCAAGTGAGTTCGTGTCTGGGAGTGAAGCCGTCGGTGACAGTGGTGGCGGCGACGGTGATGGCGAAGGGGAAGACGTGCGAATAGATATAGGGGCCGGGGAAGGCGTCGACGCCCGACGCTGTTTGCTAGTGTGGCTAAGCATCGATTGAGAAGGGTCAGACCGGTCAGCGACAGCGGCCTTTGAGAATGAGTGTGGCTTGGTCCTCAAAGCGCGTCGCGGCAGTTCCCGTGACGCGCCATTAATTTCAATCCCCTCCTCCTCAGCTTCGTGCTCATCATCATCATCTCCTCTCCGAGCCAGACGCCGTCGTTTCTTCTTCTGTGGACTCGTGGGCATCTGCGGCTGGCGCTTTTGATCCCGCCGGCGCGAGGAAGGCATGCTATTGTCATCGGCGTCCGAAGTGACTCGTGTGCGCAATGGAGGACGAGAGCGTTTTGATGGCGGAGGGGGTAGAACAACTTTCACGCTTGCGGAACTTTCGCGCGTTTCCGCATACGTACTTCTCCTCAACTGGCGCGTCCTCCCCTTTGCGGCTGCAGCTGGTCGTGCAGCTAGATTGGGATCAGCCGAGTTGAGCGCAAATGCGTTGCTCAAAGCGCGGGCAAGATTGCTCGACCCCTTATTTCTCGGCTCACCCTCACCCTCATCCACATCACCTACCACCTCTACGACGTCCACGAGTTCAACCGCTTTCTTCTTCCTCTTTCTTCGTGCACCTGCGGTTGTTGTGCTCCCTGCACCTATCGAGTTGTTTTCAAATGCACCTTGGAGTGCAGTGACGAGGGCCGAGGAGCTGGTGTTATCTCCCACGCGCACTTTATTCTTAGCAGCGACGCGGTGCTCGCGCATAGGTACGTAATCGGACTTGCGCGCGCCGGACGGGAGAGAGGGTATTAGGACATACGCCATCAGTTGCCGTCCTTGCTTGGCGGTCTTGGACGTCATTTGTGTGTTACGGCGGCGAAGTCGACGTGTCGGCGGTGGTGATGACGATGATGACGACGACGAATTGATGGATATGACCTCTGGTGGCTCGGATTCTTCCGAAGGAGGGCCGGACGGGGGGCGAGAGTGTGGGACGCTCTCAGACGGGGAAGGAAGGAACAAAGGGGTCCTTGACGAGCGCAGTGGGGGGGAGCGAGATGACGAGGGGTGATTGGTGGTATCCGAGGGTGGCAGCACTGGACTCTATCACACGACACGTATGCATACACGCAGGCGGAAAGGAGGACGGCACGAGAGGATAGACACACCTGTCGAGATTGTGCCCGTGCCTGGGGCTGATTGGGGGGATGGTGACTGGCAGTTGAATTTTCACCGAGCCTTGCTCCACCATCATCGGGGTGCGTGGACGCGGACGTATGTTCCATTACGTATTCACTCCCTACAGCATGCTCGCGGGCATCCAAGTCGCTCGAGGGGGCCGGCACGAGGACAACGTCCGGTGATTTGGCCTTGACGATTAGATGCGATGATGGTAATGGTAATGGTGCTACCCCCGTAATTGGTGCCGATGCGGGTGGTGGAGCAAACGGCGAAGGAGAGATAGACGCCGACATTGACGCAACGCCAAGACGGGCGGCAATTGGAGCAGGAACAACAGAGTGTTGTAATGCCGTAGCGGCGGCAACAACAACGGGGGCGGCTGTCACGAACGGCGATCTTGACTTTTGAGGTTTGGGTGGGAAAAAGCAAGGCCGAAGACGTAAGGAGGGGTAGGCGAGAAAAGGGCAACGTTTTGCAAAAGAGACACACACCTGTGTTGGCTGCTGCTCCGGCTGCTCAAGTATTTTCGTGGTGGGCGCATGCAACGACGCGTCGTCGTCGGCGGGCTCTGACGCCAATGCCGCCCATGCCCACGCGCCCGTCGCTGCTGCAGAAGCAGCATTGGAGGGTTCGGGATCATCGGGATCGAGGGTGATATCAGCCATAATCTCGCGTTCTTGTGGCGAAAGGACGGTGGATGATGATGGTTCCTGGGCGGCGTTTGGGAAGAGTGCGTCGGATGGGCCGAAATGTGCTGACGATGCGGCGGATGTGGATATATGCGCATCTACTGAGAGATTGGTCTGCTTTTTTAATATTTTTTTTTTTAAATTTTCAACGCGTTGAGTTAGAAAACGGAAGAGCGCGAGCAGGATCTGCAAACCTTGGGGATAAATCTGTGATATTGGTCATACATGGGCGGGTGGTGAGAGTGTGTGTCTGAGGAGGAATCGAGCGGGTCCTCGAGGGAGCCATCCCAGTTTGCGAGTTCAGAATAGGGCTGCATGGCTGTCCGTGTCAACGCATGTTCCATTATGTAATCAGCCCACTACCAACACGTCTTTGGTACCCTCCTTGCCCCTTTCGTACGCCGACACCTGCAACTTGCCGGTCGCCTCGACCAAGAACTGCACCTCGATCGACGCCCGCCATCCCGCGCCCCGTTTCTGTCCCTGCTGGGCCCGGATGGCCAGTGCACCCAGGTACACCTCCTTCGATATCGTCCTCTCTGCCACCTCCACCGTCGAGTCCTCGTCCTCTTCTTCCTCAGACCCGTCTTCGTCCTTGGGCGCCTTCACCTTCTCAACCTTCACGCCCTCCTTCACCTCCCAAACTTCAAGCCCGACCAACCTCTCTCCACCCTGATAATCCTCACCCAAGTCGACCTCCAGCGCGTACGTGCGTCGCGCAGGGACAGCTGTCTGCGCCTGTATACCTCCGATCCATTGACCTCCGAGGCCTCCCGACTCGGCAGCTCCGGGGAATAACACACCGATCGTGCGGGCAGTGGCCTTGACACCAACGAGCTCGCTCCCGCGCTCAAATGCCTTGCGTACGCGCTCGTCTTCCACGCCATTTCCACCTCCAATCTCGGCCAACAAACGCGCTTGCAGCGCCGCACCACGCGCGAGTATAGTCGTTGGGTCCCCAATCCCGCCACCTGCAACGGTGCCCGTGACGAACGGCGTGGTCGCATCTTCGCGGAGGCGCACGGCCAGCGTTGCATCCAGACCCGACAAGCACGCGCTCCCGCCAGCATACACCACCTCGTCTACCTGGGCCCAGTCGAGCCCCGCTCGTTGTAGGAGTTCGGCCGCCCGCGCGACCACTGTAGCATAAATCGGCGCTGCCTCCATATCGAATCTCAGCCGGTTGATGCTGCCCGTGTAATCCAGTCCTTCCTTGAGCGACTCGACAGCGCATGTCGCCGTGCTGCTCTCGCCCCCAAAGGAAGATGCTGCGATGGTTCGCTTCGTGTGAAGGAGCGCGAGGCGCAAACGTGCCTCGGCGCGCAAATCAGCCACAGCGTCGCTAGCCGCAGGCGCCACTTTGAGCGGCACGCTCGTTTTTTTGGTGAAATCTTTTGCGAAAAACTTCAACAATCGATCGTCAATCGCGTCACCTCCGATATCTTCGAGATGATTCGCCGGTGGCGTCAAGTGATGGAAAAGGCCCTGGCGCACGGCTAGGAGTGACAACGACACTGACGACGCGCCCAGGTCGACCACAAGTTGCGTGCGGTCCGGGTTTACACCCGATGGTTGTGTCGTCGTCGTCGTGCTCGCGTTCTCGGCGGCACACAGCGCTGCCGCACCGGCGTCCTCCAACAATTGCAGCACGCGGATGCCCGCGGCCGAAGCAGCCTCCTGCAAAGCATCCAACTGCACAGGTGCAAACCAACCGGGCACGGCGAGCACCGCTCCGTCGACAGGCTTCCCCAGGAACGCCTCGGCAGACTGTAGGAGCGAGCGCAGAAAGAGCGTCGTCACATCCACCGGCGTGAGTATGCGCTCGGCAGGAATGGGCTCGGAGCGCGGCGTCGCGAATTGAGACGGCGCGGGTGTGTTATTCGTTCTAGGAGTCTGTGCTGAGGAGGTGGCGGGAGAGAGTGGGGAGGGCGCGGGTTGTAGGACTTGTACTTTGTATGCAGGTGTATCCCGAATGTCCGGGTGTTGGATGACTGGCGCCGAAGACGTCCAGCGATCTTTTGGGAGCTCGGAGAATCTGGCGTCCCCCAGTGTCGCTTCGTGAGACTCGGAAAAGTAAATCGAGAAACGGGAGACGCACTTTTTACCGAGCAAGTTGCGAAACCCGATAATGGTGTTTGCACTATTTTTCACGAGTTGTTGTTTTGCTTCGTTACCAATATACTGTGTCCGGAAAACGATTAGTGATGAGCAAAGCGCGCAAAGGCGAGAGAGGGAAAAAAAAACTTACAGTTTCTTCACCATGAAAAGAGATCGCACATGCGATCTGGCGCTCTCCATCTTCGTTGGCTATACATTCCGCTAGGCCCTCCTGTTCATACAAATACCCGACCAATCAACCACCGTCCCAGGTTGACGCCTAGTGAAAA
>WNFQ01003648.1_pt1 | contig 16399 bp, 16 predicted proteins | sample 5400171 | NCBI WGS metagenome assembly WNFQ01 (sample SAMN13153356, study PRJNA577476) | soil metagenome | isolation source: 20 cm soil under Madrone tree | place: USA:California | collected 2016-06-14 | reverse complement strand
TTCCGTCACCACGCCGTCGCTGATTCCTGTTTTAATCTGCACCGGTTGCGGTCGGTCACCGGACAAAACGTAGACTGTACGCTCGCTTGTTCTCTGCTCATGTCCGACGCCGCCTCGGGCGCCGGCTCGAGCGGGCGATCTCGCTCTTACTTCGCCGGGCGTTGCTTCCGCCGGCCGATACCGCAGCGCCGCGTTCTTGATCTGCAGCACGTTGTCTTTGTGCGCGATAATGATTGAAACGTTGGCTGTCATTCCGGGCTTCAATTTCAAATCAGGATTGCTTACGCCGATGACCGTGTCGTAGGTCACCACATTTTGCACCGTGATTGGCGCGTTTCGTACTTGCACAACCTTGCCGTGAAACGTGCGCATCGGGAAGGCGTCCACCGTGAAATCGACATCCTGACCCACCTCCAGAACGCCCACGTCCGCCTCCGCCACGTTCGAGTCGATCTGCATTTTGGTGAGGTCATTGGCGATTTGGAAAATGACCGGTGCCTGCAAACTAGCGGCGACGGTCTGGCCAACATCGACATTGCGCGAGATCACGACGCCATCGATCGGCGAGGTGATGGTGCAGTGGTCAAGATCCGCTTTCGCCTTATCCAGCGCGCCTTGTTTGATTTTCACGTTGGCTTCCGCTTGATGAAGATTTGCCATGGCCTGATCGAGGTCCGCTTGAGAGGAGGTTTTTCTCGCAAAGAGATCCTGCGTGCGTTTCGCGTTTACCCTTGCGAGCTCCAGAGCCGCCTGCGCGTTAGCCAGATCGCCCTCGGCCTGAGTGACCGTTGCCTGGAACAGCGCGGGATCGATTTGCGCGACCACCTGGCCGGCTTTGACCTGAGAATTAAAATCGGCAAACAACTTTGCGATATTCCCCGAGACCTGGCTGCCCACCTGCACGTTCACGACGGGATTGAGCGTGCCCGTCGCAGTCACTGCCTGTGTAATCGGGCCGCGCGTAACAGTTGCAGTCTGATAGTTTGCACCGCCACCGATGCGGCATTGGCGCACCACCGACGCGACAATCAGCAGAGCGAGGACCAGGCCGATCCACGAAAAATAACGTTTCATTCAAGTGGCGGTTGACTGCGCCTATAACTAAGAGACAGGAAGAAGCGGTGCGGCGTTATATCGAAATCTACTCCATCATGCTACGCAACTCGCTCATTCGCGAGCTGAGTTTCAAGGCCAATTTTCTGCTCTGGATGATCGTCGAAGTGCTGTGGTTCTGCGGACAAATCGTTTTTTTCAGCATCATCTTCGGCAATGTGGATCGGATTGGTGACTGGACAAAATGGGAGGTGGTGCTGCTGGTCGGCACACACCAAATGATCGCACAACTTTTCCAGGCGTTCTTTTTCGTGAACGTCGCAAACATTCCAGAGTTGGTGCGCACGGGAAAGTTGGACTCCGTTCTGGTCTTACCGATCGACAGCCAGTTCGCCGTCTCCACGAAACAGTTCGGGCTCGACAGCATCGTAAACGCGGCGCTCGGGGGCGCGGTGGTTTGCATATCGTTGTCCCGGTTGGGAGTGGTGCCCAGTCCAACATCCATCCTGCTTTACGTGACCGCGCTGGGATTCGGGATTGCAGTGCATTACTCCATCATGCTTGGCCTGGCGGCGATGAGCTTCTGGATCATACGCGCCCAGGGACTGGTTTACGGTTACTTTAATTTTTTGAATATAGCGCGTTATCCGGACGCGATTTTCCCATGGCTCTTCCGCCTGATCTTTGGCTGGATCATTCCGGTAGTGATCATCGCGAATATCCCCGCGCGACTGCTGATCAAATCGATGGGGCAACCGCTTCCGTTGATGCTCCACCTGGTTGTTGCATCGACCCTTGTGTTCTGGCTGTCCCGTGTTTTTTGGAAATTTGCCCTGCGGCATTACTCCAGCGCCAGCTCCTAAAACAGCCATTGTGACCATTTCGTCGACCGGGCATCTTGCCCGAAAGACATAATGCAGACTGGCAGCCTGCATGACGCAACAGGCGCGGATGCCTGATGCCTGTGTTACGAAATCTCCGCTTGCGCGATCAGGGAAATGTTCTTAATTAAGCGTCCATTTTCCAGGCGCCGGTCGATTAGAGGGCGCTTACATCTATGGCAAAACGACTGAAAAAGAAAAAAAGTTCTGCAAAGAAATCGGCCGCGCGGAAGCCGCGAGCGGTGCGCAAAGCTCCCGCCAAGAAGGCCCGCCTTCGGAAGGCTACGTCGCGGCAGGCGGCCTCAAAAAGGAGCGCGCGTGGCACACAAACCGTGCGGCGTTCGCCGAAATCCAGACGACAGACCACAGAGTCGCCTGCGATTCTGTTCGGTCTGAATCATAGCGAGAAGAAGCTGGATCCGTTCACCCGGAAGCAAAAACAAAAGCTCCTCGAGCTTCGCGATGCAATGGTGGATTCGATGGCCGGCGTCGCCCAGGGCACGCTTCGCTCTCGCGCTGAAGGCAGCGAAGCTTCGGCATTTGGCATGCACCAGGCCGACGCCGGATCTGACGCCTACGATCGCGATTTTGCGTTGAGCTTACTTTCGCAGGAGCAAGACGCGCTTTACGAAATCGACGAGGCGCTCAAGCGCATCGAGATGGGGACCTACGGAAAGTGCGAAATGTCCGGCAAACCCATCCCGCATGCGCGACTCGAAGCAATTCCGTTCGCGCGTTTCACTGTTGAATGCCAATCACAGCTCGAAAAACAAAATAAAGCTTCGCGGGTCCGTCATTCAGTCACTTCGTTGTTTGGATTGACTGACGAGGAAGGCGGCGAAACCGAGGAAGAGGAAGCCGCGCCCACTGAAGTTAAAGAGTAACAAGGATGGCGCAGGAAATTATCACTCTTGAATGCACCGAGGCGAAAGCTCTGGGCAAACCCGCCTCGCGTTACATGACGACGCGAAATAAAAAAAGTCCGCGTACGCCGAACCGCCTGGAGAAAAAGAAATACAATCCTTTTTTGCGGCGACACACCTTGCACCGCGAAACGAAGTAGCCACCAATGCAGCCAAAAACGCCAAAGCGCCGTTCCGCGTTCCGCCGGGCCAATCGACCAATGCCACGGCGTCGGATCGATATTGCGCTCGAAGCAATCGATTACAAAAACCCTGATCTCCTGAAAAAATTTGTCACTGAAAGCGGCAAGATTCTTCCTCGCCGCGTGACAGGCATGCCAGCATACATGCACCGCAAAATCACGCGTGAGATCAAGCGCAGCCGATCGGTGTTGTTGATGAAGTAATTGCGCCGCGGTTTCCTGTGGCCGCGTCTCTGTGAGACCCGCTTCCCGTGGGTGGCAAACAGCTTACTGATGCGCTTCGCACAGCGAAGCGACTACAAACTTTTCGTCTTCTCGCCCTGCTCGATAAGCTTCCAGAACTCACGCGTCTCGCCGAGCTGCGCATCCTCCGACACAGGCAGTTTGCTCCGAAAAAGAAAATCGCGAAACGTGTTCTTGTGTAATACGCGGTGGACCTTAATTCCCTCGTCGGTCTTGGCGAAATAAATCCGGTAGTCTTTCGCGCGGTAGCGATACAATTTTTTTCCTTCGCGCTCTATAACGCCGAACCGCTCCGAATTGAAATGCTCCAGGTCCTCAGGCAAAATTTGAAATTCAGCGAGTAACTCAAGCTGCAATCTTTTTGGCAGTGCCGAGATCTCAGCTGCGCTCAGCTCGTTAAAGATGATTTGGAACATGGCGGTCAAACATAAACCCGCCGCACCCGTGCGCCAATGCGGGTAACAATCTCCCACGGAATGGTGCCGGCCCTTTCCGCAAGTTCTGCGCAGGAAATTTCCTCGTTTCCATCGCGTCCCATCAGAACAACTTCGTCGCCCACCTGCACATCATCGATGTTAGTAACGTCGATCACCATCAGATCCATTGTTACTCGACCGAGGAGTGGACAGCGCTGTCCGCGTACTAACACGGCGGCGCCACGATTCGAAAGCTGCCACGGGTAGCCATCAGCGTAACCAGCCGACAAAGTTGCCACCCGCATTTCGCGCGGAGCGATGAAGGTGCGGCCATAGCTGATGGAGCTCCCTTTCGGCATATCGCGCACGAGACAAATGCGCGTCTTCCATGTCATTACCGGCTTGAACAGTTTCTGAAACTCCGTGAGAGGCGAAATGCCGTAAAGTATGATGCCGGCGCGCACAATGTCGAAGGCCTCCGAATTGTGCGCTAGTGTGCCTGCGCTTTGCAGGACGTGCGCCTTGTAAGTTCCCGGAAATTCAGCGCGAATCTGCTCATTTATGTCTCGGAATCGGACGAGCTGGTCGCGCGTGTATTCCGCATCTTCGTTAGAGACCGGCATATGGGTCGAAATGCTGTGAATGTTGATATTCGGCAACGCTGCCACCTTTTTGAAAACCTCCACCGCTTGATGTTCCACTACGCCCATTCGTCCCATTCCAGTGTCGATTTTGAAATTGATTGCCACCGGTCCGAACCGATTGAATGCTTCCGCTTCTTCGAGACTGGAGATCGTTGGAATAAATCCGCGCTCGGCGATCACTGATCTCTCCTCCGGAGTTGCCGGGCCAAGAATAACGATTAGATGGGAAAGCGATTCGCGCAGCGCAAGCGCCTCTTCCAGATTTGCGACGCCAAATAACTGTGCGTCATCCGCCAGGGTCTGCGCCACGCCGAGCATTCCGTGGCCATAAGCGTTCGCTTTCACCACCGCGAGCATCTCGGCCGAGCCTGTTCGTTCCCGCACGATCTTGGCGTTATGCCGCAGCGCGCTTCGATCGATTTCAGCCCAGCAGCGATGCGTTTCTTTCATGCTTCTATTCTCAGCTTCGGAAAGGTGATGTGCGGCTCGCGCAAATAAATGGGCTCGAGTGGTGGCAAAGAAAAGCTGCGGTGCGGCTCCCTTGCAAGTCTGGCCAGCAAAAGAGCCGAGGGATAGCGAATCACGGCGCGCTCAAATTGCGGAAGCGGCTCTGAAGAGAAGATCGGAATCCCCGCCTCGAGGGATTCTAGTTTGGCTTGTAACTCCGACTGAGAAAAAAGCATGGGGCCTTCTACGAGTTCGTGGCCGCGGATGCGCGCGACAAAAAATGATTTCCTGCGAGCATCCCCAATCGCGCAGTATTCGCGCGCGTCGCATTGAATGGCGCAAATCGAAGGTAAACCGGTCAGGCGCGCGTCGGAAGAGAGTTGCAGCCCGATTGCGGCCGAAATGGCAATGCGCGTCCCAGCGTAGGAACCGGGGCCAAGTCCGACGATAATGGTCTCGGGCCTACCAGATTTCTTCATTATTGCATTGAGATTCTCGAAAAAGGTTGAGGAGTTTTTCCGGTCGTTAGGCCATTCATGCCCATCTTCGATCTCTCCATCGAGCCAGGCGAGGCTGCCGCGGGCAGTGGAGAGTTCAAGCGCGAGAATCTTCATTGAAACGTAATCGCCCGATGAGTTTCCGACCTTATCTCAAAGAAAATCCAGCGCGCTTGTTCAGGAACAAATTCCGGGAAACGGTCGGCCCACTCGATCACGGAGATACCATCGCCAAAAAAGTAATCATCGAGGCCAAGTCGCGCGAGGGCTTGTGGATTTTCAACACGAAAAAGATCGAAATGATAAACAGGCAGTCGCCCTCCTCCTCGATATTCATGCAGGATGGTGAATGTGGGGCTAGTCACATCCGCGCTGCTGCCCAACCCGTTGACGACACCTTTGACGAACAATGTTTTGCCGCTCCCCAAGTCTCCCTTGAGAGCCAAAACGGATCCAACACCGATGTTCTCTGCAACTTGCCGCCCGATTGCTTCGGTTTCAGCTGGGCTGTTGGAAATGAACGTAGCCACGCGGCAGAAGTTGGTAGTTCTTAGTTGAGAGTTGAGAGAGAGAACCGATGCGCGTGAGCGGCAATCGAGGAAATTTTTTTCGCCATTCTCGCGCCAGGCAATCTCTGTCGCGAGGCGAAATCGCAAATAACAATTCGTAATCTTCACCTTTCGAAATTGCATCATTGATTTTTGCGCCGCGACTGAGCGGCAGATTTTCCGCCTCGATTTTGAATCCCACTTTGCTGGCGCGCGCCAGGCGCGGTAAGTCGGTCCCCAGTCCGTCGCTCAAATCCATCATGGCGTGGATCGAGAAATTTTTAGTAAGCCATCGCGACTCCATAAGCCGTGGAATAAATCGCAAATGTTTCCGCTTCCATGCGCCGCCGAGTCGTCCGGTAACAAACAGATCGTCGCCCGGCTTGCCGCCGCCGCGCGACACCCAGCGATCTCGTTCAACGAATCCAATAACGCTCGCCGAAATCGCAATCGGCGCCGGTGTGCTACTCGTTTCGCCGCCAACTATGCTCACGCGAAAGAGATCCGCAGCTCTGCGCAGACCTTGATAAAGCTGTTTCACCCATGCCACGTCGGTCTTTTTGGACAGCATCAGAGTAATCAGTGCAAACTGAGGCACGGCGGACGTCGCTGCAAAATCGCTCAGCGGCCGCATCATTGCCTTCCATCCAACATCAAGCGCATTCGTTCCTCGTAAAAAATGTACGCCTTCGACAACACAATCGGTCTTGAGCACGAGAAGCTTGCCGCGATCCTGCGTTTCCACTACAGCGCAGTCATCACCGGGTCCTGCAACGACCGCTTTCCCGAGCGAAAGACGTGGCAAAAGCTCATTGAGCAGCCGGTCTTCGCCGAGATCACCAAGTTTCATGGAGAAAAGATCTCTGGAAATGCAAGGGCAGTCAGAGTGACCGAATTGAAAAGCGAATGCATTGTCATCGCGACAAGAATGGAGCCGCTCCACTCGTAGGCAATTGCGAAGCAACTTCCCAGAACGAATAGCGGCACAAACGAAGGAAAGTGTGCGTGGGCTGCGGCGAACAGCAAGGCGCTTAATATCACGCCAAGAAGGCGGCCGAAATAGCGTTTGATTACATTGTAGAGGAAGAATCGAAAAAGAAATTCCTCAATTACTGGTGCGATTGCCGCCGCGAAAACGATGATCATGATTCGTTGGTCGATCGTGCGCGACCCGCTGAAAAACTCGACAATGTTCTGCTTGCTTGAACCGCTCCGGAAGAGCCGCTGAGTAATAATGTCAGACCATAAGATTAAAGGATAAGCAAAGAACAACAGGATCGCTCCAGTGCTGAGTGTTCGAGTGAAGCTGATTCCAGAAAACCCGCCCAACGAGGCCAGGTCAAAGCGGCGAAGCTGAAGGAAAGTCACGATTGCGAGAACCACGAAAATCATGAGAAGGAAATTCCCCAGAAGATTAGGCGCGCTGAAATCGTTCGATGGCCGCGAAATCGATGCGCCGATGTTCAGCAAGAGAAACAAGATCAACACGGCAGCGAGTATCGCTTCGGGTAGCCCGAAGATTCGTGCCGGTGCATCGGTCCCCACAGGGTTCGACGTTCGCGCGCTGATCTGATGAATCAGCGAAATATAAACATAAGCGCTAACAAGAACGTAAAGAAGGGAAAGGAAGTTGACGGCGACGCTCGGGGCGGCTCCGGATGCCGCTAACAGGCTGGCAAATGGCATCGGACCCGGCGGCTACGGTGCGTAATAGCTTGGCAGGAAATACGCGCGTCCCGTTTCCAGTTGCGGAACGAGCTGCTTCGGAAGCTGGAGTTCGATTTTTGATTCGGATTCTCCAAATATTCGGAGAAAGCGGCTTAGACTGAAAGGCGGACCGTACTTCACCACTTTGGCGTCCGGCGCGTTGCCCAATTCTCTTGCTTTACGGAAGGCGTCGTCCAACTCGCCAAGGCCATCGATTAGCTTGTGGTCAAACGCTTCCTTGCCGGACAAAATCCGGCCGTCGGCAATCGTATTGCGCAGAAGATCAGCCTGAAGGTTTCGCTCCTTCGCGACGATGCCGAGAAACTTGTCGTAAGTTTTCATGATAAAGTTCTGCACGAGATCGCGCTCTTCCGGCGTAATTGGCCGGGCACCATTGAGCATGTCCTTGAATTTGCCGCTTTTGAAAACCACGGAAGCAAGTCCAACCTTATTGAACAACTGCTCATAATTCAGTGTTTGGATGATCACTCCGATACTGCCTGTGATGGTCGTTTCGTTTGCCATTAAAAATTTACCGCCACAAGACACATAATAGCCACCGGACGCTGCCAGCGAATCCATATAAACGACCACCGGTTTCCTATCGCGTGTCTTGACCACCGCACTGTAGATCTCGTCGGAAGCAGTCACTTCTCCGCCGGGAGAATCAATCTCCAGCACGATCGCTTTTACCCGGCTATCGTCGCGGGCCTGTTGCAGCGCCGCGCGCATATCGTCAACCATTGAATCGCTCACGTTGCCCGGGATCGACGTACTGATCAGCCCGCGCATGGTGATGACAGCGATCTTGTCGAGGCTAGCGCGCGCGCCTCTTTGGAGCAGGATCTCTCGAAAACGCGGGATCGGTTCCGCTTCTCTGACGCCGGCGAAGCGCTGAAACGCCGCAAGCATCAGCACGAAGTTCACGAACAGACTGGCGCAAAGCGCGACAAACAAAAAGATACTGAGACAACCAAGCCTGCGATTTCCCGCCATGACAGAACGAAGCTGGCGGAGAACCGCCGCACGCACAAGCGGTTTTCATCTGGCTATCACACCGCGACGACGGCGATGCTGTAGTGTCCGCTGTCCTCAGCGGATAATCGGCGATGCAACACTCCGTGTGCGCTAAGGCGAGCGCACGCTACAGCCCTGCGCCCGCTAGAGTGTTTTCAAATATTCCAGCAATTTCTCTTTGTCCTGGCTGGATAGCTGAGTGCCGTAGGTGTGACCCTGATTGCCGTTTCCTTTTTCTGTCGTGTCAAAACGAAAATATCGCTGCTGCAATATTTTTATGCATTTTCAACCACGGCGAAATAGCGTAATGCCCGTAAACTTGGCAGAAAAAAATAAGCACCGCCGCGCACGGTGACGAATTGCGGCAGGCCCGAAACGCGGCGCGGTAAACTGCTGCTTCCAGGCATTGTGAAATTGCCAGTAACCGGGCAACCCGGTAATGACTGACGATTGCCCAGCAGCGGATCGCTTTCTGCAGTTAAGCCGGAGAACTTAGTGCTCGCAATCCATGCGTTCTGCAAGAACTCAAATTGGCGCGAAATGTTTGCATTAAGACAAACAAAATGCAGCCCGCGCGGCGGATCATCCGACGGCGCCGGAGCAAGCGCTTCGAGTAGTTTCAGCGAAGGCCCGTATTCCCGGCCACGGCGCAAAATGCGATGAAAGCGGACGGAGGACATTAGGTCGTATCGGAACCGGTTCGGACCAAAGCCAGCGATCGTGATGAGTTTCTTGAGAGTATTGGCTGGCCGCTCTGGAAAGTCGGCGTTGCGCGGGTTCGCCCGGCGTACGTGCGCCCCGAACGGACAGCGGGCGCCAGCCGGATCATCATCAAACGTGAACTGATTCTTCGAAGCCTGCTTTTCGTCGATACCCGGAATTGGCTCGTTTCGGATCGGCACCAGTGGCTCGCCGTCAGCCTTTCGACCGACCATCGCTGCGGCAAGCTTATCTCGTTCCGCTGCGTCTCCACTTGCTTGCTTGTCAATGAACTGCCAGAACTTGCGAACGTCCTGGTCCAATTGACGCATCACAAGATAAGTGCCGTTCCGACCCAGGTCCTTCTTTCCAGGCTCATCTAGTGCGGCGAGTAGTTCGTTAGTTGTTGCGTCGGCTTCGAGCAATGGCCTTTCAGTAAACTTCCCATACTCATTGGGGTAACCCAGCAGGAATTCCCCCAGTGCAACTATGTTAGTGTAGTCCAGTTGAACGTCCTTTGATTCGCGTTGCTGTCCCCAATCAATCTCCGGCTGGCTAATGCCGTCCGCGAAACCGAACGGTTCAACCCCATCCAGGTCCGCAGTCGGAAGGCTATCAATCTCGTGAAATGCTTCCTTCCACGCCGCGCCTATGGAGTTTTGAACAAAGGCATCGAACCGTTCTTTTTCAGCAAAGAACATCACGACAAGGTGCGGTTCCTTCGTAGCATAGCCCCAGTCCCAGTGGGCCGGCGCATTCTCTTCAATGTCCCCCAACTGGCGCGCCCGGCTCTCTCGCGTCATTCCAGCGATGAATTCGTTTGAGAAGCCGTTAATTACGACCGGAGCAAGACCGAGCTCCTTGAGGCCGGAAGCCGTAAATGCGACGTTCAGAGCCGTTGTTGGCGGCGGACTTGCCTTAACCGCCGTGGTGACAGCGTTGGATTGCAGCGCACCACGAAGCCATGCCCGCGCTGCGGCTGGGTTCTTTATGCGCAAAACCGAATAGGAAGCGCTCTTTAAGTGACCATACCCGAATCGCACAAGCCCCTGCACGTCGGCGTAATCAAAATCGGCTTCGCTCATAATAGTGCAACCCACTCGCGGGCTTCAGCATCACTCATCGATGGCTTTTCTACTCCCTTGCGGATGCGGCTGTTCCTATCGAGGTCAACGGCCGTGAGACCGAGGTAAGCTGTCGCCTTATACCAGACTTGCGTCGGAATTGTATGACGGCGGTTGAAGTTCTTGAACTTTCGCTCGTCCGCGCAACCATCGAAGAGGAACCACCTCGTCCGGGGGTAACCTATCGCGCTTCCGAACGCGGCATTAAGACCAAAGCCCGTCCTGTTAATGAAGTCATCCATGTAGGATTCCACGCTGCCGTCGTAGTTGCTGAAAAAGACCATCCGCTCTTTGCCATCGAGAAACACCCAACGAGCAAAGTGGATAGTGCGAATGCGCCCCAGATGGCCAGGCCTCGTAATGTGCCGCGCCGCGTAATTAACAACGCTGAGTGCGCCGGTCATCGTCAGCAGACGGACCAGGCCGGGCTTGCGGCTGCCAAACGCGGTGTACTGATTTGTGACGAAGTGATCCTCCGCCACAGCTAGCATTTCCGAGTATGCCGGATCCACCTTCGGACAGATCTCGACATCAGTTTTTTCCAGATAACGCACTCGAACGAGATAGAGAGGCAACGCTAGCAGCAGCACCGGCAACGCGAGCAACACCAGGAGTGGAAGACAAATCATGTGCAGCGCATTGCCGATCCACCACGCTATTGGCGTCGGGCTTTCGCCGGACAACGTGAGGCGCCCCGCTGATTTCTCCGCCGCGACGAATTCGGATAGCTTCGCGTGAACTTCCCTCGGGGACACTTGGGCGAGCGTCGCAGCCTTTTCCTGCGCCTCTTCGCGAATCCGGCGCACCGTTCGTCCGCGGCAGTTCACGAAACTGGCAATCGCAGGACTGCGGTGCCGCTTCATCCAAGCGAGGAGATCACAGCCAGGATCAAAATCGCGGCAGCAGAAAAACAACCGGCGCAAACCTTCCGGCGCGCGCTGCGCCAACTCCTTCAAGAAAGTCTCCTCCTCCCCGTCGATATCTCCGAGAAATGCGAATTGGAGCGGGAAATCGCCGGGCAGGCCGTAGATGGCCCGGTCCTCCAGCGAATTGTCGTCGAGAATCAGCAGCCGCGCGAAGTGCAGCCTTTCAAATTGGGCAAACGGAATTAGCGCGTTGTTCGGGTTAACGCGCCCCGGTTTATCGTTCATCGAATCAAGCAACTGTCGCAGCTCCGTCTCGCGCTGGGGATTGATTGGCGCAAGAACCATGAAGTTCGACTGCGGCGTCATGGCCTCCTACTCGAATACCTCATCACCTGTCGGCTCGTAATGAGGCACCTTGTTCATATCATGCCGCAGCTTAGATAGCTCGTAATACATCCGCCGCCTGGCGCGGCTTTGATTACCCAGGGGACGATGCTCGGCGATGGTATGCCAGGGGTTATAGGACAGCCTCTTGGCAAATTCCATTTGCGCCGGCGAATCGAACTTCTGTTTTGGCAGCCGCAGCGTTGCCACTGAAACGCGTGGCGAGAGTTTCTCCGGCCAGAGCACCCCATTGTTCTCAATCGGCATCAGGAAGGGATCGGTCTGCAATTGGAGGCGAAAGTCTAGTTCCACATCTCCTTCATTCAGCGCCTTGATCATTGCCTCGCGCAGATAATCATCCGGCGGACGCAAAGGAAGCCGCGGGATCGGAGTTTTCTTTTTCGTCTTCGGCCAGACTGAATATTGCATGGCCTGGCCTTCTCCCAGGAGATACGGTACACAACTAAAGTACGGAGCTTCGAACGGGCTGCTCTGCGTTTTGACCCACAGCCCCTGCATGATCATGTCCGCGATGTGAGGCTGCTCGAAATTGACGAAATGAAAAATTTGCGCGTTTTTCACGCTCCATTTCTGCAGGTGCGCATTTGACTTCGTGTCCTGTGTCACAAACGTGGGCGTGGAAACACCGAACATGTCGAGCGTGAATTTCTCCTCATCCATCAACTTCGAGCCGGGCACGCCGAGGAGTTTGATGCTGATGCTCATGAATCCCACGTCGTCGATGTCTGGCGTAATGTAGGGACCCGGTCCGGAAAAGCGCACCCAACAACGGAACGTTTGTGGTTTGGCATAGATGCCATGACGCAACTGTGACGGAAGATTGTCGTGGACGATGAATTGGCCTCGCACTATGCCCTGTGTTTTGGTGTTGCCCCCACGCTCAAACCCGCCTGGTTTCCAGAGTCCTTTCATCTGCGCCGTGAAGCTGTCGATAATCGAGCTCAGATATTCCTCCTCGTTCGGCAGCGGTTTTTCCTCGGCGATTTTCAAGCCTTCGTCTTTGCGCCGCGCGTTCATCAACGCCGTGACCAGGCGCGCGATTGGATCGCGAAGAGTGGCGTCGAATGGCGGTCGAAGCCAGTGATCGACCCGGCGTTCCATTTGCAAAAGGAACATGATGCTGTTGCTCACCCAGTTTAAGAAACGCGAGCCAGTATTGGCGCGCGGCATTGGGCGGCTAACGTTCGAATTCACGGCGCGTTCAGTTGCCGTAAGCTCTGGCTAAGCCGGCGCCGGAAACTCAAGCGCGAAATCAATCAATCGCTTTTTGCCCAGGTAAACTTTGCCGACATAGACACGTGGCGCGACTTCGCGAATCTCATCACGGATCCAGTGCGCTACCAGCGAAGTCTCCGAATAGTCGAGAACAATGCACTCTTTATTGTCCAGCCAGCTGGGGGCTTTGTACACTTTGGCGATGATCGCGTTGAGCCCAAAGGGCAAAATCTTGTTTCGCAAAGTTCCCCTTGCTGGATCGAAGATCTTTCCCTGCCACGCAAAATTACTTACGAAATTGGCCATGTCCTGTGTGTAAGTCGTTCCCGGTGCAATAATCGCCGTGCCTTTGGCTTCGCCGCTTGGGATTTCGCCAACTGGACTTTGAGTGAACAAATCGTCGAGCTGCGCCTGCGACATTTTCAACATTTCTGGAACTGTAACTGCCATTTCTTCCTTTCGTTTAAAGGTGCGCGCTTAGAATGTTTTCAAATATTCGATCAACGCGCGCTTATCAGCATCTGGTAAGTCTGTGCCGAAATAGTGACCCTTGTCCTCGATGAAGTCCGGACACTTGTTTGCCGCGAGCAGGTCTGGAATGAGCTGGTTGAATTCGGCAGCGGCTTCGTCGCGTGAAAGTTTCATGGCCTTAAGCTTGACCAATTTTCCGACGGCTTTAATAAATACAACCTTGTGTTCAGAGTCCGGGTCGAGATTGGCGACCAGGTTCACGGGCGTGCCTTTAGGGATCATCCCGACTTTGATGTACCCGTCATTATCGGCCAGCGCTCGGATCCCATGCAGCTCTCGTGGCACAAATTCCTTGCGTAAATGCAGCGAGCAATCGTCCTGCGTCCGCCAGATGGAATCTTTGTTCAGTCGTTTTTCCGGCCAGAGTAATTTTTCGACGGCATCGTTAAACGCGTCCAGGCGCCCCGCCACCGAAGGATCGCCGGTAAATTTTCCAAGCATGTTGTTGTGGAGAAACGGCGCGGAACTCCAGACGCTGACCAGGGAAGGCGTCCGATAATAACCGGGCGCGACGTTCAGCTCTTTCGGTTTGAATTTGATCGGGTGGGTCTCATCAAACGGGTTGAAAAATTCGAGCTCGTCCACGGGCGAAAGTTCCTTGTAAGTCACGGAGGAAAAATTGTCCCAAACGTGACCGGCTTTTGCGTTAGTCGCGAACGCGCGCGCGGAATTGGTTTCGATTTTGGTCAAAGGATAACGCTTGTCGTTCGACAGAAAATTGTTCTCCAGAAAATCGGGCTTCATCACCTCAGCGCGGAACCACTCCTTTCCTTCGCCGGAATGCGGATCAATATTCGCCGGCGGCTGTTTGCTCGAATGACAGACCGCGCAGCTTTCGGCGAAAACTTCCTTTCCGCGTGTCATCAGAAATGGTTTTAGCCGGCGGAAAAAAGCAGCAACGTTCGCAAGGCGTTCCTCGGTGGCGCGCCAGAAAACCGAATGCTCCTGCGCATAAGGAATCTCAAACGGTTTTTGTGGCGTAAGGCCGATCAAGCGGTTGTGGCGCGTCAACCAATACTCGGAAAACATGCCGATGTTGACATAGACACGGATGGTTGCGCCGGCCACGCCGACTGAATCTGCGCCATCTTTTAAGATGTGCGGAACTGGCGACATATCTTCTTTTTCGCCGGGCAACGCCAGCGCCCCGCCAGCCACTTTTTCCGTCGCCGCGATTCGTTCGCGTTCGGCAAGCAAGAAGATTGCGTTGATTGCATTCGGATTATTGATGTGATCCGTCGCTATCCGCGAAGTATCGGAAGTGCCGCGCGGCTGCGCGGCAAGCATCTCGTAGAAGAAACCGCCCTTCTCGACATTGCAGGCGAAGACTTTCCCCTCGTTGATGTACTGATTGCCAATCGCCGACGCGAGATTTTCCCAGCGCGGGTTTTCCGCGTCCTCCGGTGGATTACTTGGATTTGGCGAAATGTGGCACGAACCGCACGCTACGCCGACGCGATACGGACGGACGAGCCTGTTATCATTGTAATAAGTTGGATCGTTCATGAAACGATCGCCGTCCCATTTCTTGCGCGCTTCATCGTTGAATTCGGGATTTGGAAAAAGGCGAAAACCAAGAACGCCGGAGGGTTTGCCGTAAACCGCTTGGTCGATGCCTTCCGGTTCCGGTTGGACTTGCTCGTCCAGCCACAACCCAAATTCATCGGCCTTGCCAGCGGTACGAAACCCGGGCTCGTTTACCAGGCCCAAGGTTTTAAAACGTTCGCCGCGCGGAAATTTGCGGTTATCAAGCATCTTCAAGAGATCCATCAACCCGAAACTGTCCTGCGCGGCCTGATTCCAAAAGTGCTGGTTACCACCGCTCCAGAGATTCCAAGTGTTGCGACCCATGATTTCCGCCGGCGAAAGATCAATGCCACCATCCATCGGCTTGAAAATGTCGGGAGTAATCTGCGGAAAATCGGCGGTTGTTTTCCCGGCTGCCTTAGCTTCGTCGATGGGCTCCTTTTTCCCGCAGCCGGTGAACACGAGCAACGCGCACCCTATGACAATTGATCCGACTCGGGCGAGACGGAGAAGATCGCGTCTGGCTGGCAGCAGTGCCTTCACCGAGTCATCATTGATACGTCCCTCGTGAACCGTGTGGCAAGAAAATTCTAAGCTTGAGTTGCCCTAGAAGATATCGAACAAACGCTGGCCAACCGCGAGAAGACCGACGGCGGCACCGGGAAAAAGAACCGCGCGAATGAAAGGCTGGTCAGTCAGCGGCGCAAACGCGCCTTTCTTTAAGCCGCGAATCTCGGTGATCAGTTCGTCGAACGTCGCGCGCTTGGCTTCGATAGCGCGGCCCCGAATGCGCGAGAGTTGCAGATTGCTGAGCGTGGCGCCGCGCAATTGCTCCGCAGCTCGCCGCAGCAGGATCGCGCTGCCGAGGGCCCAACAGGCGTTGATCCCGTAGATGGCGAGGAGACCGGGAGACCAACTCCAGTTATCAAACAAGGATGAGCGCGCCACAATCATCAAGGTCAGGATAATGAATGGATACCAAATCAGACGCGCCACCACGTGCGTGCGGTCCGCGACAAAAAAGATTTCGTTGTAAGCAGAAAGTTCGTCTTCGCTAAGCGGCGGACTTCGCCAGGACTTTTCGACCACCGCGTCGCCCCATTTAGTGACCACGCGAGCGAACATCCGAATAAAGTTGCTGTTCAACTGGATCGCATCCACCACGTAAAAGGAGAGGATCATCATACCAATCGCGGTTAGCAAAATAGCTATCCTATCGAACTGGAATGCGAGGTCGCCCCGGGCTGGAGTTGGCGGTGGCGGAAAAAGCCTGAAGATGATGAAGGAGAATAAAAAGTAGAGGGTGAACAGAACACCGATCCGTATAAAGCGCGGCCAGAATTTGTTCCGGCAAAGATAGGCATGCCAGGCTTCCTGCGCGGAAAATTCCGGCTCCGAGTCTGACTCATCCGAGCGCGTCGCACGCCATTGCTCGAGGCCCAGGCCGAGGTGGTGCCATCGAAAAGGGGTTTTC
>WNFQ01003758.1_pt1 | contig 16413 bp, 23 predicted proteins | sample 5400171 | NCBI WGS metagenome assembly WNFQ01 (sample SAMN13153356, study PRJNA577476) | soil metagenome | isolation source: 20 cm soil under Madrone tree | place: USA:California | collected 2016-06-14 | reverse complement strand
TCCGTTTGAAAAGTTCCCTATCAACGGTTACGACGTGGAAGATCCCGGCGTTGACCTCGAGAAGTGGACGCTGACCGTAACCGGAGCAGTACAGAAGCCGGGAGAATACAAGCTGGCGCAATTCCAATCCCTACCTAGGGTGCGTCAGAACACCCGGCACGTTTGCGTGGAAGGCTGGGATGTCATCGGCCGCTTCGGTGGAGCGCGGCTTTCGGATTTCCTGCAAATGATTGGCGCCGATACCACGGCCCGCTTCGTGTACGTCGAGTGCGCGGATGATTATTACGAGTCGCTGGATATGGCGACCGCCCTGCACCCGCAAACCCTGCTGTGCTACGAGATGTACGACCGGTTGCTGACTCGCGAGCACGGCGCGCCGCTACGTTTGCAAATTCCGACGAAAGTGGGCTACAAGCAGGCCAAGTATTTGACCGAGCTGAAAGTCACAAATGTCCTGACCAGGGTCGGGTACTGGGAAGACCAGGGCTATTCTTCATTTTATGGTCTCTAGTCTATGGACTCTAGGAGCTTGTTGAACTTGTCATCTCGAGTGAAGCGGGAAATCTGCTTTTTCCGAAGCTCAAGGAAAAGCAGATTCCTCTCGCCTCAAGGCCTTTGGAATGATAATCGGTAGGTGGGGCTTAAACGGCCGGGGAAGCGCGGATGCACGAAGCCGTAGTAGAGATCGAATCATCGAAAACGGGAGCGGTGGAAGAGGCCGCCTACGAGCATCCCTGGGCGGTGCGCTTCTGTCACTGGCTGAATGCGGTTTCGCTTCTAATTATGGTCGCCAGCGGGTTCCAGATATTCCGCGCCTTCCCCAGCTTCGGCGCGAAGATTCCCCAGAAAGATCTGCTGAACTGGCCCAAAGCCTTCGCCCTGGGAGGCTGGCTGGGCGGCGGTTTGCAATGGCACCTGACCTTCGTGTGGATTTATATCGGTACCGGACTTTTCTACCTGGGCTATCAGATGATCAGCGGGAATTACCGGCAAGTGCTTTTCACTCCCCGCGATCTCCCCGGCGTGTGGCCCATGATGCATTATTACTTTTTCTTTGGGCCCAAGCCTGTCATCCGCGAGGTTTACAACCCGCTGCAGAAACTGGCGTACACTTCGGTGCTAGGCTTGGGGGTTTTGTCGGTGGTCACCGGAATGGCGGTGTGGAAGCCGGTACAGTTTTCCTGGCTGGCGTGGATAGTGGGTGGCTTCCACTGGGCCCGCATCTGCGGGATGGAAGAAAAATCCCGAATATCTTCCTCGCCGCCTGGACTGAAGTCGTGCACCGGTTGGAATCCCAATGCTGTTATTCATGACTGCTGTCGCGAAACCAGTTGACACCGGTGATGAGAGGGCGCAGTTGCTCATTACCCGCATCCGCAACGGCGAATCGTCTCTGTTCGCGGAGCTGGTCAAGCCTTACGAGCGCCGCGTCTATGTGACTGCCCTAGCTCTGCTGCGAAACGAAGCCGACGCGGAGGACGTGGCCCAGGAGGCCATACTGAAGGCCTTTACCTACCTGCGGCAGTTTCGCGGCGAATCGCGCTTCAGCACCTGGCTGATTCAGATCACGGTAAACGAAGCGCGTATGCGGCAGAGGAAGCGGCACGCGGAGCTGTTCGAGCCGCTTGCCGAATCGCACAACGATGAAGAAGGAACCTACACTCCGCGGGACTTCGCTGACTGGCGCGAAATTCCCTCCGAAGCGCTGGAAAGAGGCGAAGTGCGGGCGATTCTGGCCAAGGCGCTCGCCAGCCTGGGGCAGAAGTACCGTGAAGTATTTCTCCTGCGCGATGTCGAACACATGAGCATCGAGGAGACGGCGCAGGTGTTGAGCATTTCGGTGGCCAGCGTCAAGACACGTCTGCTGAGAGCCAGGCTCATGCTGCGCGACATTCTGGCGCCCGCGTTCGCGGACGGGTGGTTCAGCCGCACACCGTTCGGGAAAGGAAGTAAGCCATGGTAGTCAATTGCGAGCGGGTTTGGCAGGAGATATCGAACTATCTCGAGGGCGAGGTCAACCCGGACCTCCGCGCCGCGATGGAAGCCCATTTTCGCGAATGCAAGCACTGCACCGCCGTACTCAATGGCACCAGGAATGTGATCCACCTGTACGGCGACCGCCGTTCTCTGCCATTGCCTGCCGGCTTCACCGCCGGTTGGCAAAGCAAGCTTGCCGAATATATTCCCGGTCGGGGAACAGCTTTTGGCTGGTTGTTGGCGGTGGCCGCGGTAGCCCTGATCTCCGGCAGCTTCGCTCTGGCTCGACTCGACGCCAAGTCGGTGTCCGCCCTGCGTTCGTACCACGCCGAGCCCGGATCCGGCGTTCCTGATGGGATGATGGTGGAGGTTTCCGCCGATGGCAAAACGTTTCACGTCCCAGGGTGCCGGTTTCTACATAAGCATGAGAATGAGAACATCCGCCTGATCGCAGCCTCGGAGGCTATCCGTCAAGGATACGTGCCCTGCGTCCGCTGTTTGCGCCAATACCTGAATCGGTGAATCAGTCGTCAGTCATCGGGCGTCTGCCTTCAGCCCTGGTTTTCCTTTGCGCTCTTGGTGTTGACTCGGCGAGCTTTCCAGCTAAGAGCTTTAGTCACAACCGCCGGAAAGGACCCCGCGCATAGCGCCATGAGTCTTCCCGCCCTCACTCTGAGAGAATCCGGCTGGCTACTAGCCAGTGTCGGCGAATAGAATCATCCTTAATACTCGTTAATACTCGTTCGTAGTCTGTTTTGGAGGTAAGTATGTTCAGCCGTAGAATGTTGCGTGCGCTTTTTGCAATGATCGCCCTGGTTGGCCTGGTGCACGCCGAGGACCGGGTTCAGTCTGAATTGCGATTTGTGGGTCACAACAAGGCGGAAAAGACCGCCGGAGTATGGGTGGACGGACAGTATGTCGGCTTCGTAAAAGAATTGACCGGCGACAAGAAAATCGTGCTACTGCCCGGAAAGCACGATGTGATTGTGCGTCAGGCTTGGTACACCGATTACACCCAGCAGGTCATCCTTGAGCCCGGACAAGCCCAGGTGATTAACGTCTCGCTGATAAGAACAGCGCATCCGCGAACCCAGGAAGCAACCGGAGAATTGAAAATCGCCGCCACCCCAACGCGGGCAGCGGTCTTCGTGGACAATCAATTCGCCGGCCACGTCGACGAGTTCGACGGCGCGGGAAAAGCCATGCTGCTTACGCCAGGACGGCATAGCGTCCGCGTTGCTCTTCCGGGTTATTTGCCCTTCGACACGGTCGTCGACCTGCGTCCTCACCAGAAACTGAAGATTCAGACCGACCTGGTGAAGGGCAGCATCACCGAAGCCGGTTCGCTGGTAAATCGGTAGCCGGTAAAATCGTAGCTGGTCAGATCCCGGTAAGATCAACGATAAGACCAACGGATTTCAGTCCGAGACTCGGGCTTTTGGAACGGGCCATTTGGGTCTGGGCTATCGGGATCTGGGTGTGGCTGTTTTTGGTATCAAGATTTGAGAAAAGCCTCATTCCTGCCTGTCGCGATTCTGGCGATCTTGTTTTCCGGGATCGTTGGCGTAATGCTATTTCGGGTCGCGGCCGACCAGACGCCTCACAGCGTTCTGCTGAAGTGGGATCCTCCGCCAAAGCCAGGCTTTACCGTGGTGGGTTATAACGTTTATCGCAGCCCGTCAGACGGCATTTACAAGCGGATTGCCTCCGGCGTAACCACCCCCACCTACATCGATCGCGGCGTGCGCAGCGGGAAAACTTATCACTATTTGGTCAGAGCGGTGGATGCAACCGGTCAAGAGAGCCCGATTTCCAACCAAACCTCGGTTACCATCCACTAGCCTCAATCTTTCTGAACTTGTCCCATGGAGAATGGAGTGCGGAGCGTCGTCGTCCCGCCCATCGGCCGATAGCGGGGCCAGGCCCCCCTCGGCGGAAAATGGGTTCCACGAAAAGTGGAAAACACGTTCCACGGCGGGGTCTCCACCGTCTCCACCCCAGTCATCCAGTGCCTTTCCTGCAACATAGGAGCATACTTCGGCCACGTGCCGATGGAATGGAACGTGCACTTCAACATCCAGGAAGGACGACAAACCTGGTAGCACTAAGCCACTAAAGCGAGGATTGATCCACGAAGACATCATTGAAGCTGTTCCTGGCGGGTTTAGTGCTGCTAACTCAGGGGTTCGGGCAAGAGCCCAAACGGGCCCTGGCCCAGCAAATCTCTGCGGCCGGAACCAAAACCCAAACCGTCGCCAGTGGCGCTGCACAGCCACTTGCTCCCGTCGCACAACCCAAAGCGCTGCCGCCCTTGAACCCGCCTCTGGGGGACATAGCTCGGCAAGCCCGCGCCGCTCACGCCGCCGCTCCGAAGGCACAAATGGTTGTGGAGAGCGATACCGCCGAGAAAAAGTAAATCGCTCTTAGTCCACTGCGGCAAATCGAGGCATTTTCCGATTGTTTCGACGAGGACGGACTTTCACCAATTTTTGTCAGAGTGAGATTCTTCACGCCTGGGATCCAGGCCCAGGTGATGGACTGCCCGCATGAATCACAACAGGATTATCACGGTTGGCAGTGGCGTCGCTTAGAACAATAGTGCGGCAACCCCCGCCACCAACAAGGCGGCTGCCCAAAGCAAATCAAAGTTAAACCACGCACGCTGCAGCAGCCGAAGCCCTGACGTTTCGTAAGATTGATAAGCCAGCAGGGCCAGCGTGCCCGCCGCTAGGAGCAAGCCCAGCGTGTGCACCGCTACTGCCAGCCCAAGCACTCCCACACTCAATCCCACGACGATTGACGTCGCGCTGTGCACGGAATGACTCCTCTCCGGCATTGGTTGGGCCAGCAGGACTGGCGCCAGCATCAATCCTGCGCCGTGCGCGATGGCCAAGAGAAATGACCAAAGAAACAAGTCACGGAAACCTACCCTCATTCCCCCGCCGCGGGGGTGACGAGCGCGAAACAGCCGGTAAGAGCCCATTGCAAACAACGCGGCGGCTACGGCGATCTTCGTGGTTCGCGGTGAGATGGCTTCCTGCGCGATACGGACCGCAAGAATCGTCAGCGAAACCGCCACGGCGTGACCAAGAGCGATTGGCAAGAGCGACCGCAAGACGGCCCACCGGCTCCTGTCCTGCAGTCCCAGCGACAATGCAAACAACCAACCCATCCCGGGATTCAGGCCATGGTAGGCCCCGAGGAACGCAATGGTGACCCAGGGCCAAGCCGTACTCATGGATAGCAATAGAAGTCCGACGACGCGTCCCCACCTTCAAGGCGCACCTGGTGGCTGCGAAGATCGCCGAAATCCACAACGAAATCTTTGTCGAGCGCAATTCCACCGTTGGGCGCGACGTCAAGTTTCGATTCCTTCGGGATAGAACTGCCTGTCCCAAGCCGCGTACAGTGAATTAGTGAAATAAACGCGGCGCCCGTCCCGGCTAAGCTCCACCATCTGCGGGCCGCCGTCCAATGGTTTTTTCGGCTGTCCGGGATGCGCTGCGCGGCGAACAATTCCGCCAATGCGCACCGAGCCGGTCAGTTTCGGGTGGAACGGATCAGAAACGTCATACTGCTGCAGTTCACCCGTACCCCAGTTCGAAGCATAGAGATAATGGTCGTCCAGAGAGAGGTTGATGTCGGTAAGCAACGGTGGCACTGCCTTGAACCCTTTCAGAAGTGGAGGCAGTTGGTCCGGGTCGGCCGGTTCGGCGGGATTTTCGATGACCTTCTTCACCTCCCAGGTTCTATTGGATCGATGCCACAGCCAAATTGAACTCGAAAGGTCTTTCAGCGATACAACGACTCCAACGAATCCGTAAGCTTTGGTCGGGTCGTGGGCGGGGCGAAGTTCAAGCACCATCTGTTGTTCCGCGCCCAGATCCAGCGATTGAAGATGCTTACGCTTACGCAGATCCCACACGTGCAAGCTGTGCCCATATTTTCCCGCGAGTAGGGCGTCAGGATTCACACCGTCCTCGACCAGCTTTGGCGTGCCCCACTCGCTGGTAATTGCCGTGTCATATCCCAGGTGCCAGGCAAAATCGTAGGCCAGATACTGCGGGCCTCGTTCCACTTCCCACCTTCCCAGTGGCTCAAAGGTGTAGTGATCGAGCGCAAAGATTCCGCCAGGGCCTTCACCGGCAGGGGAGCCAAGACCATTGATGTAAATACCGTCCGGGCCGCAATGCACGGTGTGCAGGCGGCTGTAACCGGTCCGTGCCGCCACTTCGTCGGGTTCGATGACCTTCACGATCTTGGGCTGGCGAGGATCGGGCTTTGTGTCAATCACGTGGATGCGCGACGAGCGCAAGCCGGGAACAATGAGATAACGCCGTTCCAGGTGGGGATGCGCTGCATAAGGACACAGCGCCGAACTGCATGCGTTCCAGCCGAAGTGGTGCAGTTCGTCTCCTGCATTGGGCATATCCACGCGGCCCACAATCTGGCCGTAGGTTTTTGACTTGGGATCGACGTCCACGACCACCAATGCGTCAGGTTTCGTGCCACCATTCGCGTTCAGAGCTGCCACATAGGCCAATCCCTCCTTGGGCGCCTGAATCGCAAGTTTGGGAGAAGGATAGAAAGTTGGATCAGCCTTGAACAACATCTCGAGTTGACCTCCTAATTGAAGTGCTCGTCCTGGGGTCTAGAGGGTGCTGTGCCGGAAAGCTCTGCACCATGCGGTAAACGTACGAGTCAGCCGTCAATATGTCCGTTGAGTTGCGATCGTGTCAAAATGAAAAACCCACCTACCAATCAACCTCTGGCGGTGGGTCTGAAATTCGGAGGTTGAATCGGCTGTCTAAATATCCAGCCCGCCCCTACCAGAGGACACGCAAACGCAACACGTGCAACAACAACCCTGCGCGGGCCTCTGGTGGCAGATTGCCATGCAAAAAAGGGTACACCCTAAGCTCGTAGAGGGCAATCCAGTGTCTCGAAATTTCGCAGGCTTTAATCGACGTTCCTGCAAATCGCCATCCGCTTTCTAAAATTCGGTGCCGCGGAGCAGAACGGAGTTCAGCGCGCCTCTGCCCGCGCATTTGCCGAACCAATTAGATCTCAACCAAAATTCAATATTGACACTCCCAACATTCGACGACGAATTTCTTTCCTCCGGAACTAGATTCTCTTCACGCAGAGACTCACTCCTCAGGTGTGCCAGAAATTGGGGCTCGGTACGGACAGCTGGCATGATGGAGGACGAAAGGCACGGCGCAGCAGTTTACCCATCCGATCGCTGGGCAAGACAACTGGGTAAAGTCTTTGAATTCCGTTACTCCCGCGTAGAGTATTCCTTGCCTGGATTTATGTCGATCTTTACGCGCAAGGGATAGTTGGGATAGAATCTTTTCCGTTCCGAGCTCGGGAAGGAAACCTCGTGACTAAGCGACCTTGCACCCAGGTGCTGGCGCAATCTAGGGTGGGTGGAGTTGCCGCGTGGGGAATCCTTATTCTTTCCAAGAGCCGTTCCGCGCCTTCTTTCGGAAGAGGCGTTTAAAAGGGTTTCTCGAGCGCTTTGCTGAATGCCGCACGATTGTCGACATCGGCGGTGATCACAATCTCTGGACGTTCATCGGCCGGAAAAACGGAGTGATCGTACTTAACCTGTCGGCTCCGTCCGAACGTGATGAAGTTCCCTACGTGCTTGGCGATGGACGCCAACTGCCCTTTCGAGATCAGTCGATAGATCTCGCTTTTTCCAATTCAGCCATTGAGCATGTGGGCAGTTTTGAAAGCCAGGCACGATTTGCGTCGGAGATGCTGCGTGTTGGCAAGCAAATGTACTGTCAAACGCCGTGTCGGCTGTTTCCGATCGATCCGCATCTGTCCGCATTCTTCTTACATTGGTTGCCCCGGTCGTTTTTGACACCAATCGTCTTACGTTACTTCACTCTCAATGGCTGGTTGCTCAGTCGCCCGTACGAGTACGACGTCACTTGGTTGCCCAAAAGGAAACTCCGCCGAATATTTCCAGGATGCACCATAAAGACCGAACGCTTCTTAGGATTGCCGAAATCGTTCATCGTCACGCGATAGCGTGGAAAGAAGGAATCTGACTGGCCCGCGTCGCCTTACGGTCTTGGGTCACACTTCTCTTTAGACGGCGAAGATTGTAGGGATTGGTTCAAAGGTCCTGAATTTCCGCCTTCGGATAGCGCCACTTGAAATAAAGAATGGGCGCATCGGATTATTGCAGTGCAGTCTGCTTAACTGAGCTAAGGCGTGTGTTTCAGTAGAATAGGGAGCTCGACTCCTTGCCGAGGTGGAATCGATGATGCAGCGGGCGTTCGGCCTAGACATTCCGCAAACTCTGGACGAAGTTTGTGATCCGGCGCGTTTGGCTTTGGTTGTGTACGACATGCAAGTCGGAGTTGTGAACCAAATCGAGAATGGTCGCCAGATCACAGACAGAGTCGTTCAGGTTCTCGAAGCGGCTCGCAAAGCGGGAATTCGCATCTTCTTCACGCGCCACATGTCACTACCGAAGGAGCTGATGGGGGTGTTTCAATTACGCATGGGTATGGCTTGGCAACGGGTGAAATCGGTTGACGAGGTGAAGCCCTGGTTTTTGCGGGACTCACCGGGGTTCCATCTGATTCCTGAGATGAGTCCTCTGCCAAGCGAAGCAATCTTCGACAAGATCGCCATGTCAGCGTTTGAAGGTACACCGTTGGACATTGCGCTGCGCGATTGTGGCATCAGCGCGTTTGCTATTGTCGGTGTCGCCATGGAAATCGGCATTGAACCTACGGTGCGGCAGGGCGCTGATCTTGGTTACATTCCAGTGGTTGTTAAGGACGCCTGTGGTTTCGGTCATCGCGATGCGGCAGAACGTTCAATTGCGAGCCTCGAATTCGCGGGCGATGCTTTGCTTACGAATGTCGAGGCAATGTGCGCTCGATTTCGGCGCATACGCGGTGAACACCCGGTGGTCAGACAGTGACGAAACCCGAATTGCCGCGAATCTCAGGCCTTGGCTCTAGCACCTCGTAATGACGAAAAGCCATGCCGACCCTACATTCCCGAGTGAGGGTAAGACTCCGAGGGGCGCATAGCCTTACCTGCATGGTGTGACAAGGAATTGTCTTATGGTTCAGCCGCCACCTGAGTTTCTTTCGCTGCTTCTGATTCATGACGTTTCAATGCAGCCCCGATCGGTTCTACGTCGGCATGACCGCGTTGTCACTTTGATTCGTATATCTGCGGGTAGGTCTTGATCGACTCCAGATTGCCAGTCTTCCAGTCCTCCAGTGCGGCATCGAACTCGACACGAGGAGTTACTAAGAAATGTAGAGCCGTCTTGTCGGTGAAGCAGACTGACAGGGATCGATAGTCCGATTCGTTGGTTAGCGTGATCTTGTCAATAGTCTTGCCGGCGGTTTCCTTAAATTCTATGATGTTTTGACCCATACGGTTTTCCTAGCAGGACAGTGTCCCCTCTGGTGATTCTCAACTGCGAAAGGTTGCCATCTTCTGTAATTCCGCGCTACTCGCCATCGATCACGCCTTGTGCGATGTTTTTCTCGATTTCTTCGTCGCGCTCAGCTAGAGCGGACGGCTTCATTTTGAGCGCGTAGCCGATCCTGAAGAATTCGGTCGCGAACACGTTCCTTGCCAAGCCACGTTCTAGTGCGATCAATCTTCTCAGGGGTAATCCGGCACTGCGGCTGAGTTCCTTGCGGGATACATGGCGTTTCTCTCGGGCCCCTTTGATGGCCAGCCCCATCGCCCTGGCAATGCGTTTGCGATCCAGTGCCCCCATCGCAGCTCGCATGCGTTCCTCGGCTTCCTCTATGGAAAGCCCAGCTTCGAGACGCGCTTGTTTCAAAGCCCCACCGAGGGCCCTGCATATGACATCGTCACCCGGGTACTGGAAGAGGTTTGACATATCCGCCTCCTACGACCTAATTATACCACGTATTAAATGAGACGTGGTCTTTATAGTCTCCGATCGCTTACAAACAGGTCGTGCAAGACGAGAGCGGATTCTTCAAGGCCTTGGGAGCGCGCATCAAAGCTTTGCGTGAGAGGGCGGGGTTCAGCCAGGAAGACATGATTACCCACGGATACTCCGTACGCTATTGGCAAAAGGTCGAAGCCGGAAAGCCCATAACGCTTCGGACTCTGCTTCGCATCTGCCGCTTGTTCGCCGCCCCAATGTGCGACGTTGTGCGTGGGCTCGACGATATTCCAAAGAAGAGTCCCAGGAGACGGCGGGGAGGGAGGGGTGGTAGATCCGAGTTTGAGATCAGCGGGCTCGGCCTTTGCCGTTGAACGCGGCACAGCAAGATCCTCCTCGTCGCCCTTTCTCTTGCTCGCCGGCCAACTCTAACTCATTCCAGGTCTTAAACTTACGGCTTCTGGCACACTTGGCAAAGGAACGAGCAAATCCAAGAAATGCAGACATCGAGGACGCATCCCGCTTCGCCGCCAGATTCTTGTTCCCTGTGATTAAGGAGGACGTTGCACTCCGCAGGAAGGGGCGGAGCGATGTGGCTTTGGGTTCCAATTACCCCTCAGTTGGACAGAATGGACCGAAATGTCCGGAAAAACTGAGGAGCCAATAGCTTCGTAAACAACTGAAAGAGCGAGAGTGATCGACCGGAGACATAGGTAACAGATCGTACCGGACACATAGCTTATACTTTTTCCCCTTTTGGGGAGGGGTGTGATGCCTTGGAAGGAGTGTTCGGTGATGGATGAAAGGCTGCCGTGGCTTGCCGGCTAGCCGGCGAGCCAAGGGCGGAACTCTACAGGGAGTTCGGGCATTTCCATGGGTAACGTCGATTCGTCCCGAAAATCATCGGAAAACGGCACACGTCATGCCCTCTAGTGTACAGAATCACCCGTTTTGTTCCCGCCCGGCCCTACCGGCCCTAACACCGAAGTCGCCGAATGCTATTAATTCTACCCTATTGGGGGGAGAATAATTGCATGGGGGTCGTCGAATATACTCCGGCACAGGGCTTCGGCGATTGCAAATCTTTCGCTGCCTGCCGTTCATAAGCTTATCGAACGTCGCCTCATTAGGCCGCGACGGCTCCTCACTGGCCGTTCGATACAACGAATGTTGAGCCGCGAACAGGTGCTATATCTGCGCCTCGAAGCAGAGGGCGTGCGCCTATTGCCAATAGCCGCTCGTCGGGCGATCGCGAAGAAGATTGAGTCGTCTCCCGGAATTGATGCCGTAGTTCTTGCGGAGGGTTCAGCCCTGCTGATTCAGGTGAAATCGGTGCGGCTGGAACTCGACCAGCAGCTGAAGAAACTTGAGCGTGCAGCGAACATAGTTATTTCCGACCCTGAGATTATGCGCGGTACGCCCGTGTATAGCGGGACGCGCATTCCGGTCGACCTTATTGCTGACATGTTGACCCAAGGGGCGACGCCAGAAGAGATCCTAGAGGGTTACCCAGCTCTTGATAGAGAGAAGGTCGAACTCGCTCCTCTTTATGTCCAAGCCTTTCCGCGCCGCGGGCGTCCGGCTTCTCGCCCTTGGACGAAGCAAAAACCGATTCATGCAACCCGGCGTGCCCGTGCCCTTTCGGGGGCACGGTGAAACTTTTGATCGATGAATGCCTAAACACTTCTCTGGTTGAACTGGCGCATGCTGCCGGTCAGGTAGCCGATCAGCTCAACTATCTCGGTCTCGGCAGGTCGAAAGACTGGCAGCTCATGGCCACCATCCGCGCACAGGAGCTGCTGGTCTAACGGAGGGGAGTCTCGGTAATGTGGCGGTCGTGAACGTCCTGGACTCTCCCTTTCCAGTCGCCACCACTGCCGTTCCAGTACTTCACCGCCGAATGTATTGTCGCGCCTAGATAAAACAGAGCCGCCAGCGGCAGGGCCAATGCCCATGCGGGGTTCAGTCGATAGTAGCGCACCATGGTCGAGTACGTCATCGTCATGGCTGCCCAGGCCGCAGCGCCGATAAAAAACGCCACTCTGCTGCCGGCGAGCAACAACAGCGGCGGCGCCAGATACGTGATCACCATGCCGGCAATAGTGCACAGTAGCAGCAGCGAAGAGTGCTTCAACTGGTTGAAGGCCGTGCGGGAGACCATGCGCTTGATGTCCGAGAACGTCTCGTATCGTCGCAAGCTTTGGCTCCGATCTGTCAATCCTATCCACAATCGGCCGCCGTGTTGCTTCAGGAGCCGCGCCAGCGAGCAATCATCGATGAGCGCGCCGCGAATCCCTATCAGTCCTCCGGCGCGTTCCAGAGTTTCTGATCTCACAAGCACGCAGCCCCCAGCCGCGCCGGCGGTCGAGCGCCGGGTATCGCGAATCCAGGCTGGCGGGTAGAGCATGAAAAAGAAATACACGAAGGCGGGAATGAGCAGTTTTTCCGGAAGGCTCTCGCAATGCAGCTTCACCATGAACGAGACCAGATCGTAATGACCCTGCGAAGCAATGAAACCCAGATTCGCCACTGTCTCTGCATCGTGCAGCACGTCAGCGTCCGCGAGCAGGAGCCACGCGGGATTCAACGCGCGTGCCCGCTCAATGCCTTGGTGCATCGCCCACAATTTTCCTGTCCACCCCGCCGGCGAGGGCTTGCTCTGAATCACAATAAGCGCATCGGCCTTGCCTGCTTTTTCTGCGGCGCGCCGTGCCACGTCTGCGGTACCGTCGCTACTCTCGTCATCCACGAGGATGACGGGCATAGCCACGCGCTGATTTAATAAGGATGTGACCGCCGGTCCTATCAGTTCTGCCTCATCGCGGGCCGGAACCACGGCGGCGACACAGGCCGAAAATCCCGACTTGTCACTAGCACGGACGCTAGCGCTCTTCAGACGCCAGAAGGCCCCCCTGGCCAAGGCGAGGTAAGACCAGGTCACAGCTGTGAGCGTAGCGATGATCGTAGCAAGCGCCGGCATCGGCGTGAGGCCCCCGAGAGTACCTCTTAGGGGGGATGCAGATCAATCCTTCATGTCGTCTGAGTCGTTCAGGTACAATCCCAACAATTCTCTACTGAGAGACGAGGATTGTTTCAAGCCATTCGAATGGACCAGGCGAGGACCTCTGCGGCAACACAGGCACCTGCAGGCAACCACCGCGCGGACACCATGTTGAGTGGCATGAGCCCCTGGGTCTATGTGCTCGCCGCCAGTGCCACGCTCCTGCACTTCCTATTCAATAGCCGCTACGGCTTTTTCCGGGACGAGCTCTATTACGCGGCCTGTGGCGAGCATCTTGCCTGGGGCTACGTCGACCACGCGCCGTTAATTGCGGTGGTGTCGCGCGTCACGCGGGCTATATTGGGAGACTCCCTGTTCGCGCTGCGCTTCTTCCCGGCTCTCGCGGGCGCTGCTAAGGTGTTTCTGGGCGGCTGGATTGCGCGTGAAATCGGCGGAGGCAAGTTTGCGCAGTTTCTCGCAGCGGTCACAGTTCTCCTCGCACCAATCTATCTGGCCTTCGATAACTTCCTTTCCATGAACGCGTTTGAACCTGTCTTCTGGATGGGCTGCGTTGCGATCGTGCTTCGCATCCTCAATGGAGGAGACCGCCGTTTATGGCTTTTGGGCGGCGCCATAGCGGGATTGGGCATTCTTAACAAACACTCGATGCTGTTCTTTGTCTCGGGGATCGTTGCCGGGCTACTGCTGAGTTCTGCGCGCCGCGAGTTACTCAACCGGTGGTTCTGGCTGGGCACCGGTATTGCGATGCTGTTGGTCGTGCCGAATCTGCTTTGGGAAATGCATCGTGGCTGGCCAACAATGGCCTTGCTGCACACCGTCATCGGAACCAAATATTGTTCCGTGGGGCCCTGGGACTACGTTTGGCAACAGAGCATATTGACTCACCCGCTCTGTGCACCCATCTGGCTGGCCGGGTTGTGGTTCTTCTTTGCGGACCCGTGTGGAAAGACCTACAGAGTCCTGGGCTGGGCTTATCTGGTGGTCCTGGCAGAGATGCTCACGCTCCATGGCAAGATCTACTACATGGCGCCGGCTTACGTGATGCTCCTGGCCGCGGGCTGCGTCTGGATGGAGCAGCAGGCATGGTTGGGAACTAGACAGTGGCGCAAGCCTGCCATCGTGATGACGCTTTTCGCCGGCGGAGCCATTGCCGCGCCGCTCGCCATGCCAATTCTTCCGGTCAAGAGCGCGATCCGATACTCGAACTTCTGGAATGTGCAGGCCATCCGCGTCGAAAACGTTCCCCAGGACGATCTTCCCCAGCTATTTGGGGACATGTTTGGCTGGCAGGAGCAAGTAGAAGCGGTGGCAGAAGTCTACCAGGCTCTGCCTGCCGAAGACCGACGCGCCGCCGCAATCCTGGCCTACAACTATGGCGAGGCCAGTGCGATCGACTATTTCGGTCGGCGCTATGGTCTGCCCCGAGCCACGTGCGGTCAAAATCAGTATGGTTTCTGGGGACCGGATAAGCGCCCGACGGCAGTCGTGGTGGCGATAGGATTTCGCAAAGCGGACCTGGGCAAGTTATTCAGCGATGTCCTACCGACCGCCCACGTCCACTCGCAGTACGCCTTGCCCGACGAGAGGGATTTGACGATCTTCGTCTGCCGGAATCCAAAATTGAGCCTTCTCGAGTCTTGGCCGCACTTGAAGTATCTCGACTGAGCCCGTGGCCCGTGCGCGAAACTGATTTGACACGACACCGACGTCCCAGGGGCGCGGTGGTAACCGGCGCTTGCCATCACGCGCCGTAGTAGAGCAAGGAGCAGCTCCGATGAGGACAATCTGTGCTTCGATGTTGCTTTTCGCGACTTGTATGCTGGTGGTAGCGCGGGATGATACGGACAGCCAGCGGACCAAGATTCTGGCATTGGAAAACACATGGAACCAAGCGGAAGAGCACAAAGATACCGGGGCGCTCGATGGATTGCTCGCTGCCACGCTGGTCTATACCGACTACGACGGTACCTTGATGAATAAAGCGCAGTTCATGACCAGCGTGAAGGCGCCCTCGCTCTATCCAGATCAGATCGTCAATGAGTCGATGACCGCGCAGGTATATGGCGACAGCGCGGTCGTGACCGGGATCTAGCGCGAAAAGGGCATACACAACGGAAAGACCTATCTGCGCCGAGGGCGCTTTACCGCTTTACCGACACCTGGATCAATGAGAACGGGACTTGGCGGTGCGTGGCGAGCCAGTCGACACTGATCTCCACTGAACGATTTTGATTGGACGCCCCCGCCCGTTCCTCGGGTATTCCTCTGGCATCCCAGACGCAGTGCACCCCTGTCCTAACATTTGGATCCCTCTCAGCGCGGCGGTTGGGTTCAACCTGTAACCTAACTCGCTGCCCGGGCGCTCGTTGTTTGCCTCGTCTGTGATTTATCGTCCCCGGGTCCGGTATCTCCCCAGAGTTGCTGGCTGGCACGGTGAGACTCCGCCATGATCATCTGGGTTCTGATATTCGCCGAGGTCATATCCCCAGCGGCTGCCAAGAGCGCAACCATTTCTCGCAGAACCATTTCGCGGGGTTTGTCGTTGGAGGTTATGAAGGTGGAGATACCGTACCGTGCCCCAAGAGGATTGAGGAATTCTTATTCTGGATCGGTTTTGGGTCAGACCCCAGAGCTAAACATGCAAGAAATATTCCCGCCCAAGTTGCTCGGCCAGGCCGATGGCCCCATCGCCAAACTCGTGTTTCAAGATGTAGCAATCCAGTCTCGCCGTTCATCGATACGCGGCGGATCTGACCACTGCCGTTTTGGCTAAACTCTAGGTGTGCGTCGGCTTCCGTGCCCATACCCCCACCAGGGGCACGAAACTGACCACCGCGTTCGACGCCATCACCTCGGCGTGGATCCGGTCTGAAAGCGTATCGAGATGACCTAGTGCGTCGAGCGACACGTTGTGCTGCTGCGCCAACGGTCTCACACTAGTGATAAGGTCACAGATTAATCCCGTAAAATTTGCGTCGCTCCCCATCGGCGTCTCCATATGCATCGCCGGTGCAGGTAGACCAACTTCCTGAAAGATGTGGTAGAGATTTGGCCCCATCTCCGGGTCCACGCCGGAGCGCAAGAACGTTTCGTGGATCGAGGAAAGGAGTTTGGACCAGAGGGGAAACCGCGCCGCAAAGGCGAGCAGAGGAATCCAAGTGGGGCTCCTGGAAGGCGAGGACGCCGCCTGGCCGGACTAACCGCGTCAAAGAGCGCAGCACGGAAGCCGGGTCGGGAAGAAACATCAGGATGAAACGACCGACGGCCGCGTCGAAGGGTTCGTCACTGTCGATCTGGTTCACGTCGGCTTGGGTGAAGCTGATGTTCCGCAATCCAGCCTCAGCTGCGCGAGCGTTGGCCCGTGCAATCGAGGTGGGATCGCGTTCTATGCCCACTATCGCTCCCGAGGGACCAACGATTCGGGCCAGCAGCATGGCCACATCTCCCACGCCGGAGCCGAGATCGAGGACTCGCTGGCCCGGACCAATGCCCGCCTCACGCAATA
>WNFQ01002000.1_pt1 | contig 16422 bp, 18 predicted proteins | sample 5400171 | NCBI WGS metagenome assembly WNFQ01 (sample SAMN13153356, study PRJNA577476) | soil metagenome | isolation source: 20 cm soil under Madrone tree | place: USA:California | collected 2016-06-14 | reverse complement strand
TGCGCTACGCGCCTTCATTGATTGCCTGCTGGACCGAGACGAGGCCGCGTCCAAGCGACGGCCCAGACCGTAGGCGCGCAAGATGCGCGAGGGGTGAGTGTGAGTCTATCTCGGTCATAGCGCGTCCAATGGGCTGCGCCGATTTTCCTGACACGGTGTTAAGGTTAGGCAGCTCGGGATGACGCTGCCCCATTTCCCGGACGACTCGGGACGAGGGTCACGCTGAATATGAAGAATCGCGCCTAGTCTGCGAGGCCCATGACGAATGCCAAGGCGACATTCAGTCGCGCGATGTCGCCATCGTCAAGGCGGCCGATCTTCCGACCAAGGCGGGCGCGCCTAATCGTGACCGGCTTGTCAGCCATCACGTGCGACCGCGTGCGCAGACCGTTTCGAGTACTGGGTTCGACTGCTACTCGAAAGTCCTCAGCGTCGTCGCCCTCAGAAGTCATCTGGCAGACCACCACAGAGGCATGCTCGGCAGGGAGCGCGTCAGTCTGCACAATCACCGCTGGGCGTGGTTTGCCGTAGTCCCCTGTAGCCGCAACAGTCACAACGTCGCCGCGCCTCATCGGTCATCGAACTCGGCGACGGCTTCGATCCACTTCAGCGCCTCGAGCTCGCGGGATCGGTCCAGCGCTGCGACTTGTCGAGCCACCCGTCGGCGCACCGTCCTAGATCGTGCGTCCGGCACGACTAAGCGGAGCTCCTTCAAGCCACGCGCACGCCGCCGTTCGCGCATGGCCTTCATTCGTTCAGCTGCTTGCACCATATGAATAACCCCTGGTGTCACGCGTTACAGCGTAACGCGTTACAGGCCAATGGGCAAGGAAGAGATTGATCCGGGAATTACCCGCTACGGAACGACTGAATCGCGCCTTCAAGTCCCCAGGGTGACAAGGTGGCTCATGCGAGCGCAACCGATGCCATGCGGTCTCACCCCAGCGCGCGATTGGGATGGGTAACTAATGACATGGACTCCCCCTGCTTCTTCGGCATCGGTGTGCCAGATTGAGGATTGCGGATCACTCAATCACGAAGAGGGGGAGTCGTCATGCAGATTACACGAGTCGGGCTTGATCTGGCGAAGCGGGTATTTCAGGTGCACGGGGTAGATGTCCACGGTAAGACGAAGCTCAGCAAGAAGCTCGCGCGGGGTGAGATGCTGCAGTTCTTTGCGCAGCTGCCTGCGTGTGTCGTGGGAGTCGAGGCGTGTGGCGGAGCGCATTACTGGGCACGCGAGCTCGGCAAGCTCGGGCACACCGTGCGGCTGATGGCGGCACAGTTTGTGAACCCCTACCGTAAGAGCGGCAAGAACGATGTCAACGATGCGGAAGCGATCTGCGAAGCCGTGGGCCGACCGAACATGCGCTTCGTACCGCCCAAGAGCGAGGAACAGCAGGCGTTACTGATGGTGCACCGAGCCCGATCCCTCGTGGTGGCCAACCGCACAGCTCAAGTCAATCAGATCAGAGGTCTCTTGGGTGAGTTCGGGCTGGTAGTGCCGGTGGGGCTCAGGCGATTGCGCACTCAGTTACCCCAGATTCTGGAAGATGCAGAGAACGGTCTGCCGGTTCTGGCTCGGCACGTCTTTGCGCAGCTGCTGCAGGAACTTCACGCCTTGGATGAGAAGATCCAACGCTACGATCGGCAGCTGCAGGAGCTGGCGCGCCAGAGCGAGCCGGCACGGCGCGTCATGGCGCTCGAGGGCATCGGGCCCATCACCGCTGTGTTCAAGAACGGCCGCCAGTTCGCCGCCTGGCTCGGACTAACACCGCGGCAGTACTCCAGCGGCGGCACCACTCGGCTAGGCCGGATCACCAAGCGAGGCGATCGGTACTTGCGCATGCTGCTGGTACATGGTGCTCGCGCACACCTGCGCTTTGTGGAACGCAAGAATGATCCGAAGAGTCTGTGGATCAAAGGTCTGAGGGCCCGGCGTCACGTCAACGTTGCGGCAGTGGCCTTGGCTGCGAAGCATGCACGCATCATCTGGGCGCTGCTGGCCAAAGGGACGACGTATCGCTTACCGGCAGCAGCTACATGAGCAGCTCTTACTTTTACTGACGCGATCTTCTAGAGCAACGAGGTGAACCCGCCAGGATTGCTTGAGCGATAAAAAGCTGATGGAAGTAGGTTAGACCGTCGCAGGATGAACCTGATTACCCGGATGGTGTTCGACACCGAGTAACTAATGAGGCTCCTGCGAGCGACTGTCATCAGGGCCAGCGTCAACAAAAAGACGCACTAATAGGCCGGATATATTTGTGCAGTCCGCTCCTCTTCCAGCAGCTTCAAAACCGCTCTTGCATGCAGGGGGAGTCCATATATTCCGGCGTAAGCTTGGGCCCCTCTCCGTTGGTCTCAACCACCCACGTTCGCCACCGATTTGGAGGCCCCTATGCGCAGTGCACTCCGCCGCCCAACCCTTGCATGCGTCGCCACCCTCGCGGTCGCGACCGCGACCACGACGGCGACCGCACAGACCAATGATCCCAACCATCCCACCTGGTGGAACAAATATCAGCAACTCTCCAGTCGGGGCTCCGCCAGCGGCGCGGAATTGCTTGGGCTGCTGAGTGCCGGGGCCAATGCAGACTCATCCGATGAATGCGGGCCGCAGAGCGAAACCTTCATAACTCTCAATCCGATTCAGACTACGACGCTGAGCGCCGGTTCCAACGAAATATTCCGGCTGCCAATGCGCGGTTACTTCTCGAGCGACAACGGCTCAACGTGGGGCGGCGTGGACTTGCCTCTGCCGCCGGCAATCGGTACGAACGGCACGCGCTTCGGCTCCGATCCCAGTCTGGCCTACGACACGGTCGGTAACGTGTTTTACAGCTACATCGTAGTCTTCTTCAGCAACGGCAGGGGTAGAGGCACCATCAACGGCACGGAGATGGCCACGGCGCGCTCCAGCGATGGTGGAGCAACGTACCCGAACGTCACCTTCTTTTCCTTCTCGGGCGGTCAGGATCACTTCAATGACAAACCGATGATCACCGCCGACACCAACCTGGACAGCACCTTCCGTGACAACGTGTACGTGGCTTGGGACGCAGCCAGCGGCGGGTCCGGCGGCGGCGGAATCCGCTTGGCGACTTCCACGAACCATGGGGCCAGCTTCAGCATCCGTCGCGTGGACAACCCGACCGGTCCCGGCCGGGCGATCGGCGCAGTGCCCTTCGTTGGGCCGCGAGGCGAGGTCTACGTCGCGTGGAACGACTATTCCGCCAGCACCATCGCCTTCAACGGATCCTTCGACGGCGGCAACACCTGGGGCACGCCGCAGGTGATTTCCCGCCAGTCGCTGGGCTTCCAGGCATTACCACCTGCGCAGTCCTTTCGCGGCGCACTGCTCTATCCCACTTGCTCGGCCGATCGCTCCGCCGGCCCGCATCGAGGCCGCATCTACTGCGCCTGGATGGACGGCTCCGGGCAAGGAACCACGGACATCGTGTCTTCGTTTTCCGACGACCGCGGTGCAAGCTGGTCTGCTTCCGCGTCGGTGACTGACCGTTTGCCCTTTGCCGTAGATCGCTTCTTCCCATGGCTCTCGGCGGACCCGGTAACGGGCGATGTCAATGTGGCATTTTACGACACGCGCAACGACACGACCGGATTCCGCTACATGACGGATGTCTATCTCAGCCAATCGCAGAACGGCGGCGTGAGCTGGCGAGCACCGAACACCCGTGTGAGTTCCGTCTCCTCGAATGAACACGATTGCGCCGGCCTTTTCCCTTGCAACGCCATCGACTACGGCAACCAGTACGGTGATTACCTCGGATTGGTTTCACAGGACGGCGTTTCGCATCCCGTCTGGACCGACAGCCGCGACAACCAGACGGCGGCTCCGGGCTGCCGGAGCAGCTTACTGATGGAAGAGGTGTTCACCGCGACTGTTAAATGAAATAGCGCGTCAGATTGTCTGACAGCGGGCAATCTGATGGTCGGGCACGCGCTTTAGCGGGAAGGCTGCCGCATGCGCCGGCGCTCAGGCGAGGACCGAGCGCCATCGTGAGCTCGGCACTAGGATCCTTGCTCCGCGCCCTTCCCCAATTTCTTAAGCAGCTCCAGCAACGTCAACCGCTCCTCCTTTGAGAGGGTCGTGGCTTTCTCCATGGCGGCTGCGTGTCGCGCAAATGTTTTGGAGATCAGTTCGCGTCCTTTGGACGTGAGCTCGACCAGGCGCACGCGCCGGTCATCGGTAGTCTGCCGCTTCACAAGCCTCTTTTTCTCCAGGCGATCAACCGCGACGCTGATTGATCCGGGCGTGAGCCAGACCTTGGGACCAATCGTGTTAACGGGCAATGGACCCTTGCTCAGTAGCACTTCGAGCACTCGGAAATCCGAATCCCCGAGACCAGGCTCGCTCAGATTCAAGCTCTCCTGCGCCTGAGCTCTCAAGGCATGAAAGGTCTTCATGAGCACCAGCCAGACGTGAACCCCGGACGTGTTCTGCATTTAGGTTGACCCCCTCAGGTACCCATATCGTAGTATTGACATCAAGTATATTGATGTCAATATAAGCCAGTATTGGAGAGCCCGTAAGGGATCTCCGACTTCAACCCGAGAGCGTCCGCACATGACCACCATCTCTGTAATCGTAGGCAGCACGCGTCAGGGCCGGTTCTCCGAAAAGCCTGCGCGTTGGATTTTGCAACACCTGAAACAGCGCGATGGCCTCCACGCGCGGCTCCTCGATCTGCGCGACTATCCAATGCCGTTCTTCGATCAGCCACTACCGCCGGCCATGCCGGGTCGCCCGGCTTTCCAGCACGAGGTCGTCCAAAAATGGACCGCCGCGATCGCGCAGTCCGACGGCTTCGTCTTCGTCACCCCCGAATACAACTACGGCACCTCCGCCGTGCTCAAGAACGCGCTCGACTGGGTCTATCCCGAGTGGAATCGCAAGGCGGTTGGCTTCGTGAGCTATGGCTCCGCAATGGGCGCACGCGCCGTCCAACAGCTGCGTGAAACCGCGATCGAGCTGCAGCTCGCCCCAATTCGCTCATCGGTCCACATCCCGGTCGCCACTCTGTGGGCCCACTTCCAGGGCGGCGATGTCGAGGCTGGACTGGCGGAGCTCGAGGCGCCTGCCAAGGCGCTGATCGACGATCTGCTGTGGTGGACTGCAGCCTTGAAGAGCGCGCGCGCCAAGCGAGCTTAAAGCCATGGCCGCCAATCCAGCCAAATCAACTTACCCGCGCTCGAGGCGGGCGATCGCGCGGCGAACGCGCGGCCGAAAACACGGCCCCGTCACGCGCTTGATGTCCCCGTCCGACTTCGGGGAGATCCTGAAGCCCTTCGTGTTTCTCGACCTTTTCGACCATGAGGGCCCTGCGTTCAACGGTCCCCTCCATCCGCATTCGGGTATCGCCACGGTAACCTACGTCGCGCAAGGTGCGGTCAGCTATATCGATCCGGACAACGTTCGGGGCACGCTACCGGCTGGCGGTGTCGAATGGATGCAGGCGGGGCGCGGCATGTGGCATGGCGGCGGCCTCGACAAAGCGGGCCGGACGCGCGGCTTCCAGCTGTGGATCGCGTTGCCGCCGGAACTCGAACTCGGTCCCACTGTAAGCATCTATCAGGCCCCTGAAGACGTGCCGGAACACGGTCCGGCCCGCGTTCTCCTCGGCAGCCACGGGTCCGCATCGAGCACCATCGCGTCGCCCTCACCGATCAACTATCTCGTGGTACGCCTGAAGGCCGGCGAGCGTTGGCGTTACCAGCCTCCGGCGCGCCACACGGTCCTGTGGGCGGCTGTCGCATCGGGTGTCTTATCGACGCCTGAGGAACTGCGGCAGGGGGAGCTCGCGGCCTTCGCGCCGTCAAGCGAAGCGGTCGAATTCGAGGCGCTGGACGATGCCGAGTTTATCCTCGGCTCGGCGGCTCCGCACGAGCACGATCTCGTGCTTGGCTACTACTCGGTCCACACGTCGCCGGAGGCGCTTCGCGATGGTGAGGCGCACATCCTGTCTATCAAGAGCCGTCTCGCACAGGAGGGCCGACTCGATTGAATCCGGCGCGCGGACTAAGATCCGACTTCTCCGTCGCGATCGATTACGAGGAATGCAATGGCCTTTTCACTCTACGCCGCCACGATCCCGTCCTACCAACAGATTCTAGGGGCCGTTTCCGGGCTGCTCGACGCCGCCGAGGCCTTTTGCACGGAGAAAGGCATCGCGCCTGAGGACATCATCAAGGCGCGCCTGGCCGAGAACATGCTGCCCTTTGCCTATCAGGTGAAATCGACGGCGGTACACTCGCTCGGTGCGATCGAGGACGTGCGTCGAGGCGTCTTCTCTCCCGATATGACCCCGCCTCCAGAGAGTTTCGCGGCGCTCAAGGCGCGGATCGCGGACACGCGCGCCGCGCTCGAGGTGATCGAGCCGGCGGAAATCGATGCCTTCGTCGGGCGCGACATGCGCTTCGCAGCTGGGGAGCGCCGCCTCGAGTTCACCGCCGAGAGCTTCCTCCTGTCCTTCTCGCAGCCGAATTTCTACTTCCATGCGGCGACGACCTACGACATTCTGCGCTGGAAGGGTGTTCGGATCGGGAAACGCGATTTTACGGGCAGGCTGCGCACGAAGCCGATCGCGGCGCGCGACTAGCGCATGCCAACCAGCTGCGGGTTATCACCAGGAGGAACCGTGGCGCGGCGATACTCTCGAATGCTGTCTCTTGGAACACCGGCCCCTCGATTTGCGTTGAGCGATACGGTGAGTGGACGAACAGTAGCGCTCGAGGACTTCGCGTCTTCGCCGGCGCTGCTGGTCGCCTTCGTCTGCAATCACTGCCCCTTCGTGAAGCACCTTCTCGATGAGTTCGTAGCCTTCGCGCGCGATTTTGGCCCGCGCGGCCTCGCCGTCGTGGCGATCAGCTCGAACGACGTCGAACGCTATCCCGACGATGCGCCTGTCGAGATGGCCCGTATCGCGACGCTCAAACGCTTCACCTTTCCATACCTGTATGACGAGTCGCAACAGGTGGCGAAGGCGTATCAGGCGATCTGTACGCCGGATTTCTTTCTGTTCGATCGCAATCGGCGGCTTGCGTATCGTGGACAGTTCGATGGCAGCCGGCCCGGGAACAACATTCCGGTCAGTGGTTCGGATCTGCGCACAGCAGCCGAGGCACTGCTGCGCGGAAAGCCCGTGCCCCCGGAGCAGACACCAAGCGTGGGATGCAGCGTCAAATGGAAATCCGGCCAGGAGCCGGATTGGATATAGAGAGGCCGGCGCGAGCTCATGGCGGCTTGAACCCGATCACCACGAAGAGAAATCGTCGGCGTCCTCGATCAGCCCGTTTGAGTCCAAAAAAATGGTCCACAAGGAAATTCCACCTTCCTGGCCGACTTCGTAGACATCGCCCCCGTAGTGATCCACATGACGGAACTCGATGGACCGCACCGCACCCCGTTTGGCGTAAATTGCACGGGTCAGGGGCGAAGCCTCCCTGACAAGTTCCGCGTACCACGGAGCCATCTCGTCGTACTCGGGTTTGCTTGCGAGAATTCCCTCAATCAATCGCCGTAGCGCCGCCTCACTACCGGGAGCAGGGGTTTGACTTCGAGCTCTCAGTTCGTTGTTGGCTTTGATTGCCTGGGCGGTTGATGGATCAATACGCGCCAGGGGGACCGAGAACGGATTCTCGAACTCATAGTGCAAAAGTAGCCCCGTGGTCTGCCCCGATGCGTCGTGCATGAAAGTGATCCGGAGTCCGCCCCTGTGGCTCACCCTAAAGCTCATATTGGCGTCTGCAACCAGTTCGACGGGGGGCAAGTCATAAAAACGGAAAAGAAGGTGTTCCCCATCGCGTGTTATGGGGAAGAGGATATTCGCCCCACGCAGATAGAAACCAACGTACTGGTCGAGAACTGCGGGTGTCAGGATGACCGATCGCTCTTCACCGTCTGAGGAACCGAGGTTGGGCGAAGTGACCCGTGCGGCAAAGTTGGGCGGGGCCACCTGTGCGGCGATTGCGACCAGGGTTAGCGCCAGAGATCCAAACATCACTGCGGCCACCAATCCCCATTTGGCGGGGCTGCTGACCATGATCGTTATTCTTTCCTCGAGAAAGGATCGCGACTCAGACATGGCCGCAACCGAGGCAATGTAGCCGGAGGGGTGTTGGCTCACATCGATCAGCGTCTCCCCGTATTGCCCGGTATCGAGACCACCCTCGAGGACCCTGGCGTCGCAATCGACCTCGATTGCGTAGCGCAGTCGGTGCAGTTGCCACCATAGGGGTAAATTCCACGGCATCAGCGTCAGCAGGGCCAGTGCAACGGTCAGCACCTGCGGGTCATGCGCCGCCAGATGCGACCGTTCGTGGGCCATGACCATCGCCTGGCGCGACGGAGAGGCGTCCGTGAGCCATTGAGGTACCACGATGCGAGGGCGCAGCAAGCCTACCACCGCGGGGCCAAGGTTCGGGGCGATGTACACGGGGACGCCAGCGACGATCCCCACCCGCCAGCGTCGTCTGCGCCACACCAGGTGCAGACCATTGAGCACCAGTACCGCGAGGAGAGTCATCGAGACTGCGATCCAGGTGCGTTGCAAGACCCGATTTTCCCTGTGCGCCGCTACGATATTGCCTGTGTGCTCATGCACCCAGGTCAGCGGAACCACCTGAACCGACGTCAGCTCGCGCAAGGCCGTCACCCTTCGCGCAACGGTCGGTGTGAGGAGACTGGGGACCTGTACAGAAACGGAGGCGATGAGCGTTGGGATGAGGAGCGATGCCACGATCGTCAGCGCCCAGATCCAGCGACTGCGTGCCCGGCGCAGCCGCGCGGCGTGTTCGGCCGCGAGGGCGGCGCCGCCGAGCAACAGCGTGATGACGACCACGTACAGCATCCAGGTGAGCATCTCAGGAGCCGTCTTTTTTCTTTTTGCCGGCCAGCAGCATGCGCATGCGCCGAATCTGTTCGGGACTGAGCTTCTGGTCCGACACCAAGCGCGCAAACAGCAGCTCCGAAGAATCCTTGAAGAGCTTGGCCAGCAGGTGATTCAGAGCACTCTTCTGGGCGGCTTGTCGCTGCACGGCGGCAAAGTAGCGGTGCTGCCGCCCTTCCTCCTCATGTTCGACGTAGCCCTTTGCCTCGAGCGTGCGCAGCACGGTTAATACCGTGGTGTAGGCCAGCTTGTCGCTCAATCGATTGCGTACGTCGCTGACCACGGAAGGCCCGTGATCCCAGAGGACCTGCATGACATCCGCTTCGCGGTCCGTAAGGGATATTTTCATCGCGCCCCACTACTACAGTCCTAGTAGCAACATAGGCCCAAGCACTGAGCTTGTCAACGAACTTCGAGCATGCCGCGGTTCACGCCGAATTGCCGGCTGATGCAAAGCACCATTGCGGGCATGCATGAGTTACTTACTACGTCTTTAGTTGACAGGGCCGACACTCACGCGTACCGTCTACTAGTACGTTAGTAGTCGTACCACCCGAATGACCGATCGATGAACGCAACGGGTAGGTTGAATGGGCACCCCTAAGGAGATGACCACATGAGTACCGAACCACGCCTGTCCCGTCGCTCGAGCGGCCCGCGCCCCGCGACCCGGATAGCCATCCTGATGGCGCTGTTTGCCATCGCGCCCTTCGCGGCGATTGCGGATCAGCACGCTGCTACTGCTCCCAACACGCGCGTTGCAGATGTATGGCTCGCCGACCTTGATCTCTCGACGCCAGAAGGCATGCGCGTGGCGAGCGAGCGCCTGCACACAATGGCCCAGCGCGTTTGCGCGGAACCCGCGGACAACCGCGGACGCTCGTCTCAGCCGAACTTCGTCGCGTGCGTAGATAGCACGCTGGCGAGCGCCCTCAGACAAATCAACGCCCTTAGACAAATCAAACTGACCACGCGCCATTCGGTGACGCGCGCTGCAAACGTATCGCTCGCCGATCTTGACCTGTCGACGCTGGAAGGATCCCGCGCCGCGCGCGAGCGGTTAGAGGCAATGGCCCGGCGCCTTTGCGCGCAGCTTGCCCGCGGCAACGACCTATCGTATCAGCCGAACTACGGCGCATGCGTACATGACACATTGGCGGGCGCGCTGGCACAAGCTAACGCCATCGCGGCGGTCAAGGAATCACGTACTGCACGACGCAGCGCGCCCTAGTGGCCCTTACCTGGTTCGACAACTGAGGTTCGGCCGTCGGTGAAGCGAGCATGAAGGTGACACTGCGAAAGGACACGGCGAACCGCATCGTTGAGCGGCTGCTACTCGAGGCCTCCAGGCTCGAACTCAATCACCGCACGCCGGTCATGGGGGAGAAGTTCACCGTGCGCCCGTTGACCATCGAGAGGGAGATCGCGCGAGTGCGTCGCTGGGCGCATCAGCTGCGCAAGGCGATCACCTGAGGAATCTGCATAAGCGGTTGCGCCGAATGGTCCGGGAAACGCTGCACCCAAGGTCTGAAGGTCTTGCGGCGTGAGGGCTACGGAAAGCGCCACAGCGTTTTCCCTGACGTGCGCTGGAGAGCCGGATTCGGGAATTGCGATAACGCTCCCGCTACGAATTACCCAGGCCAGCGCGACCGCGGCGGCCGAGCACCCATGGATAGTGCCGACCTGCGCCAGCGTGCGGTCACCTACTAAGAGGTTATGGTCCCCGCCGAGCGGTGAGTACGCCATCACCGGCATGTTGTGCTGCTTGCACCACAACAGAACGGCAGGCTCAATGTGACGGTAGTTGAGACTGTAAGGGACCTGATTGGTTGCGCAGCGATGGCCGTCTGGAACACGGAACAGATCTTCCATCTCGTCAACGTTGAAATTGGATACACCCCAGGCGCGAATCTTCCCCGCCGCGCGTAGTTGTTCAAATGCCGCCACCACGCCGGAGAGTTGCGCGCTGGGAACCGGCGAATGCAGCAAATAGAGATCGAGATGGTCGGTGCCGAGACGAGCCAGGCTCGCTGCGCAAGCCCGCGCGATGCCATCGCCAGACACTTCACTGGCCTCCACCTTGGTCACCAGGAATATGCGCTCGCGCTGACCGGCAATCACGTGACTGATGAATTGCTCGGAGCGGCCGTTGCCGTAGTTTCCCGACGTATCGATCAGTGTCATGCCGAGCGAAATGCCTGTGCGCAGCGCCTCTTCCTCGACAGCTGGCGGATGCCTTCCCTGACCGAGGTGCCAGCAGCCTTGACCGAGCGGCGGGACGGTGGTGCCGTCTGGAAGCCTTACGGTACGCGCGGCAGGCTTCGACGCCGCGCCAGTACCAGGAACCTGTGCAGCGGCTTGCGCCGCAAGCGTTGCACTCAAGGCGGGAAACGATAAGCCGAAGGCCGCACAACGCGCACTAAATTGACGCCGGTTGAGCAAATGCCTGTCCATAGTGTCATCTCCATCGAGCTAGAGGTGCAGCTGCCGCAACCAAGCCGACTCCTGCGACATAAAGAACCGACTCTGAAATTCCGTCAATTCCCAAGTCCTTCTCAATCAACGAGTCCTTCAGCGCAGCCGTGCTGAACGGAGCCAGTCCCAGCCGCGTTGCCGTGAGGCAAAACGTCTGACAGAGATGGCCGGTCTCGAGCAGAACAACTCGATATGCCCGAGCTCTACCGTACTTCCACATGGTCCTCGCGAAGACCGCTGTCATGATGAACAGCGCTGCCGCCTTCGCAAAATACGACTGATCCGCGCAATACGCACTGGCCATGCGCGGAGTCGCTCTGCCAGGGAGCCTTGCCAGGCGGTTGTCCTTGGCCTGGTAGTGATACATCCCCCTCTCGAGCCCGTCCACCCTGAGCGCCATCAGATATACCTCTCCCGGGTGCCTGGCACCGCCGGACGGGCTGGTCTTGTACGGAAGCTTTCCGAATACATCCGCCTCGAAATATCCCTGGACACCCCACGTTGTCTGCAGCAGCTTCGAGACGTTCTCCAGAGAGACCTTTCCTCTCGAAAACTCTCTGTGCGTCCTCCTGGCGTGCAGCGTCTCGAAGAAAGTGTCTCCAGCTATTTCACGCGACGGCAGCTGGACTGCATCGGCGCCCCGAATCCTTTTGAACTGAGGCGGGGCCGGAGTTGCCGGAAGTGTCTTCAGTTTCTCCTCGATGGGCCAATCCCAAGGGACGTACGGGGTGTCCTTGGTCATGAAGTGAAGCCCGCCTTCCGGGAGCCAGGATTCCCATGACGACCTGACAAGTTCATCCCGCTCCCATTCGGCTGAGCCGTACTCGAGCAGGAGTTGGGCATCAATCAGCTGCAGTATCGACTTTGCGACGCTCTCCCGGTTGTAGGTGCGGAATTCGAGGAGCGCATCCTGGATCGTTCTGGGAGTAAGGAAGAAACGGATCACGTTCAGGGTTGCCGAATGCGTCGAGAACGTTCTTCTGGTTAGATAGTTGGCGATCTGCAGCTTTCCGCCCTTCCAGTATGCGATCTGGCAGGATGCGCTCTTCAACTTCAACGAGGCTCGGGCCACCTCGCAAACTCCGCCCTGATGGTTATCACAACCAGTAGTAATGAAGATTTGTCAGCGAGTCTCCTACTTCCTCCAACCCCGTCTGCAATTGCGCCCGGGTGATGGTACCGGCCTTAGTGCGCTTGAGCAGCCTCGCCACCTCTGCCTCGGCGCGCCGTTGAAGCTTCCGGAAGCGTTTCAAATCCAGGCGTTGGTGCGGTTCTCTTTTCTTGACGGTTCTCCTGGATGCCATGTTCGTGTTCCTCGTTTTTGGCCAAACAACACTATTGGTCGGTGAATCTCATACGGCTCAGTAATGCCTGGAATCTCGGGTCTCCACGCAGATTTGTAAACTCGGGATCCGTCTTGACCGTAGGCATCTCATGATTATGTTCCTGATAGGCCCGACCGAGCCAGCGGAAGGCATCATCGATCTCTCCGCGGTATGCATGGACCGCGGCGATTCCATACGAGTCTATCGACGCGAATTTGTCTGTCAGCGCTTTGAGCGCAGCGTCCGACTCGGTGCGGCGGCCGATCGCCCAGAAAACCACCGCGAGACCGCGCAGTCTGTAGTCCTCGTTGGGCTCCTGTTGCATCGCCGCAAGCGCTGCGGCGAACTGGCCAAGGTAGAGCCGAGCCATGCCAACAGAGCTGTTGACTCCATCGAATTCCGGATGCAGCTGCACGAGCCTCAGCCGATTTTGCAGGCATGGTTGAAACCTGTTGGCGGCGCAGAGCGCGATGCCGAGAGAGTTGAGCATATTTGGGTCGAGCGGATTTCGAGTTAGCGCCTCCTGGTACAATTCTATGGCCCGGTCGACCTGCCCGAAGATGAGTGCGTGATCCCCGAAGGCGCCTGGCAACAATTCAGATCGGGGGTCTATCTCGCGGATGCGTTGGTCATTTGCCTGCGCAGCGTCCCAATTCCAGGTGATGTTCATCTCGAATGCGGCGCGCGTGTAGTACGCGTAGACGAGGTTTGGGTCTAGCCGGGTGGCGCGATCCAGCGCATCGAGAACTCGCGCGTTCTGCTCCTCCGATGGCGGTCCCTTCCGGTTCTCTTCGACGAGGTACGCATGCGCCAGGCGTGCCCACCCCAGCGCGTAGTCAGGATCGCGGTCGACTGCCCGTTTGTAGAACTCAGCGGCCTTCCCGACATCGCGCAGTGTACTGCGTGCCTCGAAGTACCTTCCCTCCAGAAGTAGATTGTACGCCTGGACATCGGGCTCTCGATCTGCTGCCCGGTAGTCGTTGCTCAAAGCCACGTGCAAGGCGTGGGAAACCTCGTCCGCAATCTCGCCCTGCACCTTAAAGATGTCGGTGAGCTTGCGGTCGTAGGTCTGGGACCACAGATGCACTCCGTCTGAAGCGCTAATCAGCTGTGCCGTGATGCGCAGCTGCTCGCCGCCCTTGCGAACGCTGCCCTCGAGCACGTGCGTCACTCCGAGCTTGCGCGCAATCGAGCGCACGTCTTCGTTCCTGCCCTTGAACTGGAACGACGAGGCGCGCGCGATGACCTTCAGATCCGCGCTATGCACGAGGTGGTCTATCAGCTCCTCGGACAACCCGTCCGAGAAGTACTCCTGCTCCTTGTCGCCGCTGATATTCACGAACGGGAGCACCGCAATCGAGTGCGGCGGCGCGTTCAGGGAGGCACCGGTGGGGGCGGTTGCAACGGGGGCTTCGACTACCAGGGAGTGCCGGGATACCCACAGCTGGTTGAGGGCCAAGTAGGTCAAGCCCGCGGCGGCTGCGACCACCGCAAGAGCTATAGCGGCAATCAGCCCCATCGGGCGCCCCCGGCGCGGGTGTTCGGCGGCCAGCCCCTCGACAAGTTTTTCCACCGATGCGGTACGCGCTGCGCGCTCAAATGCCAGCGCCCGGCCAAGCGCCGCGTTCTGCCCCCGTGACAGCCGCTGAAGTACTGGAACCCTGGCACCGGCTTGCAGGGCCTCGAGCGCGGTGAGCTCGCCGAACGGCCGCTCCCCGCACAGCATCTCGTAGATCACGCAGGCGAAGGAGTAAATGTCGTCACGACGGTCTGCTTCCTCGCCTTTGAGCATCTCGCAACTGGCGTAGGCGGGGGTAAGTACGAGTGGCCCGGAACGCTTTCGCAGCAGCGGCCCGCGCGAGACCCGCGCGATACCGAAGTCGAGCAGCTTGGTCTTACCGGAGGTCGTCAGGAAGATGTTCGCCGGCTTCAGGTCACTATGAATCACGTTGTGGTCGTGCGCGTAGCTGAGCGCTGCGGCCGCGTCCTCGATGATCGGCCAGGCGTGACTGAAGGACATACCGCGCCCAAACTCCTCATCCAGCAGGGTATTCAGCGATTTGCCTTCCAGATACTCCATGAGCACGTAGAGCCTCGTGCCGTCCACGTTCACGGAATGCACATCGACGATATTGGGGTGGCTGAGTTTGCGGGTCTTACGGACCTCCTCGCGCAGCAGGGCGCGCGCCTCCGGATCAAAGCTCTCCTTCAGGACCTTTACGGCAAGCGTCTCGCCGGGGACCTGCTCATCCCTGGCGAGGTACACCACTCCCATCCCGCCCTCGCCGAGCTCGCGCTCGATACGGTAGCGGCCTCCGAGGGTCTGTCCGACTGCCAGCTTGTCGCTTGCGGCCGAGAACTCCGGCGGTACCGGGCCGGCCGAGAATCCGTGCGCGAGCTGCTCTTCCGAGCGATCGCAGTGGAGGCGGCTCGAGAGGTCCGGGACCTCAGTCGACACCGGCACACGGTCCCGATCTTTTGCCATACGCTGCGCCCGGAAAGCCAAGCCAAGCATGCGCTCCGCCCAGGGCGGCTGCAATCACACGCGACGAGCCCGCCAGGTCGGGGCTCAGATGGCCTGCGTTAGGTTGCTATGAGCCTCAAGAATCACGACTTTCTAAGAACTCCCTAAAGATCTCCCTGCCATCGATAGCTAACTTGTCACCCACGCCCTGAGGACGACTGCGAGCAGCAAAGGCTTCAGGACCGGAAATGGGTTGACAACACTTAACTTAGGAGATCGTCATGAACTCGAATGTCCAGACCATGAACGGGACTTTCCTTGGCCACTTCGCCGCGATGTTGCTGGCGGCCGTGCTGGTGACTTCCACCGCGTTTGCCGACGAGCAGGTTCGCTCCGAGACCGTAAAGTTCGGGGACCTGAATGTGGGCACGTCGGCCGGAGCGGAGGCGCTGTACGTGCGCATTCACGCGGCGGCAAAGCGTGTGTGCACACAACTGTCGAACGAGGTATGGGCGAGTAATCGTATGCTCCCCTGCATCACGAGTGCCGAAGCCAAGGCCGTCGAAAAGGTGAACCTGCCGCTGCTGACGGCCTACTATCAGACCAAGACTGGTGGGCAGCCGAAGGCGCTCATCGCCACTCGATGAGGTGCAAATAGATCCGGGCGCGAAGGCGCGCCCGGACCTCGTCACGACCGCATATCAACATCCCTGGTGCATTTGTAACGGCTCTGGCTGCGTCCTGATCGCTGAGGTACTCTTGGTTCGTACCTGCCTGTGAGAGCTGGCTATGCGGCTCAAGTTTGGAGATTGTGTTCTCGACTTACGCGCACGGCAGCTCGAGCGCGCGGACAAAGTCGTCCCCCTCGAGCCCAAGATGTATGACCTGCTGGACGTATTGATCAGGCGTAGACCAGCGGTCGTCACAAACAACGAGCTCGACGAGTTTCTCTGGCCAGAGGTTTACGTCGCACGCACAAGCCTGACCCGTCTGGTATCGGAGCTGCGGGCCGTGCTGGGAGATACCCCGCGCGACTCGCATATCATTCGGACGGTCTACAAAACCGGCTATGCGTTTTGCGCCAACGTAATCACTCTGCCCGCTGCAGGCGCAGCACCTGCCACGATCGAGATCATTTGGAAGAGGCAGGCTCTGCCCCTCCCGGACGGTGAGTACATTGCCGGGCGGGATGCCGATTGCTCGCTTGTCATTGATGCGAGCACTGTTTCGCGACGACATGCGCGTA
>WNFQ01006408.1_pt1 | contig 16423 bp, 16 predicted proteins | sample 5400171 | NCBI WGS metagenome assembly WNFQ01 (sample SAMN13153356, study PRJNA577476) | soil metagenome | isolation source: 20 cm soil under Madrone tree | place: USA:California | collected 2016-06-14 | reverse complement strand
ACAAAATGCGATTAAAAATCGAAAAAAATCTGTAAAATCACGAAAATAATGGAGCAGCTAGACCACATCAGAAGCCAATGGGTCACTTAAGATGACTTTGCGATCTGATAAGCCCTTAAAGCGCAAAAACATCGGCTACAAAAACACTGTAGCCAAGCTGATTTTGTAGCCGATGTTTTTGCGCTTTAAGGGCTTATCAGATCGCAAAGTCATCTTAAGTGACCCATTGGCTTCTGATGTGATCTAGCTGCTCCATTATTTTCATGATTTTTTTGATTTTTTTTTTGATTTTTAATCACATTTTGTCAAAATTAGCCAGCTCAAGCTGCAGCAACACTAATTCTGATGAGGCACATTCTATGTATTTTTAACATTTTGTTGTCCTTCCTATAATATATAAAGTGCTGGAAAAGGGTGAAGTGTCAAAGGAAATTTGTTAGTCAGTGGGTCAGTTACTGGTCAGCAACGCGCAGCGTCACCGGGAATTTTCGAATGCTCTAACCCCCAGTGCACGCATCTTCACCCTTGCTCAAGCACCCGCCACGTCACGTCCTCCCTGTGCGGCATCTCTGCACAGATGCTCAGACATCACATCTGGCTCGCTGCCGCTTCTGGTGGCGCAACTCATGACCCTGAATGACCGATGCTGGTCCATCGAACAAGGTGTGTCACCGTTTTTTTTCACTCATTTTTGTTTCATCACGACACAGCGCTGAACCTCACATTGATGACAGGCGCTGTGCCCTTGGCTCCCTCAACACCCCATCGCTTTGCACGCCACCTCCCAAGTCTGTCACCCTAGCTTGCGACCCTCGATGTCAACCAGTTGAGCACACGCATCTCCTCGAGGGACATGGCGCACACCGTGCCGTGTTCTGTCGGTGCGAAGCGGAGCTTCCTGGTGCACGGACACATGAGGTCGTAAGGCAACTTTTCAAGGAATGGGGCGAGATCGAACACAGTGCGTCCTCACCTACCTATAACTGTTGGTATTCACCAACTTTTCTTCTATTCCACAGTATGTCTCCTTAAGTATCGCTTGGTACATCGGGTTAACACATCTGTGATCGGTGGACACCCTCCACTCCCTGCTCCACGCCGTCACTTATCATGGCCGTGATTTACTTGTAAAGCTGGACGACAAAGTAGATAACGTCGGGTTCTCTCAGAAGGATTTATTGCATGATCAATAATAGTATATGGCGGGGTAGCAGTGCTGTGGCCCTGCCAGTGCGCTGCGGTGAGAATTTCATTCTCAAACAACAACTTTGGGGGAAAGAAGATCATCTTGGACGCCAAAGAAAGTCGAAAGAAGGGTCTTGATAAACGACCCTTTAATTTTGTACACGAGTCGCGAGGGAGATGATCGTCTTTGGGTCCATTTTCCTTGTCCAACTTGTAGGGATGAGCGTTATCGACCATCCGTCCTGCGTTCAGTCAATTAACGTAAATATATGTCTCTTATTGCTTGTACTCACAGGTAAGAGAAGGAACGGTGCTGAGGACAATAGGAGTCTTACCCACGCTATCATGGTTATTGGTATGTCCTCGACGATTCCCCCAATATCGCCGAACACTGCGTCACTGTCAGTGCTGTGTACGATGTTATGTACCGTTATAAAAAGAAATTGATTATAATTGGGATCTTCTCCGAAGGAACCCCCATACTTTTGCGATGAGACTTGTTTCGTCCACTTTACATGTAAAATCTCTACCAAAGTCTTAATAAATCATCTGCAGAGCACATAGGGTATCAAACGATACAAGAAAGAGAAAAATACAATTAAAATGTCTGTATGCCAAAAAAATAAAGGTGCATTTCACCGCAGCCCGTCTGCAACCAGACCACCAGTACATCATGGATCAACGATCAATCAAGACGCATCGTCCGTGGGTCTGCGCCCCGCGCAGCGCGCATATTTGTGATCACACCCGCTAACGAGCTCATGACGTGGCCATAGAAGTACGCGCTATGGAACAACACGGCCTGTTCGACGAGCGCCATGACGTCCGTGATCATCAACGGCCAGCCAAAATCTCGCCGGTCTTCCATCGTAAGGAGATCCATCATGAGAACCGCACCGGCGTCACGTATCGCATTCAGGCCTTCTGGGGTACGCTCGTCCGTCGCCACGTAGAAGCGGTCATCTGGAAGTGGCGGGGGCAGTGTGATTTGTTCTAGGTCTGGCTTGGCACCTTGGAGGTCGTACGTCGCGAGATTACTGAGATGTTCTAGGACCTCTCGGCCGGACGCTAGGCGTTCCTTCACGCGCTGCACGTGGGCCTCGGGGGTGGATTCCATCGCCCAACCGAGCCGGACGACTGTTGTGTGGATAGTTAAAGATTGGTAATGAGCTTGACGAAGTTTATTTGTTGGGGGTTGTGGTGAAAGTACTTACAGTCTCCGCGACGCATGTGCGCTCCCATCCACAAGCGGCCGCCGTTTATTCGGCGCATACGACCGGCAAGAGTTTCAGCGAGGTCAAGGATCTTCGGGGTAAAGAGAAATGAATGCACAACCATGGTTGCAAATCTAATCTGCGAAGATTCCTCCGTGAAGCGCATGGCTCCCTTGAGGACGGAACGTCCGGTTGAGTATCAGCTACGCGAGAGTGAGACGTGTTACTCACGGGCTTGCGATAAAGATGGGTCTCTCCGGCGAGCACGACAACGTCGGCATCCACGTGATAATAATCATCTTTAAAGCCTCGAATCGTCGAACGCTTGACGACCTGTCTGATGGGATTAACAACAGTCTTGGCGTAATCCATTCCATGACTTGGCGAAGGTTTAGCATCGCAATCACGTGTAAAAAAAAATGATTGTGCTCACACGCTATCAAAGGTGTGCAAGACCTCCCATCCATTATCATTTAGCACGCGTTCGACAGCACTGTCATCATTAAGATTCACTTCCAGTCCACGCGTGAACTCCCTCAAGACACTTTTAGTAGCATCCCAGTCCAAAATGGCTCCACCCTCGGGCAGCAGACTCGTCAGAAGATCCGAGATGTCCGTTGGGTCTTCGGGTGGCCAAAATCCGGCATTCTCGTGCTCGTAGATTTCTGACTCAGGGTAGCGTTCCCATTTGCCTCGGCTCTTCATCGCTTCGGAAATGTAGTCTACGCGATTAGTTCCCGAGGGGTCATACCAGTGATTCTCAATGATGAACTGTGTTGGCAGTTTTGTCTTGTTTGACTCAAAAAAGTTGGGGCTCGAAATGTACCAATCGCGCAGCCAGAAACCACTGCTCGACTCGCTTGCCGGGTCCTGGCCGTGTAGGCGAAGGTATTCTGAGGCGGTGATAATAGGATGCCGTGAACGAAGACGAGAAAAATCGAACATGAGGGTGATAGGGATGCGGAACCCCATCTGCTGCTCATAGGGAAGCTCGCGCCACTCCTCCCAGCCGATGGCATCCCCTTTGTTGACCATGGTCGCATAGTCTGCGCAAACCGTGCTGCGCATAAGAATGAGAAGCTGAGCTAAAACCGCGGTTGGAGTCGAGCTGCGTACATGTTATATTGGCAGGCACGTGCATATACGAACGAAGGGATAACCAATGTGCGGTTGAGCAATTCAGCTTGGAGGACGGCGGCGTCGAGGATATAACGCATCTGTCGAGGGGTGTTCAGTTAGGATCAAATGGGAACACCGCACACACTAACATTGTTCCAGCCGAGACCGAGACTGTAGTCTCGCGCAAAGAAGCCACGTGTAGGGACCACAATATCTCTGATCTGTTCGACGGTAAGGACATCTGGTATTGGAGAAGGTGACGGTGACGGGTAGGATGTCTCCACTGTAGTGGTAGGTTCTGTGTGTTCCAGGTCTAGGACGTCTGGAACGATGGAACCTTCGTGTTGCGAGAAACCATGCCATGGGGGTCTGAGCCACAGAGGGCCGCGTGAGGATAAGAACGTCGAGTAAATGACTAGACTTAAAAAAGTGACGGCGCCGAAGAAAGCGCCGGATCGAAAGGGGCTCGAAAGAAGATAGGCCCTCCAGCGGCGGAATGTACGCCTTTGAGAGGGTTGGGAGGGAGGGGTCGGCAAGAGAGGGGGGTCCATACGGGGAGAGGGTAGGGAGTTGCGCCACTGTGAATGAGGGTAGAGCGGAGTAGACAAGGGAGTGTGGTTGATGTAGGGAACTCTGGAGGACAAGGACAATTAGACGAATCGAGCAGAAGAGAGAGGAGAATACCTCTGAGAGTGGCTGGAGTCCTCTGGAGGACATGGCCGCGGTAACATCTCAGATCAAACCGAACTAAACCCGCGTACGGAGAGTCAGAGTCAAAACTTGGGTCTGCACAGCCACAACTTGGCCACGTATAACATCGTAAAGTAAATCTATTGCAACAGTCTAGCTACGAATCAACACGATCTTTGATAACCAATACAACATGACATTGTCGGCTTTCGCATTTATGTCATTTTCACAACCTTGGAGCCATCCACAACACCCGCCAAGCTTTTAGCGTGGACCACACCATTCTGCTTGCGGGCTAGCAGTTCATCCCACCAGCCAAAGAGGAAATCACGGGCGATGAGCTTGAACCACGGCGTGAACGAGTTGCCTGTAACCCCGTAATCAGCGTCATTCTCCAAAGCACGAGAAATTCAGCTTTGCATACCCTCATTCTCGAACATTGCCTGCAACTCGGCCTTGTCAACATACTTATGGTCGCGAATCTCGTTCGCGTTCGCGTTCACCGTCACGTCGGCGGTCAGGAAGAGGATGTAATCAACTGAAACAAAGCAACCGCTGAGAGTCAGCCGACAAGGTCAGCGAACAAAGGATACTTGAAACACGGACCTTCATGCTCTCCCCACATACCGTCCGACGGCGCGAGATAGTGAATCCGCGTCAGGTATTGGAACTGGTCCACGGGTGTCTGCTCGCGCGGGATCCCGAGCTCATGCTCGAGCTTCCTGGACGCGGCAATGCGCACACCAAGCTGGTCCTTCTCCACCTTCTCCTCCTCAAAGTCGTCGAGTGGGTGGGAGCAGCATGTGTTCGTCCACATATCGGGGAAGGTGATCTTCTCGGATGCGCGCTGCTGCAATAGAAGCTTGCCGTCGGACGGACGGAAGACTAAGGCGGAGAACGCGCGATGTAAGAGGCCCTTGTTGATGTTCTCCATAAGGTGGCCTGTTCTTGCTTTAATCAGATCGGTCACGGAAGGGTATACTGGCGCATACACGTCTTTTTATCGAGTGCACCGATGGGGCGATCTTGCTCGTCGACGACAATACACCTCTCGTCCATGAGACGGGATTGCTCGGCATCATATCCAGACAGGTCGATGGTAGCGAAAGCGGCCTGTGCGGACGTGGCAGTAGTTGTAGCGGTGGCCATTTGTATGAGAATAGGCGAAATTGATTGAGGGGTGACTGAATATCGCCTGAGGGGAGTAGTATTTATGTTGGCCCATCGAAAGACACGTCTCATTTCACTTTCACACGGCCTCGGATATGCGGTTTGTGCGGATGAACTGTCAACTTTCGGCACGTTCCCTGCACCGTTCTCGTCGCACAACTTTGGTCACTCATGTACATGATACATCGGCCCACATCCTTATGTGAGCTTAATGACGATTTCTCCGAACGCCTCTACTTGATTGATGCGCAGTACTCCTTTAGTCGCGAGCACTGCCAGTCTTTCAGTTCTTGTAGTATCAATCCAGGTTTATGAGCTCACCAAGACAGTGGTAAAATGCAGCTGCAGCTACTTGCGGTGTGCTCGTTTCCCGAGGAGCCACGCTATCAAACTCTAGGCCCTCTGAAGGTTGCTGAACCGTTTGGAGCTGCATCTTCACATACCTAACAGCATGGTGATCAACATGGCACCGACTGTCAGCTGTCGCCTGCCTTACTCCAGGAAGTTGAAAGAATTGCGTTCGAGCGTTACTAAATCAGGTTCCACCACAGGAAGGTTTCCTTGCATGTCACTCTCCGCTGGAACTATAACCGCAGATGAGCAACTTGTATGTCCGAGCTATCGATTCCCTACCATCAAACTCGAAACTATCATTGATGTGGGGCCCCATTGCCCTGGGGGGAAATCCGAGGGTTCCGGGTCCGCTATTCAGCTGGCTCGGTACGAGTGAACCCTCACGCCCGCTATCAGACCGCCCCACAAACGCATCTTTCAGGCGCACGTCGTCCTGTCCTATGCTGATTCCGAGTCTGTCGCTACCCATCTCGAATGGTGCACCGGGAACGGAGGAGCTCAGTCCGGCATTATCCCAGGGAAATAGAGAGCTCTTGTGAGAGCCCGACCCGATTTCCAGGTTCCCACCTAGATTGAAGGCGCTTCCTGTTGGGAAAGAACCAACCGAAGCATGGCGGGCTTGCCCAGGTTCCTTGAAAAGGAAGTGTGAGGTATTGCAAGTATTATCTACACAAATGCCATAATACCTCTGACGATCTCTGGCGTGTGGTATCGAACTCTTTTGGCTCGTGGTAGCCCTCTGAAGACAGTCTTCGTTACCCAGGAAAGGACGAACAAAACACACTTCCGCACCAAAATTATCGACTATCCCCATATCTACGTCGTGGGGCTCGTAGATGTTCTCTTGTTGCATCGGTTCCTTTGGTATTCGTGCAGGCGACTCCAACGGTGGGGGACGATTAGTCGGTAATATACCTCCCGCCTCATTAGTGGAGTCTTATGCGCGGGAAGTCAGTATTCACCAGAGGTTTTCATGTGCAGTGCCCCAGACCGCGCTTCCACCAATACTTTGAAGTTATCATTCCAGAAGTCCACGAGGATCGGGGCTTTCACTACGCACCCTCAGTGTAAGTATGCGGTAATTAATGTGTTCCCACTTACGAATGGGTGGCACGCTATACAGCATCTGGGAGATAAGGCGAGCGCCTTCCTTCTCGAGCCTCTTCTTCTCAATGTCGCGGCGGAGGGCTTCCTGATCCTCAACGTATTGCGTCCGTGCTGTCTTTTATCCCCGTGGATCACAAAATCGATTGGGCAAGGCAGAAGCACTGAATTACCTTTAGTTCATCGTCCGTAAGTTCGATCCTTCTATCAAGCTGGACCCGAATGCGCTTGGCTTTTCTTGACACCGATGGGGCTTCGCCGCTAGGAGCAGACATCTCTGGAACTACATTGACTCCAGCATTTTCGAGTCCGGCCACTTCCATGCCATTGGCCCATGGAGGAGTGGGTGTGCGCATAATGTGAGGCCCAAGACCCGGGGACTGCGGCAACGTATCTAATTCCCTGGTAAGCAGTTCCATGAGACAACATTCACGCACGCACCAGCGGCCATCCGGTCGAAGTTCTGTGTGGTTGTAAGCTGCGATCGTTGGCATTGCCTCGTATGTGACCCACCCTTTTTTTGGCGGAAGATTGCTGAGATGCTGGTACACTGCATAAAGCAGGAGAATCCCGTGAGCGTTGCGGCAACCCAGTGAAAGCAAAGTCGTTGACATGGTCGAAATTGGTGTTCATGCCTGCCTGGTCAGAACAGTTGGGTAATTGCTGCCCTGTTCCCACGGAAGACCTGGTTCGACAGTGTGAACGTTCCCTTAGCGTCAGGAAGAAAGAACGAACTTTGCCTGGATTATAGAACTAGCCCAACCTTCCCCAAGTTCCTTCGCGAGCTCGTCGCCAATATCAACAAAACCGAAGTCTTCGCTATTTCCGAAATCAAACCCGGCATCCATTCGAGGCGAAAAATGTTGTTGCTCTCCGTCGGCACCGCTAAGAAATGACACTTCGAAAGAACCGGACATCATTTGCTCCAGGCTTTCGTCAAGAGTGTGCATGGTTACTCTTCCAACCTCGTTGGGAGGCGGCAGCCATTTATCCTTGTGCTTTGGTTTTCTCTTCGGTTTTCCATATTCGTCATCACTGTTGTCTTCTTCTGCTATGTATCTCAGTGAGATAGATGGCCACTTGATGGATACGGATTTTACCCTGTGCGTCCAAGATGTCCTGCCAGTCCTGGGGAAGTACATTGTTACACATGGCCGGAACACATAGTGCCTCACGTCACTTACGCATAGAAAATCGTCCAAGTTGAGACCGAGGGACGTAGTAGGATCAAATTGCACGGTGACAGCATCCGGCCTAGTGCGGCATGTATATGCGCATGTAGACATCCAAGAGTGTCACACCTACCTGACGATAGGCTGGCCCATCTGCAAGTGGGATGAAGAAGCAGAGAGAGCATGCAGATCTCGAACAGCCTTTTTGAGAGAGAGGAAGCAAGTATTGACGTCGTTGAGAAATATATCATGCTTGACTGAAATAATCTATGCTTCAGCCCATTCTGTGTCACGAGCCTGAGCGCGTGTGTATATGCTTGCCTTTGTACACGCTGCAGGATCTGCTTAGTATTTGCCCGGTCGTGTAACATACTCATATAAGACATACCGTGCAGCCCCTACCATCAAATTACTGGAGAGCCGCAGCGCAAGAGGTTCAGCAGGTTCAGTTATGAGGCCGCAGAGTTGAATAATGTCTGCGCCCATGACATCGCGTTTTGGTAGTTTTTTGAACGAAGATCTAGCCCCAGAAGGGTAAAAAAAAATAAGGTTATATTACCATAACAGACCAAAACCGCTATCGCGTCGAGAGAGCAACTCTGAGGTGAAGAACATGCTAGGATGGGGGAGTTTGTGATCATGCGCGGGGTGCGTAGGTAGTTTTATAAGCAAACGGGACAGCCAGGTTCGATTTTATGCAAAAAGATGCTACATGGTGGGCACGCAATTTACGACTTGGAAGCCTCGAGAAGCGCGAGAATTTCATGCAGCTCTGTTCGTTCTGAACGACGATGATCAAACGTACATTTATCGAGAGTCCCTTAATCTACCCGATTAATTGTCATTTATCAGCAGAACGACCACGTGACTGGACGCGTTTTGTTCAAACTCCTTTTGCGACTGATAAATCATCCTACAAGTATGGCCTCCCAGACTGGCATTCTACGATGGACATCCTCCATTAGAGACTCCATGGTGAATGACCCAGGTAGACAGTTTTTTGAAGATCAAGTCCAGTCTCAAGGGTTCCTTTTTCTCGAGGAGTATCTTGATAATATATGGACCGCTGCGAAGCAAGAGTGAGCCATTGTGCATCATGCCCTCTTGGTTTGCCTTTCTAACAATGACCAGTTCTTTTGTTGGCCTTATGAAGACTCCAGGGAGAAAACGCGCCTCTCCTCAGAAGGCCCGACAAGCAGTTACTGCTCACCCGATATCTAAAACCTTTTCGGACGAGGAAGATGTCTTTCAATGTGATGATCTCGAATTGTCTCCACGTCCCCATACAACTGCGACCGAATATAGTGAACCCATTATTATTGATACACCTCCCCAAATCCGCCCTTCTCACTCGGCTGTCATTGAGAAGACCGAAGTTGCTCTGCAACCTTTGCCATCAGTTCCGTCAGCGCCGTCCACATTTATCGATATGAGTGTTCCTTTGAAAGAGGAAGACTCTACTTCTGGTGGTATCGCTCGACATTCTAGTCTATCACAATTCCCAAGCCTCGCCGCACCGTCTCCTTTGCGGAAGTCCCTGCGAAACCCTCGCGAGTCTTCCATCGAACCTAATCCGACCGCGACACCTGGCACTGGTCTGACGGGCAACTATACCTCGTGGCTTGCGAAGGTTCGCGAAGCGAAAGCAATAGAAGTTACGAATAAACGGGCAAGCGTCGCTCCTACGCTCGTCACTCCGTCGACTGGTTTGAAGCGCAAGAGTGACCAGGTTCCGGTCAGCCTACCCGGTGATGGCGACGACGGCGAAGAGCGAAAGGCAAAGGTGCCTAAAACGTCCGCAGATACTTCTGAGGCAGCACATCAGCTCGAACCACAACCTCCGGTCGCACTTGCGCCTCAAGTGCCAGCAACTGATGTTCGCGCAGCAAAATCTGCAGACGACGTCACGACATTGAAAATAGGTTCAGAAACTGATATGATGGCACCTTTGAAGAAGGCGATCGAAGCGCTCCGCGCGCGGACAGGGAAATCTCTTGCGGATAATTTCACGGAGATCAATGAACATAACCCATCCCCAGTTGACCTGGAGGTAGCGGCGTCCAAGGTCATCAACGATCCATTACCTCAGCCACATCCACTACGTCCCTCCTTCTCTGCTCCCGTTCCAATTCACAAGGCTACTGCCGAGGACATTATCCTCATTTCTACCCCACCAGAGTCATCCAAAGTAAACCAAGTGTCACAGCCTACAATCAACCCACCACTTCATGAAGAGAGCAGACGACTTAGCGTTTCTGACCTCATTCCTAAACAGGACAACAGGGGCAATGCAAGCCTTACATCGTCCAACGAAACGAGCATTTCCACGACGCCCCCGGATTCTCCACCCGCTGCGAAGAAGACTGCCTTCTTTGTTCCTGGTGGCCCTGTGTTCAACAAGCCTCCTCCAGTTTTTGTTCCCCCACCCGCCACGAAGCCTGAACCTTTGCCTGCCGACTACCTCAACAATGTCCCGAAGGGGCATTCTTCTGAACTTCCAGGCTTCTCACTCGGTGCGCCATTTGGTTTGGGTTTACAACCAACGAAGTTGCCTCGATCGCCCCCACGGAATCCCCTTTCGGCACAATCAACACAGTCTAGCGTATTCTCTGATAACGTCTTTGGATCTCAGAGCAATGCGCCTAGGAGCTTACCACGTAGCCAGGACACCCAGATTACTTCACAGGAATCGCAGCCTGTGATTGAGAAGGATCAACCGGTAGATATCGATGATGACGATAGCTGGCGCATCGATGACAAATTCGCGGAAACCAACCAATTGTGGACACCATTTGTAGGTGTTGCAGCAGTTGAGGACAGCATGACATGGAGCACGACTCCATCCGAGATTCAGATAGCGAAGAGTCCGCGTCAAGACCCAACTGAGGATACAATGGATGTGGCAGGACGAAGCCATCAATCACAAATTGTTGCTGATGAATCGGATGACGATATGGATGTAGATGACGATGTGAAGAATGATGTGTTGGAGAAAGGGAAGCCGATCGTAAGCCTAGTAACGGTGAGCCGGGTGTACTTCTGCTCCGCTGTTACCAGTAACCGAGAAATGACCTGCAGACCAACCCTGATGTAACAAAAAGTCAGCTTTCTGTGGCATCCTCCAGCGGAGAGTCATCGCAACCCGTTGGATTTTTCGGCCATGCGACAAAGCTGGTTAGCAGTATGCTCGGGGTGAGTAAAAAGGGCAAAATGGAACCGCCGAAGAGCATCCAGTTAGCTGCTGCTGCTGCGAGGAAGGTGAACTGAACTTTCACATACCTCATTGGTTTATGCGATTGATTGTCATCGGTGCTCAGCAACAGGAAGAACAGGATCGCAAAGTGGCCCGTCTTAAAGAGATGGAAGTGAGACGACAGGCAGTGCTTCAAAAGAAGGTAGAAGAAGGGAAGGTTAAGGCAAATGACGAGGAGAGGAAGGTAAAGGAGGACGCCGGGCGTCGGAAGAAGGAGCGAGAGGAGAACACGGGTAAACGTCCGCTTGTCCGGACCGACTCGAAGGTGAGCTTCGGGCTATCTATGGAAGGTAACACTAACCAACTGGGTTGCAATAGCTTGCCGAAGAGGACAATACAAGGAAAAGAAAGATGACTGTCGAGGCTCCAAAAGTCAAGCCGCCGTCAAAGGAGAAAAAGGACGCACCTGTTACTCGTATCACAAAGCCTGGTCAGATTGCACATTCGAAGACAACATCCATGACGAAGCAGCCGTCAACAACATCGCTAAACCAAACTACAGCCATCAAAGCTCTACCAGCGGAGAAGCCCGTTGTCAAACCCGCTCCTGTTCCTGCCTCGGCCAAAGGCAAAGCTAAAATGATAGCTGACCCTGAAGATACGCAGCCAAAGAAAGCCAAGAAAGCCAAGAAGTCGCAAACGGCCGTGCATGCACATCCAGAGCGGCCCAAGACGGAGCCACCGATCCCGAGCGAAATGATCGAATTACCAGAACCTAACAGCGAGTATTCAGACTCGGACGACGAGAGCGGCCAACGAAAGAAGGCGGAAAGACCTGAGTGGACACAGTCACCTGAGTTGCGTGCCGCGTTGGAGTCTCAGAGCAGGGTAAACCCAGATGATATCTTCGGACCTGTGCGTCCCCTACGGATGGAAGATATATTCAGGACGAGAACTAGCCGGTTCCGTGCACGTACAAGCTCTGCTAATTGGTCTGGACCAGACGGGTTAAAGCAGGAGGAGGAACGGGAGTACGCGAGGCGAATGGGATTCCAATAGTGTACTTGAGAGTAGATGGCACGTGCCAGGGCGGGAATAGCCGAGTGGGGTTGACAAGTGTTTGTTGTGGTCATGAGCAGGCCCCAAGACCGCTGCGCCCCACAATTGACCTGCACTACCATACATACTCCTCCTCTTTCTTCCACAATGGCCTCTTCTTCTTCATCTCCAGAACTATCTCCCTCCTTGCATACACACCCACCAAATCCGTACAAATACTCCACTATTGAGGAAGTCCTCGACGATCTCTCCAGGTCAGCAGCTTTGATCCAGCTCTTTGCTCGCTTGTGCCTAATCTGTGCCTAGCCGTTTTATTCTCAATCTTCCAGACGGCGAATTAGCCTCATTAGAGAGGATATGCTTCCAGGTTGAGCAAGCGTATGACTTCAGTTGTGCAAACCTTATGTAGAGTCCGTAATCTGCTTTTCCTTTCAGACATTGGTACTACGAAGATTTCATCCGAGAAGAAAACCCCAAATTCCCATCATTGCATCTCAAGAAATTCTCAGAGATGTTTTTCCAAGCATGTCCTCTCCTTGAACGATGGAGAGGTGACCACGACGGCGCATTCGACCATTTCATGAGATACAAGACCAGAGTTCCCGTCTGCGGCGCAATCATGCTCAATGACTCTTGGGATAAGGTCAAAATCCATACTGTTCTCCTGTGAATGCGTCAGCTCAGGCCGCGTGGTTCAGGTCGTGCTGGTGAAAGGCTGGAAGTCTTCTTCGGGATGGGGTTTCCCAAAAGGGAAGATCAACCAGAATGAGCCTCCTCCTGAATGTGCTGTGCGCGAGGTACGCCTGACTTGTTCCGCCTGTGACCTTCATCATGATATTTCGTCAAGGTTGCGGAAGAAACGGGTTACAATCTCACTGGAAAGGTAGACCCGGAAAACGTCATCGAGATGGAAATTAGAGAGCAACAAATCTCTCTTTTCGTCGTTCCCGGGATCCCCGAAGACTTCCAATTTGAAACTAAGACGCGTAAGGAAATTAGCGTGAGTGAGCGGTGTTCTGGTTGAGCTGCTGAACGAACCCTTGCGCAGAAAATTGAGTGGTTCAGGCTTGCTGACTTACCTACATGGAAACGGAATAAGGCCGTCCCAGGCAAATTCTATCTTATTTCCCCGTTTATTGGGTGCGCAATGTCTATTATGACAAACTGCTTATGCTGATATTCAATTTAGACCTCTGAAAGCATTTATCAATGAGCACAAACCTCGGAAGCCGCCGCGGCGAACTCAAAGACCCAAGGACACGAGGCCCAAAAACGAGTTCCCTGATGAGAGCGATGCTTCAGCCATCGAGTTCCAAGCTTGCCCCACCACTCACTTAGATGCGACCGCACAAGAGTCTAGCTCGCAAACGTCATCCGCTGACAACGGTGATCCCCAGACACCTTCGCCGTTGTACAGTGAGGCAGTGGTTCCCCATGTTGATGTTGCTCAAATGACAGAAGGCAATGATTTGAACGGCACGTCGGTTGACCCTCATTTTGCTCGTCTTCTTTGTGCTTTGAGGCTCTCCGCTACGACAAATGGAACTAACGATGGGAAACCGGACTGTGCGAGTGCAGCGAATCCACCTTCGGTGCCCCCTGCGGTAGTGGCAGATGCGACTTTAAATGGAAGTACCCAGACTAGCGAGGTGCTCACCTCCGGCGCAGTTATAGGGGACTCACAATCCCGCCCCCCTTCCAAACCATCGACCATTCCTGTCAATGACGCTTACCGCCTCAGTAACCCCTCATCTGGGCCGGACGTGTCATCTCCGCCACCTCCAAGCCAGTCCACTGTCACTCCAGGATTAGTCAATTCGCAGTCACCAAGCTCGAAGTCACCCACTCACTCAAGGCAATCGTCTATGATTACAGCCGACCTTTCACCGTATTTGGCTCGACCTGCTGGTATCCCCATGAATGGCAAACGACTGAAGCAACTCGCCTTATTGGAAGCGGTAGCTGACGAGTCATTCCGGATGACACTCGCTTCTGCTACTCGTCCTGTGATGCAGTCACCGTCACCCTATGAAGGATCCCCTGCTCCTATCCATGCCCCACCCCCTCTTAATACTGTGATGTCTCATAACTTCACTAACTTATCATCAATGTACTCCAATACCCATGGACCTTACGTGCCCATACCTCAGACAGGATCTTTAAATTCACCATCTCCAGATAATGCGTTCACGGTGCGCCCGAGAACTAGTAATTCCTTCCGCCCAGTACCGAATCCTTCACCACGTTCTTTCAACACGCGCGGGAGTATGAACCAGGCACAGCTGCTCAACGCTGTCTCTGGAACTCCCTATCCCTATCCCACACCGAGTCTTTACAGGCCTCCAATTCCCCCCATGCCGAACCTGAATTTCCATAGCCCTAATACCTTTCCCCCTCCCCCTATCCCTAGTCTCATGACGGGTACGCCAACGTTTCGAACTGGCCCTCATCCGCCGGCAATTGGTAGAGTTCCGCCTCCACCGTTACCTGTCCTTTCTTCACAACCTGTCTCCGGACCTGCCGCGCCTCAAGTCCCCCTTTCCACACCTGGAGGTTTATCCAATTTTGCGTTCCCCCCTCCAGCCGCGAACACCCAGAACTCTCAGCTATTGAGTATCTTGAATCGTGGCCTGGGGCAGTAAGCGCGACTTCCTCATGTCACCACAGGGTGTGCAGCATTTTTATCCTTATATGGACGACGGCCGCAGACTGTAACATGCATAAATTTGTTTTACCTCAGATCGTACGCATCTTCCATATTGAAGTTATTCCGCTGCTCTCTTCCCATTGCCTTGCTTGGTCTTGTTGTCGTTGTCCACTCTATCTCTTCACATTGTTCGTTTGACCACCCCACAATGTCTTCCTCGTGCCCGATATCTCTTCTAGTTTTCTTTTTCTGAATCGTGATAGTGCCAGGGCACGTTCCCCATTGCTACGTCCATTTTGTTTTGCTCCTTATTCATCACGACATCTCAGTGAGGGTGACAGCAGCTTTACATGATTGTGAGTTATTCCCTTCCTACCCGACTTTGGTCTACTTCATCCCTGTTTGCCGTCTCCCATACAACATCGCCCCCGATTATCGCAGTTTATGTAGTTATGTAGCGTAGTGCTTGTCCGCTTTCTGGAATGTTTTTGTTGATTAGTGCGCCGCCCGAAGGTTACTAGGACTGTAGTATTTTGATGCTGTGCACGATGCACGTGATAGTACCACTGTAACTTACGACAACTTGTGTGTGAGAAGTGCGTGATTTCTGCCATTAGAGTCGCCCGATGGGTGGATCTCAGGTGGCACACAGAATATGATTCTGATTGGAGTCTATACGAACGATCTCAAATGAAGCTTGTCTATTTGAGTACAGTACTGTCCCGACGAGAATAGAAGTCACAGATGCAACCTTGATTTCATGATGAGCTTGCGTCGTCTCGGGGCTCTGGACGTCCAACTTGAATGCGTACAGTGGATGTTCCAGCCAGCAACCAATGGAGAGCGCTGACAGGTCGGTTCCGGGGGCATTGACAGCTAGAGAGAAGACGGCCTGAATGTTCCATAGCACCCTCGATTACGCAGTCAATTGCTTCGCGAGCGCCACTTGATTCATGTACACGGCATGGACGTGTAGAATCGAAGCACGATAGAATAGCCGATACAACACCGCCGCACACTCTACAGTACACGTGTCAATAGGACAGGTGTACACGGAAGCTCCGCAGAACACTTGAAGATGGGGCATTGGGGAGGGGGATCGCGGGAAGGGGAGAAGAGGGATGTGTCCGTGAGAGAGCCTGATGAGCGAGAGGAGATGGTTCCATTTTAATGTAGTCGCACGTGTTCCCACCCAAGGGTTTCCCAACTTCCCAATTCCCGGACACTTTCCTGTGGCGTTTAGCGGACCACCGGAACAAAACGTGAGACCGAAAAACACGCAACTGGGCAGAAAAGAAGCGCGATCACGTTGGAATTATAGTTTCGTTGCATCTTCGATCGAAAGAGTAGGCGCTCGAGCGTGGAGATGGGACTAGACCGATTTGGGGGCCCGAGAATGTGCAACGGGTGGAGTGTGGCGTGGCAACCTTGGTCCACTTGTATACTGTAATATTTTACAGCGATCAAATCCCCAAGGACTGGCGCGACGTGAGGCGGATACGACTCGACCAGGTCG
>WNFQ01001560.1_pt1 | contig 16429 bp, 14 predicted proteins | sample 5400171 | NCBI WGS metagenome assembly WNFQ01 (sample SAMN13153356, study PRJNA577476) | soil metagenome | isolation source: 20 cm soil under Madrone tree | place: USA:California | collected 2016-06-14 | reverse complement strand
CGATGATGGGAAGTTTTTCGCGCGCGAGCGGGCGCCATGCGTGCTTGCCGATAAGATCGACATAGCGCTTATCGCCGGGATGCGCCGCCACCGCCGTATCGGCCATGATCGTTTCCGGCCGCGTGGTGGCGACTTCAATGAAGCGGCCGGGCTCTTCCGCGATTTCATAGCGAACGTAGTAAAGGCTTCCCTTCTGCGGCTTGGAAATGACTTCTTCGTCAGACAGCGCAGTTTGCGCCGCTGGGTCCCAGTTGATCATGCGACGGCCGCGATAGATCAAACCCTTGCGGTAAAGATCGACAAAAACCCTTTGGACAGCCTGGACGTAATCGTCATCGAGCGTGTAGCGTTGCCGCGACCAATCGCACGAGCAGCCAAGCCGCTTGAGTTGTTCAATGATGATACCGCCGTGCTTGTTCTGCCATTCAAGAACGCGGCGCAAGAATTCATCGCGACCCAAATCGTGGTGCGTTACTCCCTCGTTTTTGCGCAGCCACTTTTCGACTGCTGTTTGCGTTGCAATCCCAGCGTGGTCGGTACCCGGAAGCCACAGAACCTCAAAACCCCGCATGCGTGCGCGACGGGCGAGAACGTCCTGGATCGTGTTGTTCAGCACATGACCGAGCGTAAGCACGCCCGTGATGTTCGGTGGCGGCATCACAATCGAGAACGGCGGTTTCGATGAAATCGGATTCGCCTCAAAATCGCGATTGTCGATCCAGAGCGCGTACCATTTCGGCTCGACCGACTTTGGATCGTAGGTTTTCGAAAGCTCACCCATTGCGGTTTCAATCATCCGAAGCCAGAGCGTGTTTGCAAAATGAAAAGGCAACCATCAACTTCCCACTGCATGAGCGATTCGCGACCAATCGGCGTTTTTGATTCAGGAATCGGCGGGTTGACCGTTGTCAAATCGCTGCGTGAGCTTTTGCCGAACGAGAAAATATTCTATCTCGGTGACACGGCGCGGGTTCCGTATGGCGGGAAAAGCGCCAGCACGGTCGAGCGCTACAGCCTCGAGGTCGCCGACATACTCATTGCGGAAAATGCAAAAATCGTCGTGGTGGCGTGCAACACCGCTTCTGCTGTTGCTTTACGGAAATTGGAAGAGCATCTTCCGGTGCCAGTTATCGGCGTCATTCGGCCCGGCGCGCGAGCGGCCATCGGCGTCACGGGCAACGGTCACATCGGAGTGATCGGTACGCGCGCAACCATTAAAAGTGGCGCGTACGAACAGGAATTGCGCCGGCTAAGTCCAGACATTCACATTTCCGTGCGCCCCTGCCCATTGCTTGTTCCTCTGATTGAGGAAGGTTGGCTGGATGATGAGCTGACGGATCGCGTCATCGCACGCTATCTCGGACCGCTTGTGCGCGAAGGAATCGACACGCTTGTGCTCGGCTGCACTCATTACCCATTACTGGTCCACGCCATTTCTCGTGCGCTTCCCAAAACGGTGAGTCTCGTGGATTCAGCCCGTAACTGTGCAACCGCCGTGCGGGAACTCCTGGTTCAAGAACAATTGAGCGCGCCGCTCGCGAATTCAGCCGGGTTGGAAATCGCCTTAACCGATGCCCCGGACACGTTTCTTGGCGTTGCGCGTCGAGCGCTCCAGTTGGACATCGGAGACGTGCAACTGCGCGAGGTTTTGCACGCAGTGAGATAGCGCGAGCCTCCCGGCCCGCCACGGCGGGGCGAGACGCATGCGTTACCATCAAGCAATTCGCGAATTCAGAATGTCCGGCAAATCTTTAATCGCGAGGCGCTCCTGTTTCATCGAGTCGCGATCGCGCAGCGTGACAGTTTCCCGCAGGACCGCATCCTTCTCGCCGAGCGTTTCGAAGTCGACCGTAATACCAAATGGCGTGCCAATTTCGTCCTGACGACGATAACGCCGTCCGATTGCTCCGCTCTCGTCATAGAAAACGTTCATGTGCGGCCGCAGAAGATCGACAATCTCTTTCGCCTTCGCGACCAACGGCTCCTTGTTTCTTAAGAGCGGAAAGACGGCGCACTTGATCGGCGCCATGCGCGGATGAAAACGCAAGACGATACGCGTTTCCATTTTGCCTTTTTCATCCGGCGCTTCATCCTCGGAGTATGCCTGGCAGATCAGCGCGAGCACGGTGCGATCGACCCCAGCGCTCGGCTCGACTACGTGTGGGATGAATTTTTGTTTTGTCTCTTCATCGAAATATTCGAGCGACTTGCCGCTTGCCTTCTGATGCTGCGATAAATCGTAATCGGTCCGATAAGCGACGCCTTCGAGCTCTTGGCGCCCAAAGGGGAAATCGTATTCAATGTCGTAAGTGCCTTTGGAGTAAAACGCGCGCTCCGCATCCGGCACGGTGAGGACGTGGAGTTTGGAACGCGGGATGCCGATGTTCTCGTAGAATTCCAGGCGCTCTTCCTTCCAATATTCGAGTAATTCCATTCCCTGCTCCGCCCGGCAAAAGTATTCCAGTTCCATCTGCTCGAACTCGCGCGAACGAAACGTGAAATTGCGCGGGTTAATTTCGTTGCGAAACGCCTTCCCGATTTGCGCGATGCCGAACGGCAATTTCTTGCGCGAGACTTCCAGCACGTTTTTGAATTGGACAAAGATCGACTGTGCCGTTTCTGGGCGCAGATAAGTAATCGACGATTCGTCTTCAGTCGCGCCGACGTAGGTCTTGAACATCAAGTTGAAAGAGCGGGCTTCGCTCAAGAGGCCTCCGGTCTCTGGATGATAGTCAGTGCTGTTCTCGATGTCCCTCGATTGCTCGCCAAGTAATGTGAGGCTCGTGATTTCGTCCGGCTCTAACTTGCGCGAAGCAACCGTGGCAAAACACTCGCGCGCAATACGACGAATAGAATCAGGGTGTTCGCCTTTTCGACAAAGAATTACCAACGGAACAGAAAACTCACATCTAGTCTTATCACGTGGCGATTCCGCGCCAATGAACGAAAATTCAATTCCTGATTGCGGTAAGATTTGATCTGCCCGTACACGCCTATGCGTATATGTGCACTCTCGCATCAAGTCGCTGAACGTGTCTTCGTGACCGCTTGCTTTCCAGACGGCGCGGTTCATCAAGATTGACCCGTCCATGCCCACAACGTCGTCGCGCTCGTGCACGATTACGCGCCACCAATAATTTTTCAGATTGCGCTTTAGTTCGACGCCAAGAGGGCCGTAGTCCCACAGTCCGTTCAGGCCGCCATAAATTTCGCTAGACTGGAAAATGAAACCCCGCCGCTTGCACAAGCTGACAATTTTTTCCATGCGCTGCGCGTCTGCCTTGGAATTCATAAATCGCTTTATTGAGCCACAGATTTACACAGATTGCACCGATTCAATGCAGAGAATTCTGTAGTGGCGGCTGTGTCAGCCGCATTTCCTAAGCTTCGCAGGCGACGCGCCTGCCTCGACAACATCCGCCTTGTCCGCGCTTACGTCTGCGGCTCGATCGTGACTTCGGTCTTCACCGAGCTCGCGATGAAGCACTGGTCGTGCGCGGCGTGATTCATCTCCTTGAGTTCTTCCGCCGTCGGCTGCTTGTCGCCGGAGAACTTCGTTTTTTGCCGGAGAACAACGCGCGTAATCGCTAATTTGCCTTCCGCGTCTTTCTCGAGATAACCAACGGCCTCGTCGACATATTCATCGAGCACGAATTTTTTTTTGCAGGCGATGGCCAGGAATGTGAGCATGTGACAGCTCGAAAGCGACGCCACAAACGCCTCCTCCGGGTCGACAAGTTTTGGATTGCCCAGATAATCGGGAGCAGCCGATGCTTGCATTTCGTGACCGCCATGAAATTTCCAGGTGTGATCGCGCGGATATTTTTGATATTCGAACGGCGTGTCGCCGCGTTCCCAAGTAAGAGTGATTTTGTGTTCGGACATTCTTTTAAATAGAATGGGCGGGCGTATCGAGCAAGCGCTACGGTTGCGATACCTTGCGCGCGCTCTATTTTGTCGACCTCTGAAAACTCGCGCGATTAGCTCAGTGGTAGAGCGCTTGCTTCACACGCAAGAAGTCGCAGGTTCGAACCCTGCATCGCGCACCACTCGTTTGCGACAAATAGCTTGAAGTGAACCGAGCCTTCTTTGCCGTCTGGCCCGCGCGGCACTCTCGGTTTTCTTTTGCTGTTTTGTGGTATAATTAGGTGCGTCCCCAAAAAAGACGTAAGGCTCCCGTGAGTAACGCTTGTTGGTGGCGACAATTAAGTCGAGGGCTTCTGCGAATTCTATTTTTTGCATGTGAAGGTGATCTCTCCAGGAAAAACGACAGCTCTGATAATCAGCAACCGCGGGCGGCGCAACTGGAGTAAATGCAAGAGCGCTGTCGCCACACTCTTTATTCTCCTCTTTACGCCTGTGCTCGCGCATGCGCAATCCATCGGTGCGTCGGCAAAAACGTGGATAGAAATCAAAGCGGCCCATAAGGCAGCGGAGGCGCTCGCGAATCCTAACGTAACGGCAAAAGAGCGTCTCCGTGTAGAGCAAATCTACTACCAACTCGTCCGAGACAATTCGCGGTCTGTCCCGGCGCAAAACGCCCTTGCCGCATTTCTCTCGAAAAACGGGAAGGTGGAAGCAGCCGTCGAACATTGGCGGATAGCGCAACTGCTCGAGCCGGAGAATGGAGAAGCGGCCAACTCGTTGGGCGGCGCGTACCTCAGGATGGGCCGCGTCCGCGAAGCGGCGGACCAGTTTCTTTTGGCGGTTCGCTCCGAAAGTGACAATCCCGATTATCATTTCGACCTCGGGAACGTCGAATTCGTCCTTCGCGGTGATCTGACGGCGGCCTGGAAGATCGATTCTGCGGAATTGTTGCAACGCGCCCTGTTCCAATTTCGCGAAGCCAGTCGGCTCGCTCCGACCGACCTGGAATATGCCCGAGCTTACGCGGAAACATTTTATGGAATGCCGAACCCCGATTGGGAACAGGCGCAAATCGCCTGGCAGCATTATCTCGAGCTCTCCACGAACCGGAACTTCGCCTACTTGCACCTCGCGCGGGTCAGCCTGAAGCGGCACAAGAAAGCTGAAGCGTTGTCTTTCCTCGATAAAATTTCAGACCCCGCATATTCCGAGGTAAAAGAAAAGGTGCGGAAGCAAGCCCAAGCACTCTAGACGATGACCAAGCAAGAAAACAGAATTTGCTTAATTATGATGGACCCTCATCTTCATGACGCACAAATTCTGGCGTGAGGAAACCGTTCAAGTTGCGATCATCTCAGCAGCTGCGGTCGTGGCTGCATGTGTAATACCTACATTGTTGCAATTGCCCGCCCTAAGAAAGGAAAACCAGAATCTCCGCGACCAGGTCCAAACAAAAACGGCCGAGATTCAACGACTCAATATCCTACTAATATCATTCAAGACCATCGCGCTTGAACGTTATTCTGGAAACGAGACCGAAGCGCTGGTGAAACTTGGTCTGAAATTGCATAATATCGAGGCAGGGCTTGAGACTCTCTCGAATTACCAGGGAGTCGCCCGTCTCGGTCCGGACGGAAAAACCGGCCTAGTGAAGGAGCCACTTCGGGAGCAGTTGCCTCTCATAGATCTTTTGACCGACTCATGGCAAGAAAACGCTGACGGCAGATTCTCTGCTAAGTGAACTTCCGAGGCGATCGTCAAATTTAAGGAGGCGACACGGAAATTTCCTGATTTCCCGTTCTCATATTTTGCGTTAGCCATCTGTTTCAAACAAACGGAAAATCCTGAATGGCGCACCTACGCCGAAAAAGCGATTAGCATCTTTGACAGAACCACAACGTTAAAGGAGCATCACCCCGCTCACGACGAGGCGCTTAACGCACTTCGGTCCCTCCTCGCTCAATAGCCGAATTAAGGGGACTCATCGCGTCCCCTTAAAAATGCTCTTCTAGCAACGCGCGCTGAATGTCGACGTTCAGCTGCGGCCAACAGCGCATCAATTCGATCAGCATTGCACCCGACCGGATTTTTTGTGCGTCTATTTGTGAGTCTGCTACTGTAAGTGCCTTATGTTGAGGAGAGGTATTACAGGTTCGAACTCTGCATCGCGCACCATCCCTTTCATTCTGCGGCGCGCAGTGTAGCTTCCAAAAAATTTCTATGGCCCTAGTTCAGCAAGTTCTCGAAATCGTCAAGAAACGTAATCCCAACGAGCCTGAATTCATTCAGGCGGTAACGGAAGTCCTCGACTCGATCCGGCCGGTGGTTGAGCGCAACAAAAAGTATCGGGATGGCAAAGTTCTCGAGCGCTTGGTCGAACCGGAACGCATGATCCAGTTTCGCGTCCCATGGATCGACGACAAGGGCCAGATCGAGGTGAACCGTGGTTTTCGCGTCCAGATGAACAGCGCCCTTGGACCTTACAAGGGCGGCTTGCGTTTTCATCCCACCGTCTCCGCCAGCATCATCAAGTTCCTCGCATTCGAACAGGTGTTTAAGAACTCGCTCACGGGGCTGCCGATGGGCGGCGGCAAGGGCGGCGCGGACTTCGATCCAAAAGGGAAATCCGACACCGAGGTCATGCGTTTTTGCCAATCGTTTATGACCGAGCTGTTCCGCCACGTTGGCCCCCACACGGATGTGCCTGCGGGCGATATCGGCGTAGGCGGTCGCGAGATCGGCTATCTCTTCGGCCAATACAAACGCCTCGCGAATGAGTTTACAGGAGTGTTAACCGGCAAAAGGCTCAACTGGGGCGGCTCGCTCATGCGACCGGAAGCGACCGGTTACGGCGCAGTTTATTTCGCGCAGGAAATGCTTAAGACGCGCGACGAAACCATCGAGGGCAAAATTTGCACGGTTTCAGGAGCCGGGAACGCCGCGCAATTCACGGTGGAAAAATTAATCGAGTGCGGCGCGAAGCCGATCACCATGTCCGATTCCAGCGGACTGATTTACGACAAGAACGGCATCACCGAAGAAAAACTGGCCTGGATTAAAAGCATCAAGAACGTGCGGCGCGGGCGCATCGGCGAGTACGCCAAAAAATTTCGTGCAAAATATGTGCCAGGCCAACGCCCCTGGAGCATCAAATGCGATTGCGCGTTTCCGTGCGCCACACAAAACGAGATCACCGGCGAGGACGCCAGGAAGTTGGTCGAGAACGGTTGCTATCTGGTTTCCGAGGCAGCCAACATGCCGACTGTCCCAGCAGGTGTCGATCTGTTCCTCGAGCGAAAAATCCTTTTCGGTCCCGGCAAAGCGGCGAATGCCGGCGGCGTAGCCACTTCCGGATTAGAGATGAGCCAAAACTCGATGCGTTTGCCATGGCCGCGCGAAGAAGTCGATTCGCGCTTGCGTCACATCATGTCCACGATTTTCAAAAACGCATGGGAAACCGCCGACGAATACGGCCACCCGGGCAATCTTGTCGTTGGCGCGAACATCGCCGGCTTCGTCAAAGTCGCAGACGCCATGCTCGACCAAGGTGTGGTTTAACGCGTCGTCTTAGGAGATAAACATCGCGGGATTCTGGTGCGTCACATTTATCGTGACAGCGATTCCCGGCCAACGTAGAACTGCTCGAGGAAAATTGACGCTGCTACCATGGGGAGGCGCGTGCAAACTCACTCGAATCCGAATACCATTATTATGAAAACGAATATTCTTAAACACGCGGAGGCGAAAACACTTTCCGCAGGAGCGGGAACAAAAGCGAGACTGAAATGGTCGGCATTGCTGTTGCTTCTGATCTCTGTCGCGCTCGGTGCAGGCGGATGTGAAGGAAGTTATACTGCTTATCCTGGGTACGGACCCTATTATGGTGGTCCTGGGCCGTACTACGGCCCAAGGTATGCAGCTTACCCAGGCTCCGTTACAGTCGAGATTGGCGACCGGCCGTATTACAATCGCGGTGCTGGTTATTACGTGGGCCGGACGTATTACGTTTGGAGACCGGGACATTGGGGATGGCGCCATGGTCAAAAAGCCTGGATCCACGGACATTACGTTTTGAGATAAGCGAACTGCGGGCTGCTGGTTCTCTTGTATCAGCGCGGGCGTTTTGCAATAGTCGATCCTTAAGCGATAGAGCGAGTCAGCGCCAAACGCGGAAAGCAGAAACGCAAAGCAGTTGCGGGAGAATTCAGTTCCGTAGTGCACGCTTCTGCGAAAATTCATCGACGTTGCAACCTCGATGATCATTTTTCACGATCCGCGTTGTCTGGAGTATTCCATTCCCGGGCATCCAGAACGGCCGGAGCGCATCGCCCGCACCGCGCCATTGCTGAAAGATCGACATCCTGATTGGGAATGGCGAGAGCCAGGCGTCGCGCCCGAATCGGCATTGCTACGGGCACATTCGACCGATCATCTTCGCGCGATAAAACTAGTCGCTCACGATTTCGACGCGGATACGCCGGCATATTCCAACATCTATGAACAAGCGCTGCGGTCTGCGGGAGCCGCGATCGATGCAGCGCGTGCCGCATCCGGTGACGAGCCCGCCTTCAGTCTGATGCGACCGCCGGGGCATCACGCGACGAGCAATCGTGCAATGGGATTTTGCTATTTAAGCAATATTGCCATCGCAGCGCTTGACGCGTTGGCAAATCGCGCTGAACGCGTCGCGATTTGGGATTTCGACGCGCACCATGGCAACGGCACGGAAGCAATTGTCGCGTACAACCCACGGATCGCGTTCGCATCGATCCATCAATTTCCGGCATATCCGGGAACCGGCGCAAAATCTTTTGCGAACATCGACAATTATCCCGTTGGGCCGCGTACTCCACGCGCTCAACATGTCGATGTTGCTGAACGCGCTCTGCAAAATCTTTTAAAGTTTAATCCCGACCTGCTTCTCGTTTCCGCGGGATTCGACGCTTACTCCGGCGATCCGCTCGTACAGATGACGCTCGAGCAGGAGGATTTCGCGAATTTCGGCGAGTGGCTAAACAAGATCGACATCCCAACGGCGGCGATTCTCGAAGGCGGATACAGTGACGTGTTACCGGAATTGATCGACGCGTTTTTGAGCGCATGGAATGGCTAAGCTTTGCAAGCCGTGCAGCAGCTCATTCTCTTTTCGAGCTAACCATTTCGATCAGCTGTGCTGCTGCATGTTCAATGTCATGATGTCTGTATTCAGCGGCCCTGCTCTTTGCGGCGAGCAGACCGCAACGATGGACGTTTTTAAAATCGCCATAAGGAAACTTGTATCTGCGCTTTGTCTTCTCAGAGAATCGCTCGTCAATCCCGAGATGCCATTTGGCATATTCACCGAATCCATGCAGACGGATAAAATCATTCTCTTCATCTGGTGAACGCCGATGTTCGCTCCACGCGCCCTTACCGTCCGCAACGAAATGTTCCCTTTGATGAGTTGCGCGGCGAATGCGAAGGCGGTTTCGTTCAACGTAAGGCTCTTGCGCGGTTGAGCGAGAACGGCGTCGATCGCACAGAGAAGAACTACGAGAACGATAGAGTAGGCAAACGCATGTTTTGAGATGACCGCTTTCATCACGTCAGGCCGAAACGTTGGCCTCAGATCCGGAAGTGCAAACATTATCCGCTCTGGCAGGCCGCAGCACAGTCCGCGACAAAAAGGACTCGCCGTGGCGACGGATCGCCTTCATCTCTAGCGATTTCTTGGCAGTTGGTGAATAGTTCGCAACAAATCGGGCCGTAGCACAGCTTGGTAGTGCGCTTGAATGGGGTTCAAGAGGTCGCGGGTTCAAATCCCGCCGGCCCGATAGTTAAGTTTACGCCCTCGGCGGTCGGAGACCGTCGCTACAGATTTATGCTCAGTGCTGGAATTGTCGGGTTGCCGAACGTCGGCAAGTCGACGCTTTTTAATGCCGTCACGCGCACTCACAAGGCGCCGGCGGAGAATTATCCGTTCTGCACAATCGATCCGAATGTCGGTGTGGTGACCGTGCCTGATCCACGCCTGGCAAAACTCGCTGAGATGTCGCATTCGCAAAAAATTGTTCCGACCGCGATCGAATTCGTTGACATCGCTGGTCTCGTGAAAGGCGCGAGCACGGGTGAAGGTCTCGGCAATCAATTTCTCAGCCACATTCGCGAAGTCGATGCGATCGTGCAGGTTGTTCGCTGTTTTGAAAGCAGCGACATTCATCACGTTAGCGGGACGATCGATCCAGTTCGAGACATCGAGGTGATTAACACCGAGCTGGTGCTCGCCGATCTGGCGGCGCTGCAAAAGCGCAAGGATCGTTTGCAAAAGGAGGTCCGTGCCGGATCGAAAACCGCAAAAATCGAAGACGCGATCATCGAAAAACTTTTGCCGCATCTCGATGCGGGCAAACCCGCCGTCACAGCTCAATTAACTCCGGAAGAGAAAGCAAGCGCGCGCGGATTTTTTCTTCTTACATCGAAGCCAACAATTTTCGCATGTAATGTGGCCGAATCGGATCTCGCAGTGATTGCTGTAGCCGGGGTCGATGACCCCGGAACGAGGGTGCCAACTCCATCAGCGTCGGGATCAACGATCCCGGCTACAAAGGCGGTTCAACAGGTCGATCTGGTCGAAGATTATGCGCGGCATCATTTTGCGACTGAGGCAGTGGTAATCAGCGCCCAGATTGAAAGCGAACTTGTCGATCTTAGCGAAAAGGAGGCGGTCGAGTATTTACGAGGCGTAGGCGTAAAAGACAGCGGCGCCCACGCGCTCATTCGCGCTGTTTATCATCTGCTGGGTTTACGCACGTTCCTGACGACGGGCGAAAAAGAAACGCGCGCCTGGACGATTCACGCCGGTGAAAAAGCGCCCGCCGCTGCCGGTGCAATCCATTCCGATTTTGAGCGCGGCTTCATCGCCGCGGAAACAATTCACTATGACGACCTCATGGCCTGCGGCTCCTTTGCGAAAGCGCGCGAGGCGGGCAAGCTGCGGATGGAAGGAAAAGATTACGAGGTGCGCGATGGCGACGTGATTTTCTTTCGCTTCAACGTGTGAGCGCGCACTAATGTGAGATCGGCCTAGGGCTGCGATCGTCGGGACACTGAGGTCCCTCCCACATTACGCGGCTTCGTACAAGATACGCCCGCAGTTTTCGCAGCTCACAATTTCTTTTCCTGCTTTCACGCGATGCGCTGTTTGCGTGGTCACTTTCATGTGACAACCGGTACAAACTTCGTGTTCGAGCGCGACCACGGCAGCATCGCCTTTGCTGTTGAAAAGACGCTCGAAACGGCCGAGCACATCTTCGTCAATCTTCCCAGCCAGCTCGCTGCGTTCCTTCGTCAATTCTTCCAGCCTCGCCTGCAAAACCTTTGATTTCTCATCGAGATCGGTGATTTGCCGGCCGATCGATTCCTTTACCGTCGCCGCTTTTTTTTCTTCAGCAGCAAGGTCGCCTTTAACTTTGTCGGCTTCCACCATCAATTCGAGTTCTTCGTCCTCGATTTTGCGGATTTCATTTTCATAGCGTTCGATCTCGTGCCCGATCGCCTGAAATTCGTCGTTCTTGCGCGTTTGATACTGCTGGGTCTTGAGCCGGGTTATGCTCTCGGTGCGAGTGCCGGCATCGAGTTCTAATTTCTTGCGATCAATCTCGGTCTGACGAGCTTTTTGTTTGAGTGCTTCCACGCCGGCCGCGCTCGTCGCCAATTGCGACTCAAGACTTTTGCGCTGCAACGGCACGGTCCCAATTTCCGTCTGGATTTGTCTGATCTTTTGTTGTCGATCTTGAAGAACGAGGAGCTGTTCCAATTCCGGATGCACGCGGGCTCAAGGTATTGATTCGGGGAAGCGCCGTCAATCGCCGCGCAGGAGTATTGCCTGCTTTCTTAACGAGCGGCCGTCTGCTCCATCTCATCAAAGGCTTTCAGCACTTGTTCGGGTCGCGCCCGGACAGCGATATTTTCCGTGAGATTTACCCAGCGAATTGTCCCGGTGGAATCAATGAGAAACTCCGCGGGGTAAAATTCCAGCCGCTGCGAAGAGTAAAAGATTTACCCATGGAAAATCCCGCGTGACGGGAAATTGGACCAAGAATTCGTAACTGAACAATCCGCCGACGGCTACGGTGAAGCCGACCCAAATCGGCCAGTTCCATTTCCGCTTTATGCCTGCCCGCCATAGCCTTGGCGAAGGTGGGTCGATCCCCTGCCCATCCGCAGAATCCAGCGATACAGAACGAAAGCGATAGCGGCAAAAGCTACTCCGCCGATGATAATTCCGGCGGTTTCAAATCCCGGACTAACCAACGCCAGCGGTGCGGCTACGCCCGAGAACGCGACGATTGCAGAGATCACGACGAGGATCACGCTCTCGCCGACGATCAAGCCCGACGCGAGCAGCACGCCCAGCTGTTTGGTCGCTTCCGGCTTTGGAGTGCGATTCGCCCGCTGATCGAACAGCCAGCCGACGATTGCACCCACGACAATCATCAATGTGCTCTGCGTCGGCAGATAAATTCCGAGACCCACGGCCAGCGGTGGAACGCGCATGTGTCGCGTCGTGCGTGCAAGGATTTCGTCCAGCAGAATAATGCAGACGCCGATCAAACCGCCCGTGCGGATCAGACTCCAATCGATTTCACCAGTAATCACGCCTTGACCCAGCGACGAGATCAGGCCTGCTTGAGGCGCCGGCAGCGGATGCGGACGCAGTTCCGCGCCCGGCGCGCCGACGAAGCTGTAAGCATGATTCACTAGATTGAGCACCGGCGGAATCACGATCGCACCGGCGACAACGCCGATCACGAGCGCGACCTGCTGCTTCCACGGAGTCGCATCAACAAGCTGTCCGGTCTTGAGGTCTTGCAAGTTGTTGTTAGCGATTGCGGCAACGGAGAAAATCACCGCGGTCGTGAAAAGGGCAAACGCCATGAGCGACTTGCCAGCATCCGGCGATACGTACGGTTTAACGCCGATGACGAGCAGTAACGCCGCGCCGATCACTACCAAAATGCCAATGCCGGAGAGCGGGCTGTTGGACGAACCAATCAGGCCCGCCATATAGCCAGTTACCGCCGAGACGAAGAAGCTCATCAACACGATGTAGGCCACGCCGCCAATTGTCAGTGTCGCGACATGCGCACCGAGTCCGCTCGTATTCCCTAAATACGCGAGGAGCCACGCGATCGGCAACATGCAAATTAACGTGACAAGACCGACAATGCCGATCGGAATGTCGCGCTCGGTGATCGGCAGCGTATCGGCTTTGCCCGCTTTGCGCGCGCGCGAAGCAGCCATCGCGCTGGTGAGCCCCCGCGCAACCGGCTTGACCAATTTGAGCAGTGTCCAGATAGCCGAGACACCGATCGCGCCTGCGCCCACGAAACGGACCTTCGTGCTCCAAGTTTTTTGCGCGAGTGCCGCGGCAACCGTCGTGATGTCGCCGGCAATTGCGGAATAATGCGGCACGCCCCAGCCCCAACCGATCAACGCGCCTATGAGCATCGCGATCCCAACTGAGAGACCAACCAGGTGCCCGATCGCGAGCAGCAAGAATGACAACGAGAAATCATAACCGCTCACGGCGCCCTTGCGGTCGATTCGAAAGGTCTGAGCCACGTCGGCGGCGAAAACTTGAGTGGCGACGATCACTGCAAATACGGCAGACACGATCGATCCCCACAACACTGCAAGCAGGCCGGCGCGCCCGCGTTCGACATCAGAAGCGTCCTTGGCATCGCCGCCACTGCCGACCTTCAGTACTTCGGCGCACGCGACGCCTTCCGGGTACGGCAAGTCAGATTGCGTGACCAACGCGCGGCGCAGCGGAATTGAATACATCACGCCCAGAATCCCGCCGAGCGCGCAGATCGCGAATGAGATCCAAAACGGAAACTCTGTCCACCAACCGATCATGATCAAACCCGGCAATACGAAAATGATTGACGACAGCGTTCCCGCCGCCGACGCAACCGTTTGCACGATGTTGTTTTCCTGAACTGTCGCGTCACGGAAGCCCCGCAGCAGCGCCATCGAAATCACTGCCGCCGGAATCGATGTAGAAAAAGTGAGCCCGGCCTTGAGGCCGCAGTACACATTGGCCGCGGTCAATACCAACGTGATGACGATGCCTATGATGATACCGCGGACAGTGAGTTCCTTACGCATATTCGCTCGATCTACGCCGACCGACGCGAGCGGAGAATAGTGCGGGATCGCCAGACGGGTCAAGACGGCGTCACGGGGACCGCAGCGCGCCGCATTTAATACGCTTCAACAGGCGAGCGTTTACCGTCTTCCACGCTGCGTTGCGTGGCGCGTTCTTCGCCAAGAGTCGCCACGCGCAATTCCCAGATCTCATTGTCGATCTTGCGAAACGCCGCTTCGGAAAATGCAGCAGGCGTCGACATCTTCTTCTTGAATCGCGCGACGCTTCCGAGCGCGCGATCAATCTGATCCTTCGGCAAAGTCCCCAGAATTCGATGCACGTTCTCGATTTCGGGAATGCGATGGCAAATCATGGCCAGATCGTTTCCGGCGGCGATGGCGAGGCGAATCGTTTCCTCCAGTCCGTACCCGTTCAGGATCGCGCCCATATCGAGATCGTCCGTCATGATCAAACCTTCGAAGCCATGCTCTTCGCGCAATAGCTTAGTGATGATCCGGCGCGACAAGCTGGCGGGTGTTTTTTCCGCTTCAAAACATGGATACCAACCGTGGCAAATCATCATGCTGTCGATTTTGTCGACGAACTGCCGGAACACTGCGAGCTCGTTCTCATTCAATTGCTCACGGGTCCGATCGATCCGTGGCAATTCGTAGTGGGCATCGCTCTTCGCGGCCGAATATCCGGGGAAATGTTTGCCGCAGCTTGCGATCCCTTGCTTTCGCATCGGGTCATTGAACGCGCCGGCGTTGCGAACGACTTGCTCAACCGTTTTTCCGTAGCACCGACCCCGTAGAGAATTGTCCGCGTTGTCATCGAAAGAAATATCGAGCACCGGGCAGAGGTCGAGGTTAAAACCGAATACCCGTAGTAATCTTCCAGTGATGTCACCGTGTCGCCGGATAAGATCGACATCGTTCTTGTCGCGCAACTGCTGCGCATTGGGTGGCTCGTTCCCAATCAAACGCAATCGCGAGACCCGGCCGCCTTCCTGGTCGATCGTGATAATCGGCTCGATTTCACTCAGACCACGCAAATCATCGATCAGCTTACGCAGTTGCGCCGGGCTCTCGATGTTGCGCCCGAACAAGATGAAACCACCAGGTTGTATTCGCCGAAACAGTTTCACGGTCTTGGAGTCGAGTTCTTTACCGGGAACGCCCGTGAGGATGAGCTGACCGAGTGAATCAGTGTTCATCAAAGTCTCAACGCCATTGGCAATAACGTTCGCGGACGATCCGGCGGGCCGCCCCTAGCAAGGTCAGTTGACCGAGTGAATTACTTTTCATACGTTGCGGAAACTTAGATGTCGATCTTGCCGGGAGAAAATAAAAAACGGTTATTCCTCGCGATATTTTTCTGATGAAGATCGCGGTCTACGGCGGGACATTCGACCCGATTCATTACGGGCACCTGATCCTTGCACGCGAAGCGCTTGAGACGCTCGGATTGGAGAAGGTCATTTTTGTTCCAGCAGCAGTTTCGCCGCTCAAAGGTTCGCCGATCGCTAGCGCGGAGACGCGATTGTCGATGTTGCAAGCTGCAATCCAGGGGGAAACGGGATTCGTACTTGATGATTGCGAACTGAATCGCACGGCTCCTTCTTATGCAATTGAAACCGTCGAAGAAATTCGAAGGCGCGAGACTGGCTCCGAGATTTACTATCTCATCGGCGAAGACAACGTACCGACACTCTCGAAGTGGCATCGCTTCAGAGAACTGGAAAAGCTGGTCCGTTTTATTGTTCTTGATCGCACCGGCCGCGGACGAAGTGACCATTATCCGACTGTGCATCGCCGGATCGACATCTCTGCCACGGAGATCAGAAAGAGAGTTGCCTCCGGCCAGTCAATTCGTTATCTCGTGCCAAAAGCTGTCGAAGAAATTATTCAGCGCGGAAAACTCTACCGGGAGCAATTGAAATAACGGCGGAACAGTTAGATTGCGAGAGGACCACGCGATTCGACCCGTGGCGATTGACGGGTTCCCAGCCAGCCAATGGATCGTTCTCGATTACCTCCAAGTCGTTGTCCACGTCTTTCATCGAGACAAGCGCGAGTTTTACAGTTTGGAGGATCTTTGGAGCGACGCGCCCCTGCTCGATTGGCAAGTGGCCGCAGCGATGCCCTAACGTCGACGTGAAGGCGCTCTTGCCGAGCGCCCATTTATCAAAACGTGGGAGGGACCTTAGTGTCCCGATAATCGCGGCACCAAGGCCGCTCGCACATTGGCACCAGCGCCGCTCTATTTATTTTGGCGATGCAGAAGGCGCAGGACTTGTGCCTGTTGTTTCCGCAGGTTTGATGTCCAACAGTTCCACTTCAAAGATTAAAGTCGAATTGGGAGAGATATCAGGACCCACGGCGCGATCGCCATAGCCAAGGTTCGGCGGAACGAATAATTGATATTTTG
>WNFQ01002915.1_pt1 | contig 16432 bp, 19 predicted proteins | sample 5400171 | NCBI WGS metagenome assembly WNFQ01 (sample SAMN13153356, study PRJNA577476) | soil metagenome | isolation source: 20 cm soil under Madrone tree | place: USA:California | collected 2016-06-14 | reverse complement strand
CCCCAGGAAGGAAGGAAGGCTCGTGACGGAAAATATCACCTTTTGTATTCCCACCGAGAGCTACTGATTGATCGGTCACTTGGACATGTGAAGAGGACAAATTTTCGGGACCTACCGTGATTCAGTTCCAGGGATCTGTTCAACGCCTCCTCAATCGAGCTGAATGATTTGTACACGAGTGAAGGTGTGGAGTTGTCCATATGAGCTAGGTCATCTGAACCAGGCTTTGCAGATCCTGGACTTGCTGTGGAGACCGCTCCAGACACCACTGGCTGCGATAAAGGCCGACTGGGGGAGGGAGAGACCCTCCCTTCAGGCATGTGCAACCGGCGCGCAATGTTCTGGGCTTGAACTGTCTGACCCGCCGACACGGACTTCACAAAGTCCGGCCGGCTGTCCGCAAACATCTGCAATGCCTTGATAGAGCCCCACTCTATGATCTTGTTGTTGAGCCATTCGAGAGAGACAGGCTTTGTCAAGAAGTCATTGCATCCGGCCGCTAGCGCAGCCACCCTGTCAGATTGTAGTGATGACGCGGTCAAGGCCACAATAATGACAGATGAACGAAAGGGGCTCGACGACATGCGGGAATCGCTCGAAACATCCGACGGTGTGCGCTGACCGTCCGTCTGGGGAGTTCCAGGATATCCCTGGGATGCATTCAGTTTCTCCAATCGGCGGATCTCCTTGGTCGCGGAGATGCCGTCCATGACAGGCATTTGAATATCCATCTACGGAACCGCGCTCGTTCGTGAGAGTAAGTGCTACTTGGGCGGGGCCGCACGCACCAAAATAAGATGAAATCGTCCGCTTCTCCACTTTTCAACAGCCTCTTCCCCATTCTTAGCCACATCGTACTTTATCTTCTTTTTCCTCATAAATGTAGAAAGGAGTGTTTGATTGATGGGGTTATCTGCGCAGTCTTACGTGGGAGAACCTGAAATTCAAAGGAGATACACACCTTCAACAATGAGAACGCTGATAGGCGGGACGATGCTCGGCTCTGTGGGCTTCGACTTCCTCATCGGAGAAGGGGACGTAGTCTTCTCAGCTTGTGAACGACGGCTTCCCGAGTTCCATCTCGCTGGTGTTTGTTTAGCGCCCGTCGGTGGCGTCCGTGGGGTTGAAGGTGGGGAAGCTGTCTTGCGTATGACTTCGATTGTGCCAGTCCTCTTCGCTACCTGCCGTGCGCCCGGAGAAGTCCCGGTATGACCCATTCCAACTGTCGCGGGTACCTCGCTATCGGGGATTGCCGCCATGGGTGTCACCGTGCTTGATCGTATGGGGTCAGGGGGAACCTGAGTCACTGAGGTACACCGCTGTTGGACCGGAGTAGGAAGACTTAGAAAGGTGACACCCCCTGCCGGGCGCGTCCGCTCTGCTGAATCTGAGTGCCTTCGGCTGCTACGTGAATAAACCGTGTGCTCAGCGCTCACACTATGTGAGCTCGGCCGAGAGCCACGAGCACGGGGCGGGTGAAAGAAAATACCCGCTGGTTGGCCGTTGGGACTCTGTATGACCAGCCCAGAAGAGGGGGATGAGCCCATTTTCTCTGCAGCCTCAGCAAAATAGTCCATCCCTTCGGTCAACCCTAACGGCGAAGGAGGCAATGTGAAGGCATCGGGTGTTGGCTCGACGGCGGCCTTTGGAGAGCGCATTGACTGATGGGAGTAACCACGTGGGCTGCTGCTGGACGGTCGGGACGTTGGTGACTTAGGACTGAGGTTCTGGTGGAAGTAAGAAGCTGCGGGGTATAACCCAGGGCTAATGGGCGATGTTGCGATGGGGGAGAAGAAAGGGTCTACTATTGGTTTAACTATAGCCGTGTGCAGCGCGGTGAGAACACGTCGCGGGCCAGCAGGTTTCGGGATGACGACAACCTCTGGCAGACGACTTGTGGTGCCAAGGTTCGGCCCGAGTACAGACTGTAAAATTCCTTTCACCGACTTGAAATTGGCCAGACTGGTGAAGTGAACGATGACAGCTGCATTTCTCGGTGATGAGGGGGTTGAGGAGTGCCCTATGGAGCGAACAACTTGCGGAGAGGACCGTGGCCTGTGGTTGGCAGCGAGGTTCGGCCGCTTGCGTGAGAATTGAAAAGAATGAGGCAGATCTACACGAAACTTTCGAAGATGTTCACGAAGCACCGAAATATCGTCATCAATCAAGATAAATGAGGGGAGCTGATTGGGGGCCTTGGGGGTTTGAGGAGTGGAGGGTGGTAAATCTTGTTCATCAAGTGTCTGGAGAATGGAAGTAGCACCACGAGATTCACTAGCAATAGGGGGATGCTCAACAGACGGAATGTTCGCCACATCTGAACCTTCAGTGTCCGAATCAGATGACGAATGACTGACATCAAGCCCCCAGGAGGTCAGATAGCTTGTCAGGTGTTGCGCGAATATTCCCGCTGCATCTGCATAAAGAAACACCTTTTTTCCCTTCAAAGAACCAACAAACTGGGCAAGATCCTCGAGGGTAGGTTCTTCAGATAACCTGAAGTCGGGGTAAGCGTGAAGAATAGGGTCGTTATCGGATAGGATGATGGCGGGATTGACGACAGCAGGTGAGCCACGATCAAAAGTCATAGATAGTTTGCAGATGGAGGTCGTGTCTGTCAGCTCGCAAGTAAGAGAAGCACTAGTATGCTGCACAAGTCGGCGGAGAATGTGAGATTCCAAGGCTGGTTTTCTGCGGCCGGGAATAGTTCCGGAAAGGACAGGAGGAATTTTTGCAATATTATGTGCAAAGGTGTGGGTGATCTGAAAGGTGCAACGTAGAGGGAGATCCGGATCAGGACTGGAAATAGCATCGGCAGGTTCTGTAGCGTCCATAGGGATTTCGATGACAGTGGATTCCACTGCCTCTGGTGATACAGCGACAGGGGCAACTAAGAAAAGGCCAATTTGGACACAGTCGCCGCCATGAGCTGTGGCGAGGATTTGACGTACAATCTGTGCGAAAATAAGAATAGAATGTAAACCTTGGGAGTAATGACTGACGTGTGACAAAGTGTAACTGATCCCAATCTCATCCCCCTTCACCGCGATGTGCTTCATCCCAACATCGCCGTGGTATAAAACGAGGTCGACGCCGACGCCAGCAGCCATACCGCTTAGGGCATCGCCAACACCCTGTAAAGTTTCACCAATATCAAAGTCACGCGCAGAGCTCTGGGGCGCCTGTAACGCGGCATCCGAGATCGCGGAGTTATTAGAGTCCACATTGGTTGTTTGATTAGAGGAGTCGCACTGGCACGAGGAAAGTGGAGCACCGAACGCGGCCATATTAGTGGACATGTAATTTAGGCTCTTCATCACAGTGAATAGTGCTGTAATGGAAGGGGTAGGAATAGGCAAGGCACAGGCGGAGAATTGCTCTTTCGCGGGGTCAAACACCTGCGGGGGAGACAATTGAAGAAGAGTCTGTATGATCATCTGAACAGAGTCCGCCAACTCCAGCGATAACTCGCGAAAATAATTCATATCGGAGGATGGCTGCATGGAGGGAGGAAAGGAACTGGGTGGAAGTACTAGTAATGGAGGTCGCTGGGGGTTCTTCAGGTACCCGATCTGGGATGGCAAGGGCACGGAGAATGCACGCGATAGCCGATGGAGGGGGGAGGCCTGGTCCAATGGGTTTTTGTCCAGGTTGAGTCGATTGGTAGGAGTGGTGAAGTCTGATTCCTCTGAGTCATCCCCATGCACCTTCTTCCCGGCTCCCGTGCTCCACCGTCTGGTTTTAACGCTCTTCTCCCCAGCCTTCTCTTCTGATTCGTGTTCGTGTTCGGAGGGAACGGAATCCGCATCTGAGGAACTGAGGGAAATGTGACGATCGGCTAGAGACGGAAGGGACGGGGCGGGACCCGCGTCTTCAGGCCACGCGAAACCGAATTTGCCAGAAGGAGGAAGGTCCAGTACCACGGAATCCTGAGGGGTGGACTCGTCACTGGCGCCGGGAGTTACTGTTGGTAGACGGACGGTAGGGATACGTGGTGCAGTGGACATGGAAGATTGACGTGGTGTTGTTGGTAGCTGAGGGTATTCCGAAGTCGCTGAGCAGATCCCACCGGGAATTGAAGCGGGGTGAGGAACAACCCCACGATGGCGAGGGACAGACCTATATCGAGTTGAGTTGAATCTGTTTCTATCGTCGGGAGTCGATCGGATTGATGTTTGCCACCAAGGCGGATTCGGAACTGAGCTGGTAGTCACCACGTCGCCGCAGCCATCCCACGGACCGTGACACGTCTTATTATCTCTGGCTGGCAACGCCCTCGGCCTCTGTCTTCCATCCTCTCTCCTCGCCCATTTCAGCTCCCCTTTGCAACTTCCATGTTCTGGCCAGTGTCAGTGTCTACAGGGCGGCTACTATGACCCCCCTCGGCAGATTCACTTCCAAATTGTTCCGCGCTGCGTCTATTGCGCAATTTCCCTTTCAAGTCGTCAAACGTGACTTGAAAACATGAAGAGGACTTCGAGTACATCATCCCCGTGTTTTCAATACACGTGGTGATCCTCGGACAGAACAGTGGGTAACGGTACAACTAACTGCTACCGCACGTGCAATCGGCTCGGTCAGCCACGGTCACTTGTCTGAACGTGGAACGTGCCAGCCTGCCCACTGCCCTAGACCTATCAAGCCGTGGAAAAATTTAATACCCCGCACGTACGCTCACTGACCAAACCCGTGGAAACCTTATTGTGCGACGTGGCCTCCGCACTAACGTCTGACATGAAGAACACAAACCTGCTAGTTCAGAATCGCCTGCCGCAGACAGGCAGATAGCCGCAAACCGCCGCAGGAGTCATCGATGGACCTTGACAAATGCTTCGGACCTCCACGTTAGAAGATATTCCATCCCATTTTGGTCGGCGCAACAATGTCACGTTTGCCCAGCTCCTGAATTCTTCCGACGAAGGTCCTTGTGCGTTTTGTCTCAAAACCTTTCACCAATATGTCAAGCCTGGGATGTGGCTAGCCGGCAGTAATGCGGGGGGTGACTGAGGTGCCACGTATTGGACGAGTTGGAAGCTTGAATAATGAGCTTGCTCCCTCTCTTGTTGCTCTGACCGTCTGACGTTTACCTTGTCGAATTGGCACCCAATCACTCTTTCTCGGCCTCTTCCCGTCTTCACACCGTACTGTATATCACAGCGGAATGGTTTCATACCAGATCGGTGGGTTTTCCAACGGCTAGCCCCTCAAGCCCCTCTGCAGATGAAGTTTGTCACAGAACTAGCGTTCCGCACCGGCCCAGCGTGTGATACAGGAGGACCAATACGGTTGCCTTGCAAGCGCCTGCGTTTCGCCAGCGATGCCTTGCTGCTGCTGATTGATCTATTTTTCATTCCCGGCGGCGCTCCACGTCACTAAGCTTTACTGCGCATCATGACTGGTCATTACAAACCGGGCTTTCCTCGGAAATTATGTCCACGCCTTGTATGACCATCCCTGTTACGGCGTAGTGCCATGTCCGGACTGCACGCTGGGATGCACGCTGAGGGGGCATGGACGGCAGTAAGCGTAGCAGATCTCAGCGTTGCGGGGTTGGTTTCCCGTTCGCCAAGCTAGCGTCCTGGGACCAGAAACATGTTTGATGCACGGCCTTGCCATACATATCTATTAGATCTAAGGTTCGATCCCACTTCCCATCAGAACAAAACCTCCTTGTAGACCCCAGGGGCTAATACAATACTAACGGGGACACCAATTTCGCGCAGGACCTACCATTCAGTCACTCCGGATTTTTCACACATCACTACAAACTTAATGCCCCTGTACCTTCTGGTTAGCATGCACCAACCTAGTGAATTTGATTTTAATAATTATGTTGTGTAGTTTTGTGATTTGACGATAACCGATAACCGTGATGATAAGGTTGCACACGAGGCCTGAAACATTAAACGGCTGAACACCACACTATAGTTCATCCTACTTCACAGAATTATATTTTGGATGATTCCGTGAAATCGTATATCACAATAACCAGATTAACGCGATTTCTCTTGAACCTTACGTCACCAAATATCACTTCAAAGTGCCGAGCATACCAAGCGTGCGATACATAGAAAAACTGAGGTTGAATGAGTCGTGGCTGTGAGTGAACACTGAGTTATGAATAACAATGTACGTATGTGAGGAATTAAGTGCAAAGAACCAGACGACGGGTTCGCAATGAGACGGTGAATGAAAGAGGCACTTGCTACTAATGGTCTGCGTTGCGTGCGGAAGCAAGCATACCACAGTATTCAGTACTGCAGTTCAACATCACCCTCAGCCACCAAATCCATGTCGTGATAGCTGACTTTCTTCCCAGCTGCTGCGCGGGGGTCCTCCTTTGCATCTGGGGGGGGCGGAGGGGGGGGGCCGCCGGAATCGCCTCCGCGTGTGCTCCTACGGTTACTCCCACCCCTACGTCCGTGGGACTCATCGCTCAGCGGTTGGTCAATGCTGACAGGAGGCTTGGCTGGTAGACCGGCAGAAGCCGGTATTGTCGTCGGAAAGTCGATGGGGAAATCCGATCCCGGTGCATAACCGCTGATGCGGTCACTCAGTCGACGTGTAGAAGCACCATCATCACGACGCGGGGCAAGTGCTATATTCGGTACGTGTGAGTAAGTGTAAGGATCCCAGTGTTGAGGAATGTTCATTGGAGGGGGGAAACCACCTGGTGGATAAGGAGTGGGATAGAAAACGCCTCCATTGGCTCCCCGCATGTAATCGGCAGGCGGAATCAGAGGTGGTCCAGGTAGACCATAGGCTTGAGGTGGTGCCTGCTGCCCAGCGCCTCCGGCTTGGGGTAGATGACTGTATGGCTGGATATGATGAGGATCAAGAGCAAAGTTGTTGAAATACGGGAGCTAGATAGAAAATGTGAGTCAAAGGGCTCGGTGAATGGTAATGGCATTTACATCGTCCAGCAATTTAACAAGCTCAGGGTGCTTATTCGCGATATGTTTCTCCACAAAAGATGTAGCCTTGAACAACTTCTGGCAAGTCTTGCAACGGAACCTGCCTTCATCTTCCTGCTTTACATATTGCTCGGCGACTTTCGATAGTTCCCTTGATAGTACATGGAATAAGTAAAATACATCATGTTAAAACAAAAAAACTCACTCATCATAGGCTTTACCACCGTAGGCACGAGGGTCGACAGAATCCCGATCGAGCAATAGAGCAAGTTTGGAATCCAACCACTCAACCCAGCGGTCCTCTGCTCTTCCTCTTAGGATAAACCGCAATAAGAAAACAATGCAGACGTACCACTCTTTCTCCATTCGCGCGAATCCTCGTCTTTGGTATCTTTACCACGATCATCAGGAGAGGGTTCATTCTCCTTGGACTTCATATCACTGTCGTCCAGCATAGGGCTCTCCTCTTTGACTTTCGTGACATCCTCTGCCATTTTTGCCTTAAACTCATCATAGGTCGCCTTGGATAGCGGCTTCCTCAGATGTTGAATGCACTTACGCTGTAACTCCTCCTGATGATCGGTAGTTACAGCGCAGTAGTAGCAAGTGTGGAAAGCTTCGCGCAGGGTTGCCAGAACCAAATCAAGTGATATAGCAGTCTTGCATAGGGCTCAGCGCCTAGGTTGCACACAAAGAGCTCATCAGTCTTACCTTGCGAATTTCCAGATCATCCTCATCGAGGCCATCTTGCGGTATCTCTGCAAGGACTCGTTCGATCCGCTGCTCAATTGCCGAGAGCGAGCTTCTGGAAGGCTCAGGATCGTCACCGTCGACGTCACCATTCGCCAGTGTCAGCATATCCTCCTGCAGAGGGCCTTCAGGAAGAGCGGTGACTTCATCACGGGATATAATGCGAAGCTTTCGAAGCGCATAACACTCAGCCTCAAGACGAACAAGCAGAGTCCGCGCCCTCTCCAAATCTTTCCTTAGGATGTCAGGGCGACTCGCAACGTCCGGGGCATAGCGGACCCGATTTTTGAAAGGCTGTTTGTTGTGGAGGATATGCAACTTGAAGCCATCGATCTAGAAGAGAAGCATAAACTGAATGAGAATAACACAAAGTATGGTAGTTCAGGACTCACCTTCCGTTCGCTGAGCTCCGACATGATGACATTAATGTCAGCGTCCTCGTGGAACTTCAGCCAACCGGCACGATAGAAGTTGCGCTTTTGAAGAGGATCTCCCAGAGCGAGGTAAATAAAACCGGGAATGGTATCAAGAGCCTGCGGCGACCTGATAAGACATTGTTCTGGAACCAACAACAGAGGACACGTACACCAACAGTCTCAAGTTTAACACGTCCAATGTCTGGCGGTATGGTGCGAATCATAATCTGATGCCCCTCTGGGGCCACAGAAACTTCTTCACCCCTATCGCGGTTATCCCTCTTTCCGTTCTCAACACTTTTACCGTTCGCGTCCAACTTGTCACCGTCCTCCTCGACATCGACAATAACATCCTCATCAACCTTCATCGACTCATCGACAGGTGCCAGACCATCGTGGTCAAGGAGCGCTTCTTGATCCTCCTTCGTCTCCTCCTTTTTAAGAGTCATGGACTGTTTCGCAGGAGAAGATGGCTGATAAAGGTTGCCAGACTGAGGATCAAACAAGCCAGCGTCAAGATTTTCTAAGAAGGTATTCAATCGACCTCTCCAGCCTTCCTTCCTGACACGCTTGCGTAGGTACGCATATTGGGCAGAGGGGTCATACTTCTCAGCAAACCAAGGCGACTTTCGGTGATGGTCAAACATTGTTTGTAACTATAGCAATACAAGAGGTCAATGACAATTTTGGGGGAACAAAAGAAAATTGAGCACCTGTTGTGCAGCAAACGATTTTTTGTATTTCTCCCACCGCAATTTAATGCCGTTTCGGGGCTTTGATCCATCAGCAGCTTGTTGCTGGGCCGCTTTATCAGAGCTGTCTTCCTCAGCGGCAAGTTGTGGGTAGTAATATCGGAACCACTCGGCATACTGCTTGAGGGAAGCAGGATAATCAAGCGTATGTGGATCCGGAGGCGCACGGCGCGAAGGGGGATTATGGTAAGAAGAACGCCTAGGCGATTTGTAGCCGGGGCCCCTGGAATCTGAACGATGGTTACATTTTGATGTTGGATGGGCTCAAATAACACGCTACCAACCATATTCGTCGTATTTCGCCCTAGGATCGCGTTCATAAGGTGATGCAGAGCGTCGACGCTTTCGAACACCTACATTTAGTAGAGTCAACTCACAACCTAGGAGGTGGTCTAAACATGACGTACCATCCTCTGGTGTTCGGCTACGACCACGGCGACCATAATCGTACACGGCACGGTCCCGTTCCATCGCATATGCTCTTTCCCTGTCCCACGAGTCCCAGTCATTTCGGTAAGGGTCGGGACCATGATGATCCGGAAATGGAGGCCTCGAAGGGTACGAGCCTCTGTGAGGCGAACGCGAACGCGAATGACGAGAAGGGAGATAAGCAGAGGCAGCCCAAGACATTTTTCAGAAGGCTGAACGATGTGACGAGAAGGGAGGAGACAAAGGGAGAAGAGTGTAGATGAGAGACATGAACGCAGATAGAGCGAGCATGATGAAGAACAGACCTCTTAGGAACCGCGAAGACGAAGACAGAGAGTGCGCGAGGGCGTTGAACCAACGCAACCGCGACGCTCAGTGCAAGTTTCGCGATGTGAGAAACGACGCTCGAACGGAGTATTCCGCATGTCACCCCCCGCAGTAAAACTCCGCTTCAATCTCAGCATTGTAGCCACCGCTAATCTCCGTTTACATCCGATGAAATTAAAAAATGCTACCTAATACGCTCTCCAGTGTACCAGTACTCGTCCGTGGCCTCTTCAACTCGCTTTTCCTTGATCCGCTCTCGCTTGCGGGTCTCTTGTTAACATCCTTTCTTTTAAACTCCTTCCCTGCAGCTTGTCTACGTTCCTCGCGTTTGTCGAGCACTCGTGCGAGCTCTACATTCTTCAGATACTCGCGTTGCTCCGACCTTGACTGTGATAATTCGAGACGCATCCGAGCTGTGTGCATTGCCGCCTCATGAGCTGAGAGTGGAGGGCTGAGTCAGCGCCTTTGCGTGTAATAGTTTCTATTTGGTCGATGCTCACCAACTTGTTCAGTTAACATATGCCACTTGAACTTGGGCAAGTACTTGAGTGTCCAGACATCATCTCTCCACCGTGTTCCCTTTTTCCCTCCAATAGGCTGAGCATTCAACATTCCCGCGACAGATCGAGCGACTTTTTTGTCTTTGAATTCAACCCACCCTTCGGTATAGTATGGTTTCTTAGTGGAAGTGTATTTGCGACGCAAATAAGCACGTTTAGCATCTGTAAGGGTATTAGCTTCAGGTGTGGTCGAGGATGCATATCGACATACCCTCTTTTTGTAAATAAACCCGTCCCACTTCCCCGAACTGGTTCATGAGATGCCGCACTTTGGTAGGCTGCATGCCTGGAGGAATCCGCGAGATGTAAATAACCCCAGCTTTTTCCTGGGCTGCCCGGAAGGCGACTAGTGCTTCAGGGGTTAACGGCTTGACGATTTTAGGCCCTGCGAACCCATCTGCATCCATTCCATTGCCCAGTCCGTCAATGTTGTCTTCCTGTTCACTGTCCTGTTCTGATGTTTGATTGACGTCCAAAGAGTACCGGTCAGTTTGTCCAGACATTATTTTCGACGAGGTTGCGGGAGGACATTCGAATTCATCCGTTAGTGTGAATCTTTCATGGGTCAGCTTGGCCATATTTGTGAGTCGCCACTCTTGGGCAAGAGAAAACAGTTGAGACCAAAAGCAAGACCCGGGCCGGGGAATATTACACAGGCACGTGCAAACATCATTGATGCATCATCTAGCGACGACAACAACCGTGACTTGACGAATACCGTTGAGGGCAATGAACACCTCACTTTTGAGTTTGTATTCATTCCGAGTTATCTCTGTGCTTTTCTAAACCCGCTTCTTCCAGATCCTTTCAATATCACTTATCCAACCGCCGTCCAGGCTTCTCTTCCTTCCCAATGTTCCCTTGCAAGGTTCGACCGCTCGGGTCGTTTCGTAGCTGCGGGTCGTAGTGATGGCTCTGCCGCTGTGTGGGATCTTGAAACGCGTGAAGCAGTCCGCTGGCTAGAGGGTCATGTCAAAGGCATAACTAGCGTTGAGTGCGTAACATCACATGTGTAGCCCCTCAGGTGTTCTGTGAGTATTTATCATCTTCAAAAGCTGGTCACGGAACTCTCGGTTTGTGTTAACTTCCTCGAAGGATTGGAATGTGATTATGTGGGACATGGCCTCAGACATCGACCCCCCTCAGAGGAAAACGACCATCAGATTCGATGCGTCGGTGAGCTCTGCTTCTTTCCACCCGAGGAACAGGTTGGCTCTTTAGTTTATGCTTCATACTCGAACCCACCTCCTTTCAGCCAAATTATTCTGGCATTGCTTCAATCCGGTGATGCTTATCTGGTTGATCTCCGGAAAAAATACAGGGGGCGTGTCGAGCTTGAAGAGGCGCAAGATGACAATGACGAGGAATCTGGCGCTTCGTCAAGGTATGCCCTCCTATCACTACCATTTTCTCATGCGTATATTCAGCTTGCGACAGGTCAGCCATGACAGTGGCTCAATTCGATCCTACTGGACGACATATCTTTGTCGGAACCTCTACAGGATCCATTCTCGTCTTTAATACGAGAACAAAGACCGTCAGTTGTGCCTTTATCTTGCCATTGCAGATAATTAAACTGGTCAAATAGATGGTTGCTCGGCATAAAGTCCCAGGCGCAGGTATCATGAAAGGCTTCGACTTCGCCAAGTCTGGCCGGTGAGATGTCATACTGAAAACCTGTTATGCTAATTACTAACCTCAGCCGAACAGACGCTTGGTCACGAATTCCTCAGATCGAACCCTCCGCCAATTCACTCTAACTAATTATCCATCCCCAAACGCAGACGGGGAGTACATAGAACAAGAACTGGAGCCCACACATAAATTCAGCGATCCGATCAATAGAACCGCATGGCATGCGATGTCCTTCAGTCCAGATGGCGAATGGCTTGCTGGAGGTGCCGCCGACCCTGCCTCACATAAAATCTATATTTGGGACATTGCAAACGACGGTCAGCTTGCGAGCACCTTGGACGGCGGCCGGGAACCTCTTATCCACGTCCATGTACGTCGATCTATTGACGCTCATGCGGAGGACCAAAAAAACACCTTTACAGTGGCATCCGAGCAAGCCATCGATCGTCTCGACCACGAATCACGGTAACATCCTCATCTGGCACTGCCCGTCGCCGGAACGCTGGGGTGCATTTGCAGGTGGCTTTGAAGAGGTCGACGAGAACGTAGAATATGAGGAACGTGAGGATGAATTCGATATTGTAAGAGTCTACTAGGAGGAGGAGTGGGGGTTGGCAGAGCGAAAAATGAAGCAGGAAGAAGAAGAGGTAGATGTTTTGACCGGGAAAGACGCTGAGGAGGTTGTGGAACACCCGCGGGTTAATGGAGACGAGGAAGACATTGCGTGGGCCGATGATGACCCGGACGAGGACGTGCGAGGGTGGAAGATGAAGATAGTGATGGAGGACGAGTTGGACATGATTTAGATGTGATTTAAGTTCATTAAAAGCGCGACGACGTTGTTTATACTTGTTGAAGCACGCGTCCGTACCATCATTGCGCTCGAGCTCGACCACCCTCTTGTTCTCTGTTGTATCACCACATCGCGCGTCTTGCGACATTAGAACAGACCCTCGCAGGGGCACATGCCATCAGCCACTGCCTGCCCATCTCACCCGCGTCACACAGGCCACGTACAGTGGAATCCCAGTCTTTGAACTGTGAGTTTAGCAGATCACACTAATGCGCGTGTCCACGGTCTCACTGCTCTTGCAGGATGTGTAAAGGCGTTGCGGTCATGCGTCGGCGCGCTGATTCGTGGCTTAACGCTACGCAGATTCTCAAGGTGGCAGGTTTCGACAAACCACAGCGCACCCGCGTCCTCGAACGTGAAGTTCAGAAAGGCGAACACGAAAAGGTTCAGGGTGGGTATGGGAAATATCAAGGTGTGTCTCAATGTCGGACCTGCACACCACCCTTCATGAGTCTATCAAATCATTCTCCAGGCACTTGGATCCCCCTCGAGCGTGGACTACAACTCGCAAAACAGTACAACTGCGAGCACCTTCTGCGTCCTATCATTGAGTTCCAACCCGCAGCGAAGAGCCCACCGCTTGCCCCGAAGCATTTGGTAGCGCCCACGGCTGGGCGCCCACCCCGCCGTACAGGCACAGAGGGCAGCATTTCTAACGTTCGTGCGCGCAAGGCAGGTGACAATGGCAACGAATCCGAAGTTGTCGATAATAAGATGCGTGGATCTGAGGATGGGTCCATGACGCCTTCGCCATCTGGCGCGTCGTCCAGCTCGCGCACACCCTCTCCCATACGGAGCTCACCGAACCCGACTGCGAATTCCTACCAAAGTCTCGATCGTGGACCCGCCTCTCCTTCCCCGGAATCGCGGAGGCGCCGTGCGCCTCGCCGTACACATACATCGGCACACGGGAACGAATCCGACGGGGACCCTCAAGGGGTGAATGGTATAGTTGACGACAGGTCCTACGGGGATCAAATACTGGAGTACTTCATTTCCGACTCAAACCAGATTCCTCCGATTCTCATCAATCCACCTCCGGACTTGGACCCAAACATGGCCATTGACGACGAGGGTCACACCGCGCTACACTGGGCATGTGCAATGGGCCGCATCCGTATCGTCAAATTCCTACTTTCCGCAGGTGCGGATGTCTTCAAAGTAAACAAATCGGGGCAGACGGCACTTATGCGCAGCGTCATGTTTGCCAATAACTATGACGTGCGAAAATTCCCAGAACTGTATGAGCTGCTGCACCGTTCAACGCTCAACATCGACAATTACAATCGGACCGTGTTCCATCACATTGTCGACGTGGCCATGTCAAAGGGAAAGACCCATGCCGGACGGTATTACATGGAGCTGGTATTGAACCGATTGTCAGATTATCCGCGTGAGCTTGCGGACATCATCAACTTCCAGGATGAGGATGGAGAAACCGCGCTCACAATGGCTGCGCGTTGCCGCAGCAAACGTCTGGTAAAGCTTCTTATCGACCACGGCGCGGATCCGAAAATCGCAAACCGTGATGGGAAGAGCACAGAAGACTACATCCTGGAAGACGAACGCTTCCGTTCGTCACCGGTGATACCATCACGTGCGCTTTCAATGTCATTCCGCAATGCACAAGCGGCCTACCCGCCGGTACAAGCGACAGCGAATTATGCATTTGCGCCAGCGAACGGCGACCGCATGCCCCTACATCACTCGACGGCTGCGCAGACAGCTAGTACGCGGGCGATCACGGATATGGCAAGCATGCTTGACAGCTTAGCGGCGTCATTCGACCAAGAGCTGCGTGAAAAGGAACGAGATCTCAATCAGGCTCATGCGCTGCTCAGTAACATCCAAGCAGAGATCCTTGAATCTCAGCGAGCGGTGGGCCAGCTCAAAGTACAGTGCCAAGGCCTTGACGAGACGTGTACAATGCTACAGGAACTGGAAACTGAGCTCAATGCAAAGATGGGCAAGCGATACCGCTTTGGATGGGAAAAGTGGGTCAAGGACGAGGAGGAGCGCGAAAAGGCCGTGCGGGACGCCGCAGGGGGGGCGCTAGCCATTTTTCCCTCGGTTTCTCTGCACCCTCTCGAGGAGAATGCATTCGAAGACGAACTCGGCCCTGGAGTGGGGACAAAGCGCAAGGCGGCACCGGATGAGGAAGACGTTTCTGACCTGATTGCGCTGCATGCAGATGTACCGCAAGACCCGGAGTCACTGAGGATCTCGTGCGAGGTATTGCGAGAGGAGCTTGCGCAGCACAGAAAACGTCGGAAGGAGATGTTTGACGGGTTTGTGCGGTTCCAGGCTGAAGCGGGCACGGGCGGACGGATGACAGAGTATCGCCGGGTGATCGCTGCAGGTTGTGGCGGCGTACCCACGTCTGAGGTGGATAATGTCGTGAGCATGCTCTTAGAGGTAAGCGCACTTTTTCTATTTGACTTTCCCGTACATCCCTGAATAATCTTCCCCGGCGCAGTCTCTCGAGTCTGAAGAACCGAGTTCTTCATCTGTGGCGTGGAGTAGTATGACGCATCCCTCGCGGCCAGTTCCAGCTGGATAGTACGAACGATGAAAATGATACCCTTATGTCTACCGTTTTTGCATTAAAAATTGCTCGTGTTGTACTCGGTTTTGTACCCAGTGTATCCATCTACCAACATCACGTAACAGACGCCTTGCTTTGTCATCCACTTTGAACTGTAGTCTGTACTGTAACCGTGAACGCCGTCGCAGTGTCATGCCTCTCACCTCAGGGCAGGTTCGCGCTGCAATCACGAGCAACCCATGGACCAAAGACTTTCGTCACCTGGAGCCGTTTCCTACCAGCTACCTGATGCGGTATTCGTTCAAGGACATGATGATCAAGGCAGCCAAACCACAAGACCGTATTAAATACTGGAATATCGTGCCAGGAGACCGGGTTAGGATCATTGGAGACAAAGGAGGCCAGGTGCAAGAGGTTGCCAAGATCAACAAACTCTCGAACCGTGTGTACCTCAAGGGTTCGCAAGCAAATGTGCGTAGATCCCAGCTCTGCTCGACTCTCCCGCTAACTTTGTGCTCCGCGCGCATCCAAGACCGCGCGTGAAGGCAGTTTAAAAAATGTTCCCTACTCACAATGTCAATTGTTCCTTGGGGACTTTGAGTTCCCTCCAAAAGGCAAGGCCACTGAGCCACGTACACTGCGGTATGTCCGACTACTTTTTTTTTGTCTCATTCCCGTTCCTCAGCGATTTCTCAGCGTCTTTGCCACTCGCATTGGCACCTCAAAACCCCATTGGCAACCCATGGGTGCACGCTACGAATGGGACCGCTTTGCAGCCGGGACTACACCTAGACTCCCCGGCACTACAAAAACCTCCGATCGTATCCGAATTCCCTGGCCAAAACGGCCCGAACGCCCAAAATATGAACGTACGTTGTGTTTTCTCTCATGTGTTGCATTGCAGGAACACTGAAACGGACTCGAAGCTACTCTATACACCGCAAAGGCTGAAGACGTGATGGAGGTTACCTACAAGCCTTTTGCGCTTCCCTCTGACGCGAGTGCAGCCGTGCCTAAGGAAAACCAGGAGAACGATTATATCCAGTCGGTACTCGATCCCGAAAAGCGCGCCTATGATGCGGCGACGCCGGTGGAACTTCACCTGCAGAAGGAGCTATCGAACCCACACAGTCGTGCTAAGAAGCAGGCGCGCTGGCAGGCTGAACTTGCACGACAACGCGGGCTTCTCGCGGAGTACGTGCAACGTGAGTTGAAGGGTCTTAAAGGCCGAACGCGGCGCGAGGCGCGCGC
>WNFQ01001621.1_pt1 | contig 16437 bp, 12 predicted proteins | sample 5400171 | NCBI WGS metagenome assembly WNFQ01 (sample SAMN13153356, study PRJNA577476) | soil metagenome | isolation source: 20 cm soil under Madrone tree | place: USA:California | collected 2016-06-14 | reverse complement strand
GTCCATCAGGGCCCATCCGGTCGCACGCTTCTCGCTGCCGGTCAGGTCGATACCAACAATTCGAGGAGGATTTGGCGCGTTCGGGCATCTGTCGAGCAAACGTGTAACCAGCGTTCTGCTCTCAGACTGGATAGAAACGCGCCTCAAAACAGCGCGCTTGTTCGACCGCGGCATCTGCGCCGCGCCCGTGAACACAGGGGCAATCGAATGCTTCAGGAAACTTGCCGTCTGTTTGGAGAGCCTGTCGTAGGCAATCTCCATGATTGCCTTCAAATGAACCACGTCTTCCGTGTTGTACTGAATCAGTTGCTCCAAGGCGCTCTTCTCACCTCGAAGATACTTCGCCCAGAGCACAGTCATGTCATAGCCCGTCAGATCTTCGATTCCGTCAGGACGCTTCAATCCAAGTTCTGCCTCGATCGACTTGAGCCCGCCCTTCATGCCCAATTTCCGGGTGATCCAGCGCAGGTCAATATGTATGGGCGGCAGCGCCAGATTTGGGAACGCCAGCCTCAAAAACCGCAGGTCAAATCCCGCTCCGTTGAAGGTGACGACAACTGAATACCCGCTCAGGTGAGCCGGAAGCTCCTGCAGGTTGTCTCCCTCAACAAAAACTTTGTACTTGCGTCCGTCATACAGACCAACGGTTGTGATGGTGTCGAAGACCGACGACAGGCCGGTCGTCTCAATATCCAGGTAAACGCACTGGTCGACAAATTCTGGGAACACCCGCCAGGCCTCGCCCATAGTGGAGAGCCGCTCGAAAAAAACAGCATCCTTGTGGCGAATAGCCTCCCGCGAGCGCGGAATGTATTCGTCGAGCTTTTTGTGGAGGCGTCCGCCAACGGCACCGAAACGCTTCTCGAACCGGTCGGCGTCATCCCAGCTATGGATGCCGTGTTCCCACAGGTCCAGCTCGGTCTGCTTTCCTATGCCCGGAATGTGGATGAAAGTCTGTTGCAGCATAGGTTTTCCACTTGGGCTTTTTCGTTGCCAAGTAGTGTTGGCAAATCGGAATTATAGCGCAAAGAGTAGTTGACAGCATACAACGAGTTTTACGAATATTGTGTGCGATTTCCGCATTTAGCGACAAGACTTCTTGACATGGAATGGAAAAAAGATCTCGCCGAGCAGATCAAGAGGGCGCGGGAGTCTGCGAATTTAACCCAAGGCGAACTCGCTGACATCCTTGACGTCAGCAGGACGATGATTAGCAATTACGAGACAAACAAAGGCGTGCCGACTATCGACGTTCTAGCGGTCATGGCTGTTGAGCTAGAAACGAAGTTTAAGATTAAGGGCCTTCAGGTAATCGTCGAGCCACCTTCGTCGCGGTTGAGATCCGTGCCGAAGCAGCTCAGGTTGGACTTCGAGAAATCGCAGCCGTTTCCAGGCGCGGTCATAAGTATTACGCCGAAGGGCGGCCAGATTCTAATTACCGCCAAGATTCCTGCCTAGGCCATCCCTAAGACAGAATTTACAAGTTTACCCTTGACTAACGATCAGACTTGTTGTACCTTCTCCTATGACTTCGACGCATTTCCCGTCCCCCGCCACCAGCTATCCGCTTTCCTTTCAATCAGCTGCAGCCTCTTTGCCCTCTGTTTTCGCGCGCCGCCCTTTGTTTTCAATAGCTTGCAGCCTCTTTTCCGAAAACACCCGGGGTGGGGGTACCCTAACGCCTCCGCACCAAGCTTCGCTTCCGAAGGGAGTGCATTTTGCGAAGGATTGCAAGAACACCGAAACGGCAACTCTAACTACCTTTAGAATCAACACTTGCAAAAGTGTATCAAAACAAATGACTTTAACCACCTTTAGAATCAACACTTATGCAAAACCCGGGGGGAGGGGTGTCGCCTGCTGCCTTCGCCCTTGCGAAGATTCGGATTAGCGCGCAGCAGAGCGGAGGCACCCCATGGGACGTAGCCGTTCGTCCCGCCAGCGCCCTTTGTACCCGCCTAGAAGTGGAAACCCAGCTCCGCCGTGTACGCCCGCGGCGTCACGAAATGCGTCCCGCTGAACGTTGAGAGGAAGTTGTACACCGCCGTTTTGTTGGTCAGGTTGATGACCGTGAAGCGCAAGCTCCACTTGTACCGGTCGCCATGAAACAGGTCGTCGTCGCCCACAGACACATCAAACAGATTGCGCGGTTTGACGCGCGTGGGGTTACGGTCTAGGTTAAACGTGGGACCCGCAATATTGAGCAGTTTCGCGCCACTGCTGGTCGGATTGGGCCCGCAGCTAGTGGGCGTCAGAGCGGTCGTTAACGTCGCGCTATGCGTGATCCCACCGGCATCGACGCAGAAGAGCCCGATCGCCGTCTGCTGGTCCGCGTCCAGGAAGCCGGACGCATCCGCGAAGTTGTCAAGGCTCGGGTTGCTGGCTACCAACCCGCTGTCATACCGCCAATTGAAAGCGACCCAGGGCAATTTCAGCCACGGTTGATATTGAAAATGGGTTGTCTGATTGAACGCCTGGTCGTGGTCGATGCGGAAAACTTCTCCGCCCGTAATGCTGGAGCCCAGACCGGCAATCTGTGGCGGGAAATAGCGCGCCCGGACGTGCGCAAGCACGGCAAATGCCGTAAAGCCGTGGTAGTTCGGCATGCTCACGCGAACCGAAGGGCCGTCGATTTTTGAACTCCTCCAGGAAATCGGGAAGAAGATGGGTGTGTTCGCAAATGTGCTGAAGTCAAACGCATTATGCGTGAACTTCCACAGGTAATCGGCGTCCACAACAACAAACTTACCAAATGCTTGCTGAAAGCCAGCGTTGAATTGGTTGCGCTGCCCGGAGCGGAGCGGTGATTGTAAGCTGTTCCCGCCGATCACGCCCAGGACCACCGGGTTTGTCGCTCCCACGCTGGAAAGAATCAAATTTTCGTTGAAGGGCGTCTCCAAGACGCGCGAATAAGAGGCTCGGAGAACCGAGTTTGTTTTCTTTATGTTGTAAGCGACGCCCAGGCGAGGCTCCGGCTGCCAGTCGTGCACAATCCCACGATACAGGTCAACGCGAAGTCCTAGATTGAACGCCCAATTGCCTTCCGTAATTGTGTCTTGGCCATAGAACGCGAGTTCCTTCACGTCCGTGTGCCCTCGGAAGGGGAAGAGCGTCCCTCCGGCCGTCAGGTCGAAGGGCGGCAGAACTGCGCATGGATCGGGAGCAGGGTTGCCATTCGGGCAACCCAGGCTCGCGAGGAAATTCGGATCCGTAATTCCAAAGTTAAAATTTTCCGTCAGGAATGTGTGCTGAAACGTGACGCCCGCCTTAATGTTGTTCGCGCCTTTGACGTAAGACAAGTCGGACCGAAGGCCTGCGTTCGTCAGTGTCCGGTGCTGATTGAGCGTGGCCGAGGAACCGCCGGGAATGAGGCCAGTCCCGTCCGCGAAAACGTTTGCGCTCGGGTAATAGTCAAACACGTCCCGCCGCACGAACGCTCCCAACGTGAAAAGCGTCGTCGGGCTGATTAGCCGCGTCCATACCGGGGCGATATTAAAGGTACTGATCTTCGCGCGTTGATCCTGGGCTGGCAGGGGATTTCCGGTGATCGGATCGTTGACGCCGATGTTGAGATTATCGATGGTATTCGGTGTCTGGAACCAGGACCGCGTATATTGGAAGTTCGTGTGAATTGTGTCCGCGCCCGTGAGCTGGTAATCCACGCGGTCAAAGAGATTCTCCTCGTTGCCCTTGTCGTGAATGGCGTGAAGCTCCGGCGGATCCAGGAATCGGCTGGTCCTCAAACCATTGGCCGCGATGAAGTTGCCCCACTTGGCTCCTCCATACGCCAGGCGGAAGCCCCCGCTTACAGAACCAAAGCTACCGTAAGAGGTAAAGATAGAGCCCGTCGGCTTTGTCACCCCAAGCCCGGAGCGCGTCGTCACCTTGATCACCAGGCTCGTCTTATCGCCGTACTCCGCTGGCGGACCTCCGGATACCGCCTCAATCGATTGGATCGAGTCCAGCGGAATCTGATTTGAGAACACTTTGCTCTGCTGATCCGTGATCGGCTGTCCGTCCACGGAAAAAGAGTTCTCTGCGTGATCGCCAAGGCCGTGAAACAGCCCGTTTGAGTCCGCAACCACGCCTGGTGATGCCAGCGTCACCAGCGAGCTCACTGCTGACGATTGGCTCTCGAGCGGCAACCTCTCGGTCAAGGTGGTGTCCACGTCGGTGTGAAAGCTTGGATCATTCTCGATCAAGTCCGGGCCATGCGCTTCCACGGTCACGCTGGTCTCCGCCGCGCCGACTTTCAGGCTAATTTGTACGTTCGAGGGAACCACGGAGCGGACATCCACATCTTGTGCCGAAGACGCAAAGCCTCCTGCAGCAACCGTCAGGTGATACGGATTGAACGGAATATTGCTGAAATGAAAGATCCCATCGCTATCCGTGGTTGTCTCCCGATGATAGCCGGTGACCGGGTTGGAAATCTCCACCTTCGCGTTTGGCACCGTGGCGCCGGACGGATCCTTAACCACACCGTCGATCGATCCCGAATTGCCCAACTGCGCCTTGAGCGGTGCCGCACAAAACACCAAGAGCAAACTTAAAGCCGACCACGCGATCCAACGAAAAGTCCGAATCATTTTTCCTCCGTCCCAGCAAAGGGATGTGTGCTTAGGGTGGATAGGAGCCGCCAAAAGAAATGGCGGTCGCCCGAGCAGCGATGCAGCTCGGCGCGAAGAAACAGCGACGGAGATTTAGCGGAAGTGATTACGCGGAGGGAGGACCGCGAGACGCGCGATGTAGCGAGAAAGAATCGAGCGGTGAAGCATTCTCCGGAAGAACAGTGTGCCAGGCGACTTGTCGCGCTTCGGGAATCAGATCCAGGGGCGCGGCCGCCAACGCCGGCATGTGCAGCGCCTGGCAAGTGTGGCAAGCGGTGTCCGGCCCGCCGGTGTGATGATGCAGAACGGAGCCGCCAGCGGCGAAATACAGCAGCGCCACGCAGCCTAATATAGCCAACGCGCGCCTGCCGGAAATGAGTCTGGCGAAATCCATATCTCTAATGCCGCACACCTCAGTGTAGCAGCTTAGACGGACGAAGCACTACTTCGGTTGCTCTGTATCCTAATCAGGCGATACCTATTTCCTGGTTCAGAAAACCGACAAGGAATTTCCATGCCAAGTAATATGCCGCCATTCCGATTGGTATCATTGGCAAAGCATATTGCCATTGAATGGTGAACACATCGAGCGCACGGGCCAAGGCTATCCCGCCCGGAAACAAGAGCAAGGGTAGAAGCGCTCCGTGAAGTCCCAGGGAAAATCGCACACGCGATCGTACAGCGAGATACAACATGTTCCACAATCCCCAGATATTCGGCACCACGGCCATTGGGAAAACTAGCCCACGCTCAAGCGGCCGTGCTGGCATCTCGACGATGGTAGCGCCTTTGGCAATAAACGACTACACGCTGGGGCGGAGAAGGGCGGAATCACTTAGCAAAATAGATGACTTGACCTCGCAACCATCCTTCCCTAAGCTCCGTCATATTAGGTACATGCATCGCGACCTACCGCAAATTCGCATCCTGGCCGTGCTCCTGGCGATCATCTTTCTTGGGGCACAGTTCCATTTTTGCGCTGATCTAAATGCGGGACCCGCTTCTTCCCACATATGTCCGGTCTGCAACGCGGCGAGTTCCGCGGTTTCTACGCCTGCTTTGCTCATCGCGCTTGTGTCCATCTCCGATCGCTTGGAAAATCGCGGTTACACCCTCACTGTATCCACTCACATCCCACGCGCCGTCTCTCCGCGTGCGCCTCCCTCCTTCGCCAGCATCTCCTAACCACGGGTCCTGGTTCCTCCAAAATCTTTTAGGGGAGTAGTCCTATGAAGAAATTTGTCGTGGTGTCCGCTATCTTTTGCTTGGGTTCCACTGTTTACGCACAGGAGACGCCTCCGGCCGCGACGCCTTCCGCTCCGCCGACGCAAGAAGCGCGAATGAAAGCCCTGGAGGACCGGGTCCGCACGCTCGCCGAGGAGGTCGCCATGCTGCGCGGCGAGCTAAAGGCTGTCAGCGACGCGAAATCTGCGGAGCCTCCTTCAGACCCGCGCATTCTGCTGACTGCTGCGCATGTCGAGCCCGGCATGCTTCCTGCGAACCCACTACCGACAGCCGCGTCTGCCTCGCCCGACCCTGCGCCCGCGGCGCCGCAGGTGGCGCAGACGCAAACCTATGGCGGCGCCACCTCTAACGCCAAGCTGCTCAACCCCGACATCAGCCTGATCGGCGACTTCATCGGCACCGCCGGCCACAACACCATCTCCCCCTCCCGCTCCCTCGAGCTCCACGAGTCTGAAGTCGGCATGCAAGCCATCATCGATCCCTACGCGCGCGCCGACGCTTTCATCTCCTTCGGCGAGACCGGCGTCAACGTGGAGGAGGCCTATGTCACCTTTACGTCGCTGCCCGCCGGCTTGCTGATGAAGGTCGGCAAGATGCGCGCTGATTTCGGCAAGGTCAACACCATTCACAATCACGCACTGCCGTACATTGATCGCCCGTTGGCTACAAATAATCTTGTGGGCGGCGAAGACGGCATCGATGACGCGGGCATTTCCATCACCCGCTTCCTGCCCGCTCCGAAAAGCTGGTTCGCCGAAGGCACCGCCCAGGTCTTCCGCGGCGATTCTTCCACGGTGTACGCGGCTAACCGGCGCCAGGATCTCAGCGTGGTCGGGCACCTTCGCGGGTACAGGGATTTGAGCGAATCGACAAACCTGGATCTGGGAATCTCCTATTCGCGAGGCCACAGCAATCTGGGGTTCGATTTTGGCCCGAATTTCTTGACGAATCTCTATGGTGCGGACGCCACGCTTCGCTGGAAACCGCTGCGGCGCGCCATCTATAAGAACTTTCTCTTCCGCACGGAGCTCTTCTGGAGCGCGCGCGATCAGTTGTCCCCGCTCAATGCGTTCGAGACGCAGCACGCGTTTGGCATGTACTCGTCAGCCGAATATCGCGTGAATCGCCGCTGGACGGTAGGCGGGCGCTTCGATCGCAGCGGCCGCGCCACCAACGCCAATCTGACCGATACCGGCTTTTCCGGCATACTTACTTATTGGCCGAGTGAGTTCAGCCAAATCCGCGGGCAATACCGTTTTGGGCATCTCGCGCTCGCGAATCCTGGCGATTTTTCGCTCGCCAACGAATTTCTGTTTCAGTTTTTATTCGTGATGGGCGCGCACGGGGCGCACCCGTTCTAGCTTTTCGGCACCTAGGGAGAAACGCTAATGCATAGATGTAGCTTCGGCACGCGCGTGACCGCGGTTTTCACCGCGCTGGCATTTTCAATGGCGCTGCTCGGACCAGCGCCCGCGCGCGCGGCCGGCAAACTGAAGATCATGACTGCTACCACGGACCTCGCCGCGCTGGCCGAGGAAGTCGGCGGGGAAAAAATAGAGGTGGAATCGATCGCGCGTGGCTACCAGGACCCACATTTCGTCGACGCCAAGCCCAGCTTCCTTCTGAAATTGAAGCGCGCCGACCTGCTGATCGTCGTCGGACTCGAGTTGGAGATTGGCTGGTTGCCGCCGTTGATCAACCAGTCGACGAATCCGAAGATACAGGTGGCTGCACCGGGATATCTCGATGCTTCGCGCTTCGCAAAAATTCTGGAAATTCCCACCGGGCAAGTGACCCGCGCCGAGGGCGACGTGCATCCTCTGGGGAATCCGCATTATTGGCTGGACCCGGAAAACGGCTTGCGCATCGCCAAAGGCATCGCGGACAAACTGGCCGAGATGCGTCCGGAAGACGCGGCGTATTTCGCGCAACGTTATGCCGATTTCGAGCAACGCCTGAAGCAAGCGGATGAGCGCTGGCTGGCGGAGATGAAACCCTACGCCGGGCGCAAAATCGTGACCTATCACCGGTCTTGGCCGAACTTTGCCGAGCATTTCCACTTGAATGTGGCGGGCTACGTCGAGCCACGCCCTGGTATTCCGCCCAGCCCGCAGCACACCGTCGCGTTGATGCAACTGATGAAGCGCGAAAACGTAAAGGTGATCGTAGTGGAACCCTATTTCGATTTGAAGACACCCAATGCGGTCGCACGCGAAACAGGCGGGCAGGTGCTGGTGCTGCCGCCGTCGGTGGGAGGCGAGAAAGAAATCACCGATTACTTCAAGCTGTTTGATTACGACATCAGCAAGCTGAAGCAGGCGTTTGGCGCCACTCACTAGCTCAGGAGATCGTGCCGATGGAGATTTTTCTTTTTCTGCTCGCGCCGTTTGTGGCCAGCCTCATTCTGACCGGCATCCATGCCTATCTCGGCGTGCACGTTGTGGAGCGCGGGGTAATTTTCGTGGACTTGGCGCTGGCGCAGATCGCCGCTCTGGGCGCCACCGTGGCGATCGTCGCGGGCATGGACCCGCACGGGCGCAACTCGTATTGGATCAGCCTGGGATTTACATTTCTAGGCGCGGCCATTTTTGCGCTGGCGCGCACGCGCCGCGGACACATCCCGCAAGAAGCCTTCATCGGCATCGCCTATTCGGTGGCTTCGGCAATGGCCATTCTGCTGATGAGCAAGGCTACCGGCGAGACCGAGCATCTCAAAGATATGCTAGTCGGAAATATCCTGGCCGTCTCCTGGCCGGAAGTGCGCAAGACGGCGATTCTGTACGCGCTGGTCGGCATTTTCCACTACGTGTTTCGCAAAAAGTTCCTGTTGATTTCCATGAATCACGAGAAAGCGGAAAGCCTGGGCGTAAGCGTGCGCTTCTGGGATTTTCTTTTCTACGCTTCTTTTGGATTTGTCGTTACTTCGTCGGTGGCCATCGCCGGCGTGCTGCTGGTCTTTTGCTACCTGATTGTTCCCAGCGTGGGCGCCATGCTTTTTGCCGATCGCATCGGTCCGCGGCTGGCCATCGGCTGGACCATGGGCACGCTGGTCTCCGCGCTCGGCTGCTATCTGAGCGTCCTGCTCGATACGCCCACTGGTGCAACGATCGTGGTGACGTTCGGCGGTGTCCTGGTCGTGATGTTTCTGCTGCATCTGGTGGTGCACCACGGACGAAGCGCGGAATTGGCTGGGTCGCGCGCAGCGCAACGCGAGCTGTCGCAGGAAGGCGTAGCCGGCCAGCGTGAGTAGATCGCGAAATCTCTCTTGCGGCTGCGCCCCATCATGATGACCGCGCTGGTCGCCTGCCTCGGTCTGCTTCCTGCGGCGATGTCCACGGGCGTGGGCGACAAAAACGGTCGATTTTCTGACCCTTCTGGACCTCACAAAGCTCTGGTCAAGCGCACGCCTTCGCCTTCTCGGAAAACAAATGAGCTGAACAGATTTTTTTGCATGCAACTTTTCGAGAGCGTGCGTATCCAACTGATATGAACCTAACGACACTACCGATTTCCAAAGACGAGGAAACACCATGAAGACTCTGAAGAAATTGCTTTACCGCCTCTTTGTTCAATGGAGCTTACCAGACAAACCAGAGGAGCGGGCTATCATTGCCGGGTATCACTGGTTCGGCGATTTCCGGCGTTGGGAATGACGCGTCTACACTGCCAAATCAGGACCTGCCAAAAAGTCCTTTCAACCTGAATCGCTGAACTCCGTCGATAGCTGGCCAACTCCTGGTTACTCGCATAATCGGAAACTGTCCCACTCCTTGGATTTTGAAATGCCGGAGATGCATGGGCTGGATGTGGTAAAATAACTTTTCCCCAGATGCCTCAGGGAGCGATCACGGCATGAAATTTGGAGTAGTTGTCTTTCCGGGCTCCAACTGCGATCACGACGCGTTTTACGCCATCGGCAACATCCTCAAAAAGCCCGTAGAGTTCATCTGGCACCAGTCGCAGGACCTTGCCAATTGCGACGCCATTGTCCTGCCTGGCGGCTTCGCTTATGGGGACTATCTGCGTACCGGAGCGATTGCGCGGTTCTCGCCGGTAATGAAGTCCGTCAGCAAGTTCGCGAAGAGCGGCGGGATGGTGCTGGGAGTCTGCAACGGCTTTCAGATTTTGCTGGAGGCGGGCCTGCTGCCCGGCGCGATGATGCGCAACAGCGGCCTGCGTTTCATCTGCCGCCATGTTTACATCCGTGTGGAGCAGACAGATACGCCGTTCAGCAATGCCGCTACGAAGGGCCGGATTCTTAAGATTCCCATCGCGCATAGCGACGGGAATTACACTTGCGACGAAGACACGCTCGCGGACCTCGAGAAAAATCGGCAAGTGATTTTTCGCTACACCACTCCTGAGGGAACGGATGACGCAGCCGGGAATCCCAACGGTTCAACCGCCAACATCGCCGGAATTTGCAATCGGGAGCGCAACGTGGCCGGCCTGATGCCGCATCCGGAACGCGCCGTTGAGTCCGCGTTGGACTCCGCCGATGGGCTGGTCATTTTCCGTTCCATGGTCGAAGCGCTGGTTGGCGCGTCAAAGGCGACCGCTTGATTTCTCTGATACAGCGAAATTCTCTTGTAGGGGCGCAGCATGCTGCGCCCCGTTGATTCTAGGCGTAGACATGGCGACGGCCAGCATTGAAATCAAGGTCACTCAGGAAATCGCGGTGGAGCACGGGCTGACCGCGGAAGAATACGCGCGGGTGAAACAGATACTCGGGCGCGAGCCGAACATCACGGAGCTGGGGATTTTCTCCGTGATGTGGAGCGAGCACTGCTCGTACAAATCGAGCAAGGTGCATCTGAAGCGGCTGCCCACGCGCGGCAAGCTGGTGGTGCAAGGGCCGGGCGAGAACGCCGGCGTGGTGGATATCGGCGACGGGCTGGTCGCCGCGTTCAAAATCGAATCGCACAATCATCCGAGTTACGTGGAGCCGTTTCAGGGCGCGACCACCGGCGTGGGCGGGATTTTGCGCGACATTTTCACGATGGGCGCGCGGCCGGTGGCGGTGCTCGATTCGCTGCGATTTGGTCCCATCGTCGCCGGCCAGGGCGTCAGCGAAGAGGAAGCCGCGAAAAATCGGCGCATTCTCGATGGTGTGATTCGTGGGATTGCTAACTACGGAAATTGTCTTGGCGTGCCGACCGTCGGCGGGGAAGTCGGCTTCGAGCCTTGTTACTCGCAAAATCCACTGGTGAATGCGCTGGCGCTGGGGATCGCCAAGAAAGAAGATTTGTTTTTCGCCAAGGCGCGCGGAACGGGCAATCCGGTGATTTACGTTGGCGCGAAAACGGGGCGCGATGGAATTCACGGCGCGTCGCTGCTGGCCTCCGCGGAGTTCACCGAAGAATCGAAGCAGAAACGTCCCAACGTGCAGGTTGGCGATCCCTTCCTGGAAAAGTTGTTGCTCGAAGCCTGCCTCGAGGCGATGCAGACGGGCGCAGTCGTCGCGATTCAGGACATGGGCGCGGCGGGGCTGACCTGCTCGACGACGGAGATGGCTTCGCGCGGCGGCACCGGCATTGAAATCGATCTCGCGAAAGTACCCCAGCGCGAATCGGGCATGACGCCTTACGAGATCATGCTCAGCGAATCGCAAGAGCGGATGCTGCTGGTTGCCGAGAAAGGCCGCGAGCGCGAAGTTCTCGATGTGTTCGCGAAGTGGGGACTCGACGCTGTCGTTGTCGGGGAAGTGACCGACGGCGGACTGCTGCGCGTGAAAGACCGCGGCAAGTTGGCGGCGGAAATTCCCGCCCATCCGCTGGCTGAAGAGGGGCCAGTGTACCGTCGAGCGATTGCACAGCCGCCACTGCGCAACGAAACGCCGGCGGACTGGTTCTCCTTTTCCGCCGCAGGCACGGATCTCACTGCAAACTTCGTCAAACTGTTGGGCTCGCCCGCGATTGCATCGAAGCGCTGGATCACCGAGCAGTACGACACATCGGTGCGCACCAACACGCTCGCGGGGCCTGGTGCGAGCGATGCCGCCGTCATCCGCATAAAAGATCCCGAGAGCGGCGTCGTCAAGCGCGCCCTGGCGCTTTCCACTGACGGGAACGGCCGCTGGTGCCAACTGAATCCGCGCGTGGGAGCGATGCACGCCGTCGCAGAAGCGGCTCGCAATGTCGCAGCGAGCGGCGCGCGCCCCATGGCGGCGACCAACTGCCTCAACTTCGGCAGCCCGGAAAAACCGGAAGTGATGTGGCAATTCAGCGAGGTGATTGACGGTCTGACCGTCGCATGCACGGAGTTGGGCACCCCGATTACCGGCGGCAACGTCAGCTTCTACAACGAGACGCTGGGCAAGTCGATTTATCCGACGCCGGTGATTGGCGTCCTCGGCATTCTCGAAGACGCTTCGCGCGTTCTGAAGATCGGGTTTCGCGAAGAGGGCGACTTGATCATCCTGTTCGACGCGTCTCGCGCAGCGGATCGGGCAACGCCAGCGCTGGCGCAGGAGTTCTCCTCCAGCGAATATTCCAAGACGATTGCCGGCATCGTCGCCGGCGAGCCGCCGGCTATCGACCTGGCGGCGGAAAAGCGCCTGCAAGAATGCCTCGTATCGCTGGCGATAATCGGCGCGGTGCGCTCCGCGCACGACGTTAGCGACGGCGGCATCGCCGTTACACTGGCCGAATCCTGCTTCGCGGCAGGATTGCAAGACGTAGCGTCGCAACTCGGCGCCGCGGTCAAACTGCCAGAGGAGTCCTCGCCAGCGGAATACGCGTTCTTCGGCGAACGCGGCGCCCGCGCTGTTGTATCTGTCAAACCAACATTGTTTGCTCATGTTCTCGAGATTGCGAGACAATATGGAGTGACGGCGGGCCCGATTGGCCAGGTCATCCGCGGCGATGCTTTCCGCATCGAATATAAGGGGAGCGCGGTGATCGAGAGTTCCGTAGCCAAGTTGCACGACGCCTGGGCCCATTCGCTCGAACGCATACTGAAGAGTCGTTGATCACCATTCGTCAAAACGAAAAATGACGCAAAAGCTCGCTTACGCCGACGACCGTTTTCACGACGAATGTGGTGTGTTCGGCGTGTTTGGGCATGAGGAGGCGTCAAAGCTGACTTACCTCGGCCTGTATGCGCTGCAGCATCGCGGTCAGGAATCGGCTGGAATCGTCTCCAGCGACGGGACCGAACTGCATCTGCACCGCGCGATGGGCGAAGTCGAGGAAATATTTACGCCGTCGGTGCTGGCCGAGCTTCCCGGCGATCTGGCTATCGGCCACACGCGCTATTCCACCGCGGGCGACAAAGCGCTGCTGAACGCGCAGCCCATCATGATCGACTGCAACAAAGGCAAAGTGGCGCTCGGCCATAACGGCAACCTCACCAACGCCGCGGAGTGGCGCCGCAAACTCGAACATCGCGGTTCGATCTTTCAGACTAACAGCGACACGGAAGTGATCGTGCATTTGCTGGCGCGCTCGCAGACGCACAATCTTTCCGGTGCGCTGGGCGACGCGTTGAACCAGGTGGAAGGCGCGTACTCCCTGCTGGTGCTCACCACCGACGAGTTGATCGCGGTGCGCGACCCGCGCGGCTTTCGCCCACTGAATCTGGGCAAGCTGGGCGACGCTTGGCTGGTGGCGTCGGAAACGTGCGCTTTCGATCTGCTCAATGCGCAGTACGTGCGCGAAATCGAACCTGGCGAAATGGTGCGCATCTCGCGCTCCGGCATCGAGTCCATTCACTTCGCGCCGGAAAAGCCGCTCCAGCAATGCATTTTCGAGCATGTCTATTTCGCGCGGCCGGACAGCATCATCTTTGGCCGCTCCGTCAACGAAAGCCGGGAAGCGCTTGGCCGCACGCTGGCCAAAGAGCATCCCGCGAACGCCGACATTGTCGTGCCCGTTCCGGATTCGGGAGTGCCCGCGGCGGTCGGGTATGCGCTGGAATCCAGGATTCCGTTCCGCATGGGGCTGATCCGCAATCACTATATTGGACGCACGTTCATCGAGCCATCGCAGGCCATCCGCAATTTTGGCGTGAAGCTGAAGCTCAACCCCATCCGCAGCTTGATTGAAGGTCAGCGCGTCGTGCTGGTGGACGACTCCATTGTGCGCGGCACCACCAGCCGCAAAATCGTCCGCATGGTACGCGAGTCCGGCGCCAGAGAAGTGCACATGCGCATCAGTTGCCCGCCCACGATTTCGCCTTGTTATTACGGTGTGGACACGCCTACGCGCGAGGAGTTAATCGCCTCCTCGAGCACCCCGGAAGAAATCTGCAAATTCATCGGAGCTGATTCGCTGGGCTACCTTTCGCTTGCCGGGTTAAAACAAGCGGTGAACGACATGAAGGGCCACTATTGCACGTCCTGCTACACTGGAATCTATCCAACGGACCTAGTGCAACTGGAAGTGCGCAAAGGCATTGTGAACAAAACAGGTGACGCGATGAACGGCAACGCTAGTGAAGGGCCAATCGAACATCCCGTGGCGGTGGAACATGAAAGCTGAACCCAAGCCCAAGAAGGAAGCGCAGCCTAACGTGCCCGTGGGGCAACGCGTGCAGCGCGAGGTCATCGCCTGGTTCTGGGTGGCGCTGGTGTTTTTGCTCATTAACGGCACCATCGGGCAGGCGCGCGTGATTCCCTCCGGCTCCATGGAAAACACTCTGCTGATTGGCGATCACCTGATCATGAGCCGCATCGGGTACGACGCGGGGGTGCCTTTCACCAATTGGCATGTGCCGTTGTGGCGCAATCCGCATCGCCAGCAGGTCATTATTTTCAAGCCGCCTTTTGCGCCGGATACGCCGGATTACGTCAAGCGCGTTATCGGCCTGCCGGGAGATTCCATTGAAGTCCACGACGGTTCGGTGTGGGTGAATGGTCAAAGACTCGCGGAAAAGTACACTACCGGCCGCACCGAACCTTACGATCTGCGCCAGCCGTACAAAGTCGCGGACAACTGTTATTTCGTGATGGGCGACAATCGCGGCAATTCCTACGACAGCCGGTTTTGGGGCTGCGTACCGCGCAAAGACATTATTGGCACGCCGGTGATGATATATATGTCGCTCAATGTTTCCCCGGACGCTTGGGAGCCCGGCCAGATTCGCGAGCGCTTTTTTGCGTACGCGAACGCGTTGGTGCATCCGGGCCTGGTGCGCTGGAAGAGATTGTTCCGGACCTTTTAGGCTAACTGTCCCCACGCAAGACATTCTCCCGAAAGAGAACGGCAGAAACTTCCGTGCGCTTCGCCGACAAACTCACGCCAGCAGGACTCTCATGAAATACGCCGACGCCGGAGTGGACATCGCCGTCGCCGACGCGGCCAAGCAGCGTATCCGCCACCATGCGAGTAGAACCTTCACGCCGGGCGTGCTCGGAGGCATCGGCGGATTCGGCGCGCTGTTTGCGATGGACAGAAAGAAATGGAATGAGCCGGTGCTGGTGTCCAGCGCGGACGGCGTGGGAACCAAACTTAAAGTGGCCATGGCTACCGGAGTGCATTCGACAGTCGGCGGAGATTTGGTCAACCATTGCATCAACGACATTCTGGTGCCGGGCGCGGAGCCGCTCTTCTTTCTGGATTATCTGGCCATGGGCAAGCTCGATCCAAACGTGGTCGAGCAGCTCGTCGACGGCATGAGCCGGGCCTGCCGCAAAGCGGGCTGTGCGCTGATTGGAGGGGAAACAGCGGAAATGCCCGGCTTCTATCCTCCGGGTGAATACGATCTCGCAGGCTTCATCGTGGGAGCCGTCGATCGCAAGAAGCTTCTCACCGGAAAAAATGTGAAGCCCGGCGACGCGCTCATCGCGCTACCCTCCGCAGGCTTGCATACCAACGGTTATTCCCTCGCGCGCAAGCTCGTGTTTGAAATTGCCAAACTCAAGCCGGACACGTACGTAGCGGAAATCGGCAATAAAATCGGCGCCGAGCTGCTCAAGCCGCATCTTTGCTACGCACCGGCCCTGAAAGATATTCTTGCGAGCGGGCGGGTGTCCGCGCTGGCGCACATCACCGGCGGCGGCACATCACCGGCGGCGGCATCCCCGGCAATCTCCCGCGCGTGCTGCCCTCCGGCGTGCGTGCCGAAATCGATCTGGCTTCGTGGCCGATTCTGCCGATCTTCAAGTATCTGGCCAAGGTCGGCAAAATCGACGCCGATGAGCTTCTGCAATCCTTCAACATGGGTGTAGGGATGATTCTCGTGGTCCCACCGCAAAATGTGAAGCCGGTGGAAGTGGACTTGAAGCGTCGGCGCGAAAAATTCTTCCGCATCGGGCGCATCGAGCGAGGCGACTCCGGCAAAGCGCGCGTCAAGTTTTCCGGCTCGCTTGGTTTGTAGCTCCGGGTAATCCTGATTTCGCTATCCCATGGATGAAGCTGGAATTCCGCGTTCAGCGGCGCCGGGATTTCTTCGACCGCGCTTTCGATTTTCTGCGGGACCGAGTTCGCTTAGTCGAATGCTGTGCGGCGGCTAGTTCGCGGCGTTTGCGCGAGGCCCAGCGCGGTTTGTTGACTTGCCGGCAGCGGGCGATGCCCAAACCGTCCTCAGGGACATTTTCGGTGATCGTGGAACCGGCCGCGACATAGGCACCGTCGCCGATGCG
>WNFQ01001528.1_pt1 | contig 16439 bp, 14 predicted proteins | sample 5400171 | NCBI WGS metagenome assembly WNFQ01 (sample SAMN13153356, study PRJNA577476) | soil metagenome | isolation source: 20 cm soil under Madrone tree | place: USA:California | collected 2016-06-14 | reverse complement strand
ATTCCGGTGGTGGCCATCGTCGATACCAACTGCTCCCCCGATGGCATCGACTACGTGATCCCGGGCAACGACGATGCCATGCGCGCCATCCAGCTGTATGCCGCCGGCATCGCCGATGCGGTGCTCGAGGGCAAGGAGTCGGTCCCGCAGGTCGCGGTCGGGGAGGACGAGTTCGTCGAGCTCGATGAGGCGGGCAACCCGCGCAAGAAGGCCGCGCGCGGGCGGCAGCGCCCGCAAGCGACGGTGCGCAAGAAGGCACCGGCACGGCGCAAGCTCCCACCCGTCAAGGCACCGGCCGTCGCGGTCGAGGAGCTGCTCGGCGCCGAGGAAGAGGATCTCGAGGCGGAGGAGGCGGCGGAGCCGGTGGCGGCCGCCGGCACGGTTCCGGCACCGGAGGCCGTGGCGCGCCGGCCCACCGCCGCGCCCGGCCGCCGCAAGGGCCGTGGCACCGCGGGCGCCGAGAGTTAGCCCATGAACATCACAGCAGACGCAGTCAAGCAGCTCCGTGAGCGCACCGGCGCGGGCATGATGGAGTGCAAGAAAGCGCTCGTCGAAGCCAAGGGCGACCTGGACGCCGCCGCCGAGCTCATGCGCAAGCAGGGGCACGCCAAGGCGGACAAGAAAGCGGCGCGCCTGGCCACCGAGGGGGTGGTGGTCGTCGTCAGATCCGCCGATGAGCGCACCGCCGCCATGGTCGAGATCAACTGCGAGACCGACTTCGTCGCCCGCGAGCAGAGCTTCCGTGCCTTCGCCCAGGCGGTGGCCGAGTGCGCTCTCATCTCGCAGCCGGCGAGCCTGGCGGCGCTGGGGCAGGCGAAGCTGCCGTCCGGCGAGAGCATCGAGGAGCGGCGCCGGGCGCTGGTGGCGAAGATCGGCGAGAACATCAGCGTGCGGCGCTTTGCGGTGCTCAGCTCCCCTGGGTACCTGGGGGCCTACGTGCACGGAACGCGCATCGGGGCGTTGGTGGCCGTGAGGGGTGGCGCGGCGAGTCTCGCCTATGATCTGGCGATGCACGTGGCGGCGAGCAACCCCCGCTACCTGACGCAGGCCCAGGTGCCCGCCGAGGTCATGGCGAAGGAGCGCGAAATTCTCACGCAGCAGGCGCAGGGCGAGGGCAAGCCGCCGGAGATCGTTGCCCGGATGGTCGAGGGGAGGCTGCGCAAGGCCCTGGGGGAGATCACCCTGGCCGGCCAGCCGTTCGTCAAGGATCTGGACGTGACGATCGAGAAGTTGTTAAAGGGTGCCAAGGCGGAGGTCGTGGCGTTCGAGCGCTTCGAGGTCGGCGCCGGCATCGAGAAGCGGCAGGACGGCGCGGGCCCCGCGGTCAGGCACTGAAGCGCGGGCACTGCTCAAGGACGCAAACCCCGCCGCGCGCGGGGTTTTTTCCATCGGCGGAGGTGTCGAGATGATGCAAGCCAAGGCGCGCTACTCGAGGATCCTGGTGAAACTCTCGGGTGAGGCGCTGATGGGGACCGGCGACTACGGCATCGACCCGGCGGTCATCCGCCGCATCGCCGGGGAACTGCAGGACATCAGGCAGATGGAGGTGCAGGTCGCGGTGGTGATCGGCGGCGGCAACATCTTCCGCGGCGCGGGTCTGGCGCGTGCCGGTATGGACCGGGTGGCGGCCGACCACATGGGCATGCTCGCCACGGTGATGAATGCGCTCGCCATGCAGGATGCGCTCGAGAGCTTGGGGCTCCACGCCCGGGTGATGTCGGCAATCCGCATCAACGAAGTGTGCGAGGACTACATCCGCCGCCGCGCCATGCGGCACCTGGAGAAGGGTCGGGTGGTGATCTTCGCCGCCGGCACCGGCAATCCGTTCTTCACCACCGACACCGCCGCCGCGCTGCGCGCCATCGAGATCAACGCCGACGTGCTGCTGAAGGCCACCAAGGTGAACGGCGTGTATTCGGATGATCCGCTGCGCAACCCTGACGCGGTGCGCTACCCGCGCCTGACCTTCGACCGGGTGCTCACCGAGAAGCTCAACGTCATGGATGCCACCGCCATCGTCATGTGCCGCGACAACCGCTTGCCTTTGCGGGTGTTCAATCTCAACAATCCCGGGGATCTCACCCGCATCGTACGCGGCGAGGATGTGGGCACGGCCGTGACGTTCGAGTGAGCCGCTGCATCGAGGAGAACGACCCATGCTCGAGGACCTCAAGAAAGATGCCGCTACGCGCATGGCGAAGTGCGTTCACAACTTCCAGGCGGATCTGAAGAAGCTGCGCACCGGCCGGGCGCACACGAGCCTCATCGAGCACCTGAAGGTGGATTACTACGGCTCGGAGGTGCCGCTGCAGCAGGTGGCGAGCATCGCGGTCGAGGAGGGCCGCACGCTGGTCATTTCCCCGTGGGAGAAGAGCAGCGTGCAGGCGATCGAGAAGGCGATCTTCAAGTCCGATCTCGGGCTCACGCCCATGACCGCCGGCACCGTGATCCGCATTCCCATGCCGCCGCTCACCGAGGAGCGGCGCCGCGAGATCACCAAGGTGCTGCGGCACGACGCGGAGAACGCCCGCGTCGCGGTGCGCAACGTGCGCCGCGATGTCATGAACGACATCAAGGACATGCTGAAGGAGAAGCTGGTCTCGCAGGACGATGAGCGGCGCGCTGAGCTCGACGTGCAGAAGCTCACCGACAAGCACATCGCCGACGTCGAGGCACTGCTCGCCGCCAAGGAGAAAGAGGTCATGCAGGTGTGATGGTCGCCCCCGTCTCAAAGCTCACCCCCAGGCACATCGCGATCACCATGGACGGCAACGGCCGCTGGGCGGCGGGGCGCGGTCTCACGCGCTCCGCCGGACACCGCGCCGGGCTCACGCCGGTGCGCATGTGTATCGAGGAATGCACGCGCCGCGGCGTGGAGGCCCTCACGCTGTTCGCCTTCTCGAGCGAGAACTGGGGGCGGCCGGCGCAGGAGGTCGGCAGTCTGATGGGTTTGTTCCTCGAGGCGCTCGAGCGCGAGATCGAGGAGCTGCATGCCAAGGGCGTGCGGCTGCGCTTCATCGGGGAGCGCCGCGATCTGCCGGTGCGGCTGCAGACGCGCTTTGCGGCCGCGCAGCAGCGCACCGCTGGCAACGGCGGACTCAGGCTCCAGGTGGCGGTGAGTTACGGTGGACGCTGGGATATTATTCAGGCAACTCAGAAGCTTGCGAAGGAATGCTCGAGCGGTGCGCTACGGCCGGAGGATATCAGCGAGAGCCGCTTCGCGGCTGAGCTCGCGCTCGCGGGACTGCCGCCGGCGGAGCTGCTCATCCGCACCGGCGGTGAGTACCGCGTCAGCAACTTCCTGCTCTGGGATCTCGCCTACGCGGAGCTGTATTTCAGTTCGCGGCTGTGGCCTGATTTCACGGTGGCGGATCTGGAGGAGGCGCTCGCGTTCTTCGCCAGCCGCGAGCGGCGCTTCGGCCACACCGCGGCGCGACCCGCGGCGGCGAAAGGCTGAAGGCACCGTGACCGACGCGATGCGCAAACGAGTTCTGACCGCCGTGGTGCTGGCCGTGGTACTGCTTGCCATCGTGCTGTGGCTGCCTGCGGGAGCGACCGTGGGCGTGATGACACTGCTGGTGCTGGCCGGGGCGTGGGAGTGGTCCGCGTTCCTGCTGCTGCCGGCTCCGGCGCTGCGCGCCGCCTACGTGCTGCTGGTGGCGGCGCTGCTGCTGGGGGCGTGGCGCATCTGCGCCACGCCCGCGGGGTGCGATCTGCTGCTCGGCGTGGCGGTGCTGTGGTGGCTCACGGCGCTGCTGTGGATCGCCTTCGCGCCGCGGCGCGTTTCCCCCTGGTCCGCCGCCGCCGCCGGCGTGCTGGCGCTGGTGCCCGCCTGGCTCGCGATGGTGCGCCTGCGCCTCGCGCTGCCGCACGGCGCACAATGGGTGCTGTTCGCGTTGGTGCTCGTATGGGTCGCGGACATCGGCGCGTTCTTTTTCGGCCGCCGCTTCGGGCGGGTGCGCCTCGCGCCCGAGGTGTCGCCGGGCAAGACCTGGGAGGGAGTGTTGGGAGGGATTGCACTGAGCGCACTGGTCGCGATCGCGGGCAGCCTGTGGTTCCACGTGCCGCTCGCGGCGTTCCTGCCGCTGTGTCTCACCGCGGTCGCCTTCTCGATCATCGGCGACCTCACCGAGAGTCTGCTGAAGCGCTTCGCGGGCATGAAGGACAGCGGCCGCGTGTTTCCGGGACACGGCGGGGTCATGGACCGCATCGACAGTCTGACCGGAGCGGCTCCGGTGCTGCTGCTCGGGCTCACGTTGCTCGGGGTGGTGCGGTGATCGGCGTCGCCGTGCTCGGCTCCACCGGCTCCGTGGGCGAGAGCACGCTCGATGTGCTTGCGCGCCACCCGGAGCGTTACCGCCTGGTGGCGATCGCGGCCAACTGTAACGCCGCGAAGCTCGCGCAACAGGTGCTCACCTGGCGCCCGGCCTACGCGGCTCTGGCTGACGAGCGGGCCGCGGGCGAGTTGCGCGAGCTGTTGGGCCGGGCGGCCCCGCAGACGCGCGTGCTCGCAGGCGCCGCAGCGCTCGAGGAGATCGCGCAGGCCGCCGAGGTGCAGTGTGTCATGGCCGCGATCGTCGGCGCGGCCGGCCTGCGCTCCACTCTGGCGGCCGCACGGGCCGGCAAGCGCCTGCTACTCGCCAACAAGGAGGCGCTGGTGATGGCGGGCCCGCTGCTGATTGCAGAGGTGAAGCGCTCCGGCGCCACGCTGTTGCCGATCGACAGCGAGCACAATGCCATCTTCCAGTGCCTGCCGCCGGGTGTGACTCCGGGGGTGGCGCCGCCGGGCTTAAGGCGCGTACTGCTGACCGCTTCTGGCGGGCCGTTCCGCGACCTGTCGGGCGAGGCGCTCGCCTTCGTCACTCCGGAAGCCGCCCTCGCGCATCCCAACTGGGTCATGGGCCGCAAGATCTCGGTCGACTCCGCCACCCTCATGAACAAGGGGCTGGAGTTCATCGAGGCGTGCCTGCTGTTCGGCGTGACGCCCGCACAGGTGCAGGTCCTCGTGCACCCGCAAAGCATCGTGCATTCCCTGGTCGAATACCTCGACGGCTCGGTGCTCGCGCAGCTGTCGGCGCCCGACATGCGCACGCCGATCGCTCATGCGCTCGCCTGGCCGGAGAGAATCAGCGCCGGGGTAGAGTTCCTCGACCTGCTCAAGGTCGGGCGACTGGAGTTCCGGGCCCCCGATACCGCGAGGTTCCCGTGCCTCGCGCTGGCGCAGGCCGCGGCGCGCGCCGGCGGGCTCGATCCGGTAGTGCTGAATGCGGCCAACGAGGTCGCGGTCCAGGCGTTCCTCGAGCGCCGATTGAACTTTCCCGGTATCGCGACGGTCATTGAAGCCGTAGTGCAACGCGGCAGCGGGGGGGCGATCGGCGGGCTCGATGACGTGCTGGCCGCCGACGCGGAAGGCAGAGTGCTCGCACGCGAGCGGATCGACGGCATCACGAGAAGTGCAGCGGTGAGGGGCGCTCACGCATGAGTGTGGTCTGGTACGCGCTGTGGTTCGTGATCGCCGTGGGCCTGCTGGTCACGGTGCATGAGTTCGGCCATTTCTGGGTCGCGCGACGGCTCGGCTTCAAGGTGCTCAGGTTCTCGGTCGGTTTTGGCCGCCCGTTGTTCAAGCGCGTGGCGGGCGCGGATCGCATCGAATATGTCGTGGCCGCCATCCCGCTCGGCGGCTACGTGAAGCTGCTCGATGAGCGCGAAGGTCCGGTGGAGCCGCACGAGCTGGCGCGCTCCTTCACGCGCCGTCCGCCCTGGCAACGCATCGTGGTGCTGCTCGCAGGACCTGCCTTCAACATTCTGTTCGCGGTGCTGGTGCTGTGGGGGATGTTGTGGGTGAACGGTGTCACCGAGGTCAGGCCCATCGTCGGTGATGTGACCGCGGGCTCCCTGGCCGCCGCCGCCGGCCTGCATAGCGGGGATGAGATTCGCGCCGTCAACGGCAGCGCGGTGAGCGGTCAGCGCGACGTGGTGTTCGGCCTGCTGGACGCCATGAGCTCGCGCGGCGAAGCTGCCTTGAGCGTGCGCGGCAGCAGCGGCGAGCTGCGCGACGCGAAGCTGCGCGTGCCCGATGCCGAGCAGCGCCGGCGCCTCACGGAACCGGCGGAGTTGTTCCGCGGACTCGGATTTCAGTTCTGGACGCCGCCGCTGCCGGCGGTGCTGGGTCAGGTGATGCCCGACGGGCCGGCGGCGCGCGCCGGACTGCACCCCGGGGATGAGATCGTCGCGATCGACGGGGAGCCGGTGCACGACTTCCGCGAAATCGTCGCGCTCATCAGCGCGCACCCCGGCGAGCGCGTGACCATCGACTATCGGCGCGCCGGCAGCGCGCACCGCGTGCAGCTGCAGGTGCTGAGCGAGCAGGTCGCGGGTAAGCGCGTCGGACGCATCCACGTCACCCAGCCACCCGGCAAGGGCTACCCCGAGAGCATGCTGCGGCACACCGAGCTCGGCGCCGCGGTGGCGCTGGTGCGCGCCGGCGGGGAAGCCTGGAGCATGACCGTGCTGCAGGCGCGCCTCTTCTGGCGCATGGTGCTGGGGCGCGTGTCGCTGAAGAACCTGAGCGGCCCGCTGTCGATCGCCGAGTTCGCCGGCGACTCGGCCGAGGCGGGCGTGGCGGCGTTTCTCGGCTTCCTGGTGCTCATCTCCCTGTCGCTGGGGTTCCTCAACCTGTTGCCGATTCCGATCCTGGATGGCGGACAGATCGTGTTCCAGCTGGTGGAGTGGCTGAAGGGCAGCCCGCTGTCGGAGCGGGCCCAGGCTCTGGGACAGCAGGTTGGCATCGCCCTGCTCATCGTCCTGATGGGTGTCGCGCTCTACAACGATATTGCGCGCCAGTTCGGCTGAGCGGGCCGCAAACGGCGGCCCGGAGTTTTCACTGGAGGCGTGAGTCTCCAGTCCTCGAATAGTACAAGGCAAGAGTCTCGGGCGCGTCGCTTGGGCACGCTCAGGGGGATATCGGTGGCTGGAGAATGAAAACACGCAGTGCCCTTGCCGCCCTGGCGCTGACGGTGCGCTGCGCGCTGGCGCTCGCGCAGACGGCGGTGAGCCCGGCGGCGGGCCCGGCGGACTTCACCGTCGGGGACATCCGCGTCGAGGGTCTGCAGCGTGTCTCCGAGGGCACCGTCTACAACTACCTGCCGGTAAACATCGGCGATCACCTGAGCGCGCAGCGCGCGCGCGAGGCGATCCGCGCCCTGTATGCCACCGGCTTCTTCCGCGACGTGCAGCTGCGCCGCGACGGCAGCACGCTCATTGTCGTGGTGCTGGAGCGCCCCTCCATCGAGAGCTTCGAGATCACCGGCAACAAGGACATCAAGACCGAGGATCTGCAGAAGTCGCTGCGCAACGTCGGACTCGCGACCGGCAAGACCTTCGACCGCTCGGTGCTCGAGGACGTCACCCAGTATCTCACCGACCAGTACTTCGCCCGCGGCAAGTACGGCGTGAAGATCGATTCGCACGTGGAGGAGGAGGCGGGCAACCGCGTGAAGATCAAGATCGAGATCAAGGAAGGCGCACGCGCCAAGATCCGCCAGATCAACATCGTGGGCGCCACCAGGTTTCCGCAGAAAGAGATCCTGCAGACCCTCGAGCTGAAGACCCCCAACTGGCTGTCCTGGTACAGGCAGGACGACCGCTACTCGCGCGAGTCCCTGCAAGGTGACCTGGAGAAGGTGCGCAACTTCTACATGGACCGCGGGTACGCGAACTTCCAGCTGGATTCGACCCAGGTGGCGATCGCTCCGGAGAAGGAAGACATCTTCATCACCGTGAACATCGATGAGGGCCAGGTCTACAAGGTCTCGCAGATCAAGCTGGCGGGCACGTTCGTGGTGCCGCAGCGCGAGCTCGAGCAACTGCTGCTGATACACCCGGGTGCGACCTTCAACCGCAAGCTGATCACCTCGTCGCAGGAACTGATGCAGAACCGCATGGGGCGCGACGGCTATGCCTTCGCCAAGGTCGAGCCGGTACCCACTGCCGACAACGCCAATCACACGGTGTCGCTCACCTTCTTCGTCGATCCGGGCAACCGCGTGTACGTGCGCAACATCAGCTTCACCGGCGCCAACCGCATCAACGACGAGGTGCTGCGTCGTGAGATGCGCCAGCTCGAGGGCGGCTGGCTGTCGAATACCTCGCTCGAGCGCTCCAAGCAGCGCGTCCAGCGCCTGCCGTACGTCAAGAGCGTGGATTTCGAGACCACGCCGGTAGCGGGATCCCCGGATCTGGTGGACGTGAACTACAAGATCGAGGAGGGCCCGGCATCGCAGCTCTCCGGCGGTATCGGTTACTCCGAGACCTACAAGTTCATGCTCAACGGCAGCTACGCGGACGCCGACTTCCTCGGCACCGGTCAGCGCATCGCCATCAACCTGAACGGTGGCGCCTTCAGCAAGGTGTACAGCGTCTCGCACACCAACCCGTACACCAATATCGACAACCTGCAGCGCACGATCTCGGTGACCTACAGCGACGTGACGCAGTTCGTGTCGTCCTCCTCGACCTTCTCCTCGCGGACCCTCAGCTTCGGGCCTACCTGGGCGTACCCGATCGCCGAGACCATGTACATACGCGCCGGCGCCGCCTTCGACAGCTCGCAGCTGCTCACCAATTCATTGAGCAGCGCTGCGCAGGCGCAGCAGTGGGTGCAGCAGAATGGTCATCCTTACGCCCGCCTCGCCCATGACGACGCCACCAACAACGAATACGTCTTCTACGGCACTGACTTCAAGAGCCTCGAGGCCGTGGCCGGCTGGGACTGGGATACGCGCAACCGCACCCTGTTCGCCGACCGTGGCATGCGCCAGTCGCTCTCTTTCTCCCTCACCATCCCCGGGAGCGACGTCAAGTACTGGATCGGCAACTACCAGTTCCTGAAGTACGTGCCGCTGTGGCGCACCTGGGCGCTGTCGTTCCTCGACGGCGTGGACTACGGCGCACCGCTGGGCAGCACCACGGCCGTCCCGCCCTTCCGGCAGTTCTACGGCGGCGGCCCGGACTCGGTGCGCGGCTATCGCGAGAGCCGTCTGGGTCCCAAGGACCAGTTCGGCAACCCCTACGGCGGCAATCTGCGCATCATCAGCCAGAACGAGCTCATCTTCCCGATGCCCGCGAAATGGGCGCAGACCGCCCGCGTGAGCGCGTTCTACGACATCGGCAACGTGTATCAGACCGGCAGCAAGCTCACGTTCTTCGGTCCCCTCTCCGGAAATACCGTGTCCTACCGGTTCACCGGCTTCTCCAGCCTCAAGCGCTCGGTAGGCGTCGCGGTGGAGTGGCTGGCACCGCTGGGCCTCTTCCGGTTCAGTTTCGGCGTGGCGCTCAACTCCAAGCGCGGCGACGGCGTGACGACCTGGGGGGACGAGACCGAGGGCTTCCAGTTCTCGGTCGGCAATGCGTTCTGAAACAATCGAGCCGCCGGGGCGGGTTCTACGCGATACTAAGCGTTTAGGCCTGCGGGCCTCGGGCCCGAAGCGGATCACAAAACAATTGTTTACGAGGTAGAAGTTCCGTGAAGCGTCTGATCAGCAGCAAGTTGGCGGTGGGGTTGATGGCAGCATGCGGCGCGCTGGCTACGTTGCCGGCCTGGGCGGAGCCCAAGATCGGGGTCGTCGACCCGCAGCGGCTCCTCGAGGAGTCCCCGCAGGGCAAGGCCATGCTCGATGCCATGCGCACTGAGTTCGCGCCGCGCGAGCGCACCCTGCAGGCGCAGCAGCAGGCTCTGAAGGCCAAGCAGGACAAGCTGCAGAAAGACGGCGCCACCATGACGGACGAACAGCGCACGCGCGCCGAGAAGGAATTGCGCGAGGGCGCGCGGGATTTCGAGCGCGCGCGCAGCGAGTTCCAGGACGATATCAGCGCGCGCCGCAACGAGGAGATGTCGCGGCTGCAGAAAACCCTTGGCGAGGAGGTGCGCAGTTACGCCAAGGCGCAGAGCTTCGACGTCGTGCTGAGCACCGAGGGGGTGGTGTATGCGGCACCCGCCTACGACGTCACGCCGGCGATCCTGACGGCGCTGCAGGCGCGCAATGCGGCCTCCCCGACGGCGCCCCCGGCGGCCAAGCCGGCGCCGCCCGCCAAGCCGCAGCCGAAATAGCGCTCCTGGAGCGAGCGCGGCCGGCGGTATTTCGAAGACTCGCCATGTCGGTATCGCTCGGGGAGCTTGCGGTGCGATTCGGCTGCGAGCTGCGCGGCGATCCGGACGCGCGCGTCGAGCGGGTCGCGGCGCTCGCCAAGGCCGACGAGCGCTCGATCGCGTTCCTGGCCAACCCGCGCTACCGGGCGCAACTCTCGGGCACGCGTGCCGGCGCGGTGGTGCTGAACCCAGCGAGCGCCGACCAGTGTCCCACGGCGGTGCTGTCGTGCGAGAACCCCTACGCGACCTTTGCGCGCATCGCCACCATCCTGCATCCCTCGCCGCAGCTCGAGCCCGGTGTGCATCCGAGCGCCGTCATGGCCGCGAGCGCGCGCATCGATCCGAGCGCGCAGGTCGGTGCCTACACGATCGTCGGGGCCAACGTCGTGGTGGGCGCGCGCGCCTTCATCGGTCCGCACTGCAGCCTCGAGGAGGGCGTGCAGCTCGCCGACGACGTGCGGCTGGTGGCGCGCGTGACGCTGTGCCGCGCGGTGCAGATCGGCGCGCGCACCGTGCTGCAGCCCGGGGTGGTGATCGGCGGCGACGGCTTCGGCTTCGCGCCCGAGCGCGGCACCTGGCTGAAGGTGCCGCAGTTGGGCGCGGTGCGCATTGGAGCGGACGTCGAGATCGGCGCCAACACCACCATCGACCGCGGCGCCCTCGACGACACGGTGATCGAGGAAGGGGTGAAGCTCGACAACCTCGTGCAGATCGGGCACAACGTGCACATCGGCGCCCACAGTGCGCTCGCCGCCTGCGTCGGCGTGGCCGGCAGCACCGCCATCGGCAAGCGCTGCATGATCGGCGGCGGCACCGGCTTCGCGGGCCACCTCACCATCGCCGACGACGTGGTCATCACCGGCTATTCGGCGGTCACCCACTCGATCGCGAGATCGGGAGTATATTCCGGCACCTTGCCGGTCGAAGAAGCACACGCCTGGCGCCGGCTGGTTGCGCGCTTCAAGCGCAGCGGGTTGCTCGAAACCCGCGTGCGCGCCTTGGAGCGTGCCACGGGCCGGAAGTCCGAGCAGGAAGAGGATCATGACTGAGCCGCTGCAACTCGACATGCAGGCCATCCTGGAGCGCCTGCCGCACCGTTACCCGTTTCTGCTCATCGACCGGGTGCTCGAGTGCCGTCCCGGGCACAGCATCCGCGCGCTGAAGAACGTGACCTACAACGAGCCGTACTTCCCCGGCCACTTTCCCGGCCGTCCGGTCATGCCGGGCGTGATCATCATCGAAGCGATGGCCCAGGCGGCGGGCATACTGTGCTTCGTCACCGCCAACGTGATTCCCGATGCCAAGACGCGCTTTTTCTTCGTCGGCATCGACAAGGCGCGCTTTCGCAAGCCGGTCGTGCCCGGGGACCAGCTGCTGCTCACCGCGCAGCTGCAGCGCACCCTCAAGGGGATCTGGCGTTACTCGACCGCAGCCTCGGTCGGCGAGCACGAGGTGGCGCACGCCGAGATGATGGTGGCACCGGAGGCCTCGAGGTGATCGATGCGCGCGCGATCGTCTCGGCCGAGGCCGAGCTCGCGGCCAACGTCTGCATCGGGCCGTTCAGCATCATCGGTCCGCAGGTACGGATCGGCCCGCGCACGGTGGTCGGACCGCACGTGGTGATCAACGGGCCGACCACCATCGGCGCCGACAACCGCTTCTTCCAGTTCGCATCGATCGGCGATGCGCCGCAGGACAAGAAATACCAGGGTGAGCCGACGCGCCTTACGATCGGCGACCGCAACGTGTTTCGCGAGAGCTGCACCGTGAACCGCGGCACCACCCACGACAAGGGCGTGACGCTCATCGGCAGCGATAACCTCTTCATGGCGTATGCGCACGTCGCGCACGACTGCGTGGTGGGCAACAACACCGTGTTCGCCAACTGCGCCGCGCTCGGCGGCCACGTCGAGATCGGCGACTGGGCGATCCTCGGCGGACTCACCGCCGTGCATCAGTTCACCAAGATCGGTGCGCATGCGTTTCTCGCCGGCGGCGCCATCGTCACGCGCGACGTGCCGCCGTACGTGATGGTCGCGGGCAATCCCGCCGCTCCCCACGCGGTGAACTCGGAGGGCCTGAAGCGCCGTGGCTTCACCGAGGAGCAGATCCGCAACATCCGCGACGCCTACCGCATCGTGTACCGCTCGGATCTGAAGCTCGCCGAGGCGCTCGCGCGCCTCGCGCCGCAGGCCGACGGGCGCCCCGAGATCCGCGCGTTCGTCGACTTCATCCACGCCTGCACGCGCAGCCTGGCGCGATGAGCGCGCCGGGCGCGCGCGCTGGCGCCGCGCAGGGGTTGCGCATCGGCATCGTCGCGGGCGAGCATTCGGGCGATCAGCTGGGTGCGGCACTGATCGCGGCGCTGCGCGAGCGCGTGCCCGACTTGAGGTGCTTCGGAGTCGCGGGACCGAAGATGATCGCCGCCGGCTGCGAGGCCTGGTGGGGGGCCGAAGAGCTCGCGGTCATGGGACTCACCGAGGTGCTGCGGCACCTGCCGCGCCTGCTGCGCCTGCGCGCCGCGCTGGTCAGGCGCTTGCGCGCCGCCCGCCCGCATATCTTCATCGGCATCGACGCACCGGAGTTCAATCTGCGGCTCGCGCGCACGCTCCGGGGCGCGGACCTGCGCACCGTGCAGTACGTCAGTCCCCAGGTGTGGGCGTGGCGGCAGGCGCGGGTGCGCACCATTGGCGCCGCCTGCGACCTGGTGCTGTGTCTGCTGCCGTTCGAGGCGAAGTTCTACGCGCAGCACGGGGTGCCGGCGGTGTTCGTGGGGCATCCGCTGGCGGATCAGATTCCGCTCGCCGTCGATCGCGAGGCCGCGCGACGCGCGCTGGACATCCGCGGTGACGGCCCGCTGGTGGCGCTGCTGCCGGGGAGCCGTCTTGCCGAGGTCACGCGGCTCGCGGCGCCCTTCGCCGCGGCCGCCGCCTACATCGGCGCGCGGCGCCGCGGCTATCGCTTCATCGCGCCCATGGCGTCCCCGGAGGTACGTGAGGTCTTTGAGAGGGAAATCGCGCAACTACCCGATGCGCCTGCGATTCGTGTGCTGGACGGACAGGCGCAGCCGACGCTCGCGGCCTGCGATGCGGCCATCGTCGCCTCCGGAACCGCGACCCTGGAGACGCTGCTCAGCGCGCGGCCCATGGTGGTCGCGTATCGCGTGAGCGCCGTGACCGCCTTTCTGCTGCGGACCATGGGGCTGGTGAAGGTGCGATACTTTTCGCAACCGAACCTGCTCGCCGGCCGGCGCCTGGTGCCGGAGTTCTTTCAGGAGCAGGTGAGCGGCGCGGCGCTCGGCGGGGCGCTGCTGCAGGAACTCGAGGATCACGGGCACGTGCGTGAGCTGCTGGAAGAATTCGCCTCGGTGCATCGCACGCTGCGCCGTGGCGGTGCCGCGCGGGCGGCGGAGGCGGTTCTTGCGTGCGCCGGGCGCGCGGGCGGCGCGGGCGGCGATCATGCCACGGTCTGAGGGCAGACGCGCGCGGCAATGGCACGACCTGACGCGCGTGGCCGGCGTCGATGAGGCCGGCCGCGGGCCGCTCGCGGGACCGGTGGTGGCGGCGGCGGTGATCCTGCATCCGCGGCGGCGCATACGGGGACTCGCGGACTCGAAGGTCCTGTCGCCCGAGGAGCGCGCGCGGCTCGCGCCCATCATCCGTGCCCGTGCCCTGGCGTGGGCGATCGGCTGGGCCGATCGCGACGAGATCGACTGCCTGAACATTCTGGAGGCAACACTGCTCGCCATGCGGCGCGCACTGCTCGCGCTGCCGGTGTGTCCGACCCACGTGCGGGTCGACGGCAACCGCTGTCCGTGCATCTCCGACCTGCCGCTGGCGTGCACGCTCGAGGCCATCGTGGCGGGGGATGCGCGGGTGGCGGCCATCAGCGCGGCTTCGATCCTGGCGAAGGTCTACCGCGATGCCATGATGCAAGCGCTCGATGCGTGCTATCCGGGTTTCGAGCTGGCAGCGCACAAAGGCTACGGTACCCCCGCCCACCTGAGCGCCCTGCAGCTGCGCGCGCCCTCGCGCCTGCACCGCCGCTCGTTCAGTCCGCTGCGCCAGGACTAAACGATGCCACACGGATTCGTTCATCTGCGGCTGCACACCGAGTACTCCCTGAGCGACAGCGTGGTGCGGGTGCCGGAGCTCATCGCGGCGGTGGCCGCCGCGGGCATGCCGGCGGTGGCGGTGACCGACCAGGTCAATCTCTTCGCGATGGTGAAGTTCTATCGCGAGGCGCTCAGGGCGGGCGTCAAGCCCCTCGTCGGGGTGGACCTGCTGGTGCGCGAGGAGGGCGAGCGCCAGCCACCGACGCGCCTCACGCTCCTGTGCCAGTCGCCGGGAGGCTATCGGAACCTGGCGCGCCTCGTGAGCCGTGCGTACCTCGAGGGGCAGGAGCGCGGCACGCCGTGCATCGAGCGCGGCTGGCTGTCGCCGGCTCAGCTCGAGGGCCTGATCGGCCTGTCCTGCGCCACCGAGGGCGACATCGGCCGCGCGCTGGTGAATGCCCGCGAGCGCGACGCCGAGCGCCTGCTCGCCGCGTGGCTCGGGTTGTTTCCCGGGCGCTTTTACCTCGAGCTGCAGCGCCTCGGCCGGCCGTTCGAGGAAACCTACATAGCCGGCGCGCTGGCGCTCGCCGCCCGCTGCGGCGCGCCGGTGGTGGCGACCAACGACGTGCGGTTCCTCAAACCCGAGCAGTTCGAATCACACGAGGCGCGCGTCTGCATTCACGACGGCACGCTGCTGGCGGACTCCGGCCGTGTGCGCCGCTACTCGCGCCAGCAGTATCTGCGCACGCCGCAAGAGATGGCGGCGCTGTTCGCCGACGTGCCGGAGGCACTGGCCAACACCGTGGAGATCGCGCGCCGTTGCAGTCTGACGCTGACGCTCGGGGAGGTGCGCCTGCCGCAATATCCGCTGCCGGCAGGCGTGAGCACCGAGGAATTCCTGCGCGCCGAAGCCGCGCGCGGACTCAGCGCCCGCTTCAGCGCGGCGGTGAGCGCGCCACCGGCGTACCGCGAGCGCCTGGAGCGCGAGCTGCAGGTCATCTGTCAGATGGGCTTCGCGGGCTACTTTCTCATCGTCGCCGATTTCATCGGCTGGGCGCGCGAGCACGGCGTGCCGGTGGGACCGGGGCGCGGCTCGGGGGCGGGCTCACTGGTGGCCTACAGCCTGAGGATCACCGACCTCGATCCGCTCAAGTACGACCTGCTGTTCGAGCGCTTCCTGAATCCCGAGCGTGTCTCGATGCCCGATTTCGACATCGACTTCTGCATGGACGGCCGCGACAGGGTCATCGATTACGTAGCGGGCAAGTACGGGCGCGAGCGCGTGTCGCAGATCATCACCTACGGCACCATGGCCGCGAAGGCCGTGGTGCGCGACGTCGGGCGCGTGCTCGGCATGGCCTACGGCTACGTTGACCGCATCGCCAAGCTCATTCCCTTCGAGCTCGGCATCACGCTCGATGGCGCGCTGGAGAAGGAGCCGGACCTCAAGCGCCTGTACCACAGCGAGGACGAGGTGCGAAACCTCATCGACCTGGCGCGCTCGCTCGAAGGTCTGACCCGCAACGCCGGCATGCACGCCGGCGGCGTGGTGATCGCCCCCTCGGTGCTCACCGACTTCGCGCCGCTGTACCGCGATGCGTCCGGCGGCAACATCGTCACCCAGTTCGACAAGGACGACGTCGAGGCTGCGGGGCTGGTGAAGTTCGACTTCCTCGGACTGCGCACGCTCACCATCATCGAGCGCGCCGCGGCGCTCATCAACCGCGCGCGGCCGCCCCAGGCGCCACCCCTCACGGTGAGCACGCTGCCGATGGATGACGCGCCCAGCTACGCGTTGCTCAAGGCCTGCCGCACCACTGCCGTCTTCCAGCTCGAGTCGCGCGGCATGAAGGATCTGATCCGCCGGCTGCAACCGGATTGCTTCGAGGACATCGTGGCGCTGGTCGCGCTGTTCCGGCCCGGCCCGCTGCAGTCCGGCATGGTGGATGATTTCATCAACCGCAAGCACGGCAGGAGCGATGGCCCGATCGATTACCTGCATCCGAGCCTCGAGTCGATCCTCAAACCCACCTACGGGGTGATCCTCTACCAGGAACAGGTGATGCAGATCGCGCAGGTGCTGGCGGGCTATACGCTCGGCGGCGCCGACCTGCTGCGGCGCGCGATGGGCAAGAAGAGCCCCGAAGAGATGGCGCAGCAGCGCTCGGTGTTCGTCGGCGGTGCGGTGGCGCGCGGGGTGCGTGAGCAGGTCGCGGTGCACATCTTCGACCTGATGGA